>Ga0081539_10001374_pt1 | contig 42092 bp, 44 predicted proteins | sample TabmetS4T2R2_FD_71023 | JGI IMG/M metagenome (GOLD analysis project Ga0081539, IMG submission 71023) | Tabebuia heterophylla rhizosphere microbial communities from the University of Puerto Rico - S4T2R2 | ecosystem: Host-associated > Plants > Roots > Rhizosphere ... | reverse complement strand
GGGGGGCCAGGGGGGGGGGGGGAGGGGGGGGCGTGCCGGAGCGCCGGCCACACCTCGCCCCCCGCCGCGCCGAGCTGGGCGATCTCGGTGTCCACGATGACGTTCTCGCCGGACGGCATGGCCTCCCGATACCGGTTGTGCGCCACCACCACTTTCACGATGGGCGAGCCTACCCCGAGCGGAGAGCCTCCCGCGATCTTGGAGTTGTGGTGGGCTACAAAAGCCACATCCATCCTGAACCGGGCACCATATGTCCAAGATCGACCGGCCGGAGCCCGTTCGGCTACCGTTGCGATGTGCCTGAACTTCCCGAGGTCGAGGCGCTCGCGGCCTACCTGCGTGAGCGCGCAGTCGGCCGTACCGTCGAACGCTTCGAGGTTTCGTCGTTCTCCGCACTGAAGACCTTCGACCCGCCGCCGGCCGCGGTCGCCGGCCTGAAGATCACTTCCGCCGGGCGGCACGGCAAGTTCCTGGACATCGGCCTGGGCGAGGACATCCACCTGGTCGTGCACCTGGCCCGGGCCGGCTGGTTGCAGTACCGAGACACCTTCAAGTCGCCCGCACCGCTCAAGCCGGGCAGCGGGCCGATCGCCGTCCGGGTACGCCTGGACGACGGCTCCGGCTTCGACCTGACCGAGGCCGGCACTCAGAAGTCGCTGGCCGCCTACCTGGTCCACGACCCGGACGAGGTGCCCGGCGTGTCGCGGCTCGGGCCGGACGCGCTGGCCGTCGACCGCGACCAGTTCGCCGACCGGATCCGCAGCCGCAACGGGCAGATCAAGGGCGTGCTCACCGACCAGGAGGTGCTGGCCGGGATAGGCAACGCCTACTCCGACGAGATCCTGCACGCGGCCAAGATGTCCCCGTTCGCGCTGACCAGCAAGCTGACCGACGACCAGATCACCACCTTGTACGAGGCGACACGCCGGATCGAGACCGACGCGGTCGAGCGGTCGGTGGGACAGAAGGCGGCCGAGCTGAAGGGCGAGAAGCGGGCCGGGATGCGGGTGCACGCGCGTACCGGTCTGCCGTGTCCCGTCTGCGGCGACACCGTGCGTGAGGTGTCGTTCGCCGACAAAAGCCTGCAATACTGCCCCACCTGTCAGACCGGCGGCAAGCCGCTGGCCGACCGCCGCCTGTCCAAGTTGATCCGGTAGCACGCCGGTGGTGACCGAGCGTGAGAAGAGGGAATGCGCCGCGACGTCCGCTTCTCCGTAACCGATCCATCGGTATAGTGGCCCGGTCCCACGCTTCGCTCACGGCGCGAAGGGGACCGGCGAGGTCGTGCTGGTGTACAAGGCCGTGGCGGTACGTAATGGATCCGGAACGTCCTGTGACGCTCCGGCCTTGAACGTCGGGCGGTACGTGATGCGGGAGGACGTAGGCGAGGTGACTACCAGCCTCCATCGTCCGGCAGCCAGGAACAGCCGGAGCAGCATGCCGTACGACAGCTTCGAATGGCAGGAACCCCCGCCGAGCAACGGCGTACCCCGGTCGGCCTGGACCCGTTCCCGCCGCCGGCTGTCGCGCTGGCATCGCCCGTACACCGCGATCCTGGTCTTCCTCGACTTCCTCGCCGCGGTGCTGGCCAGCTGGCTCACCGTCTCGCTGCTGGAGCAGGCAAACGTCGGCTTCCGCGGCGAGCCTGAGTTGATCTTCTTGACCACCGCCTACCTGCTCCTGCCGCTCGCCTGGGTGATCATTCTCTGGGCCAACGGCAGCTACGACCGGCGCTACCTGGGACTTGGTAGCGAGGAGTTCAAGCGGGTGGTCCGCGCCTCGATCGTGGTGGTCGCCGGGGTGTCGCTGATCGCGTTCGCCACCAAGACCCAGCTGTCCCGTGGCACGGTCGCGCTGGTTTCGCTCAGCGCGCTGATGTTCATCCTGATCTGCCGGTATTTCGCCCGGCAGATGCTGCACCTCGCGCGCCGGCGCACCGGCCACGGCGCACACCGGATGATCCTGGTCGGCACGCTGCCCGAGGCGCTCGAGGTGTACACCGCGGTCACCCGCAGCCCCGCGGCCGGCCTGATCCCGGTGGCCATCCACATCACCGACGGCTACACGTCCACCCGCGGCATCGAGACCCCGGTGCCGGTGTACGCCGGACGCGACGTGCTGTCCCTGGTTCGTGAGGTCAGCGCGGACACCATCGCGGTGTGCGGCTCGGCCAGCGCCGAACCCGGTGAGCTACGCCGGCTGGCCTGGCAGCTGGAGGGCACCGGCATCGACCTGGTGGTCGCGCCGCAGCTCACCGACATCGCCGGTCCCAGGGTGCACATCCGGCCGATCGAGGGCCTGCCGCTGCTGCACGTCGAGGAGCCGACCCTTTCCGGCCCCAGCTGGCTGGTCAAGAACCTGCTCGACCGGGTGGCCGCGTTCCTCGGCCTGCTGGTCCTCACCCCGCTGCTGCTGGCCATTGCGATCGGCATCCGGCTCTCCGATCCCGGTCCGGTGTTCTTCCGCCAGCCTCGGGTCGGCCACGAGGGCCGCACGTTCCGGGTGTGGAAGTTCCGGACCATGTATGTGGACGCCGAGGAGCGCAAGGCCACGCTGGAGGAGTTGAACGATTCCGACGGCATGCTGTTCAAGATGAAGGACGATCCGCGGATCTTCTCCTTCGGCCGCAAGCTGCGGGCCAGCTCCCTGGACGAACTCCCCCAGCTGATCAACGTGCTGAAGGGCGAGATGTCGCTGGTCGGCCCGCGCCCGCTGCCCGCCGACGACGGTGACTATCTGGGCGACGTCCGGCGCCGGCTGCTGGTCCGGCCCGGCATCACCGGGTTGTGGCAGGTGTCGGGGCGCTCGGACCTGTCCTGGGACGAGGCGGTACGGCTCGACCTCTATTACGTGGACAACTGGTCGCTCACGTACGACCTGGGCATCCTTTGGCGGACGATCTGGGTGGTCCTCAAGCGTAAAGGCGCGTACTAGGCGTCATCGCCGTCGTACGGCGCGCAGGGTCGCGCGCGTGGCACGATGCCCGCGTGAGGGTTGATCTGCCGGCCGTGCTGGCGGTGCTGGCGCTGGTCGCCGCACTCGCCGGCGCGGTCGTGGCGGTGGTACGACTGCGCGCGCGCCGCGGGATCGCCACCGCGATGCAGCGGGCCACCTACGACGTTCTGCACACCGCCGCGCTGGCCGCCGAGCCGTTGCGCAATGGTCTGACCACTCATTCCGCGGCCAAGGCGGTCCGCCACCTGCGCAGGCTGGTCGGGGCCGTCGGGTTGACGCTGGCCGACACCGACCGCTGCCTGGCGTTCGACGGGCGCGGCAGTCACCACAGCGAACAACTTGCCGCGGCCGCGCTACGGGCGATCCAGAGCAATCGTTCGGTTGTCCTGAACGCATCCGATCTGCCCTGTGACCGGATGGATTGTGTGGTACGCGGTGCGGTGGTGGCTCCGCTGGCCGTGACCGGCGGGCGGGCCAGCGCGGCCCTGGTGGCGGTGGCGAATGATCAACCGGCGCCCGGGTTGGTGCAGGCCACTCTGGAAGCGGCCCGGTGGGCCGGCTCCCAGTTGGCGCTCGCCGAGCTGGACTCCTCTCGGGAAAGACTGGCCAAAGCCGAGGTACGGGCGCTGCGTGCGCAGATCAGCCCGCACTTCATCTACAACGCGCTCACCGCGATAGCGTCGTTCGTACGCACCGACCCGGAACGCGCCCGCGAGCTGATCCTGGAGTTCGCCGAGTTCACTCGCTACTCGTTCCGGGCGCACGGCGACTTCACCACACTCGCCGAGGAACTGCGCTCGATCGACCGGTACCTGACCATCGAACGGGCCCGCTTCGGCGACCGGCTGCAGGTCAGACTGCAGATCGCGCCCGAGGTCCTGCCCGTCGGACTGCCGTTCCTGTGCCTGCAGCCGCTGGTCGAGAACGCCGTCCGGCACGGTCTGTCACGCAAACCGGGCGTGGGTATGGTGAGTATCGAGGCCCGCGACGCCGGGGCCGAATGCCACATCACGGTCGAGGATGACGGGGTCGGCATGGATCCCGCGGTGTTCGCCCCGGACGGCCCGGATACCGACGACGGCCAGCACGTCGGCCTCTCCAACGTGGATGAGCGACTGCGGAACGTGTTCGGTGATCATTTCGGTCTGGTGGTGGAGACCGCGCCGGGCGAGGGTACGAAGGTGAGCATGCGGGTGCCGAAGTTCCACCCGGGAGTACGGGCATGAGCCGCCCTGTCGAAGCAGGTCCGGCATGAGCCTCGTCGTGCTCGCCGTCGATGACGAGCCGCCCGCGCTGGATGAGCTCGCCTACCTGCTCAACGCCGACGACCGGGTGGCGCACGTGCACCGCGCCGGCGACGCCACCGAGGCGCTGCGGGTGCTTCGCGACACCGAGGTCGACGCGGTGTTCCTGGACATCAGGATGCCCGGCCTGGACGGCATGGAGCTGGCCCGGATCCTGCGCCGCTTCGCCCACCCGCCGGCGATCGTGTTCGTGACCGCGTACGACGACGGCGCGGTGGACGCCTTCGACCTCGGGGTGACCGATTACGTGCGGAAGCCGGTACGCGCCGAGCGGCTCGGCGAGTCGCTCCGGCGGGTGGCCGGGCTGCGCGCGGCGCCGGCCGTGGTGGCACGACCGGCCGACGAACCGGCCATCCCGGTCGAGCTGGCCGGCACGACACGGATGCTGCCGCGGTCGTCGGTGCGCTGGGTCGAGGCACAAGGTGACTACGCGCGGCTACATACCGCTGACGCGTCCCACCTGGTCCGGGTTTCGCTGGCCACGCTGGCGGAGCGGTGGGCGGATGCCGGCTTCGTGCGTATCCACCGGTCGTACCTGGTGCAGTTGCGGCTGGTGGCGGAGCTGCGGCTGACCCAGTCCGGGTACGTGGTGGCGGTGGACGGCATCGACCTGCCGGTAAGCCGGCGGCACACTCGAGAGCTCAAGGACAAGCTCATCCGCGCCGCCAAGCACGATTGGACACGCTGATCCACAGCCTCGTCCACAGCATTCCTCGCTTTTCCACATGGTTATCCACAGGCTCGGGTCCGTCGCCATGCCATAGGGTGACCCAGCATGACCGAGAAGCGCCGCACCCGGGTGGTGCTCGGTGAGGTCGCCACGCGGCGGAGACCTGCCGACCGGGCTCGCGCTGACCTGGCCGAGCAGACCCCCCTCGGCGAGGCGCTGGTCCGCGGCTTGGTACGCGCCCAACTGGCCCTGGCACTGCGGCTCGCGCTGGTCGTGGTCACCGGGCTCGGCGCGTTGCCGCTGCTGTTCGCGGTCGCACCGGCCGTCGGCCAGATCAAGATTTTCGGCGTCAGCCTGCCCTGGCTGTTGCTCGGCGTCCTGGCGTTTCCGTTCCTGTTCTGCGTCGGCTGGGCGTACGTGCACTGGGCGGAGCGCAACGAGCAGGACTTCATCGCGGTCACCCGGCGGCCGGAGTGAACCCGTACGTCGTACCGGGCCTGGTGGTTGTGGTGCTGGTCACCGTCGGCATCGGCGCGTACGGCCTGCGGTTCGCCCGTACCACGTCGGACTTCCTGGTGGCCTCCCGTTCGGTGAGCCCGGCCTGGAACGCGGCCGCGATCAGCGGCGAATACCTCTCCGCCGCGTCCTTCCTCGGCGTCGCCGGGCTGATCCTGCGCTACGGCGTCGACGTGCTCTGGTATCCGGTCGGCTTCGCGGCCGGCTACCTGGCACTGTTGCTGTTCGTGGCCGCGCCGCTGCGCCGCTCGGGCGCCTTCACGCTGCCCGACTTCTGCCAGGTCCGGTTGAACTCGCCGGCCCTGCGCCGGCTGGCCACCATCTTCGTGATCTTCATCGGCTGCCTCTATCTGGTGCCCCAGCTGCAGGGCGCGGGCCTGACGTTCACCACGGTCACCGGCGGTTCCTACGTGTGGGGTGCGCTGTTGGTCGGGCTCGTGGTGACCGCGAACGTCGCCCTGGGCGGCATGCGCGCGATCACCTTCGTGCAGGCGTTCCAGTACTGGGTGAAGCTCACCGCGCTGGCCGTGCCGGTGATCTTCTTGATCCTTCAATGGCAGTCCGACGGCCGTCCGCCGGTGACGCCGCCGGCCGGTGAGATCTTCCCGGCCGCCACCACCGTGACGGTCGAGCAGGGTGCGACGCTCACGGTCGACGGCCAGACCCGGGTGGTACGCGCGGGTGACGAACTGACGTTCGCGGCCGGCGATCCGGTGCCTCAGGTCAGCACGGTCGACTCGAACGTCGGCATGGACTGGCTGCTGCCCGGCGGCGACGGGACGCTGTTCGCGACGTACTCGCTGATCCTGGCCACCTTCCTGGGCACCATGGGGCTGCCGCACGTCCTGGTGCGCTTCTACACCAATCCGGACGGCGCGTCGGCCCGGCGTACCACCCTGGTCGTGCTCGGCATGGTCGGCATGTTCTACCTGTTCCCCACGCTGTACGGGGTTCTCGGCCGGATCTACACACCGCAACTACTGATGACCGGCCGTACCGACGCGGTCGTCCTGCTCCTTCCCGAGGCGGCGCTCGGCAGCGGCCATCTCGGCCGGCTGCTCGGCGCGCTGGTCACGGCGGGTGCCCTGGCGGCGTTCCTCTCCACGTCGTCCGGCCTGCTCACCAGCGTGGCCGGCGTGGTCTTCACCGACGTTCTGCACGCCGGGCGCGGCGGCTCGGTACGCGACTTCCGGCTGGCCACCGTGCTGGCCGCCGCGGTGCCGCTGGCGTTGTCCATCTACGTGGCGAACATGGACGTCTCGCGGGTCGTCGGCCTGGCGTTCGCCGTCGCGGCGTCGAGTTTCTGCCCGTTGCTCGTCTTGGGCATCTGGTGGCGGGGGCTGACCGACATCGGTGCGGTCGCGGGCGTCCTGTCCGGTGGTGGCACCGCCATGGCGGCGGTTCTGATCACCGTGCTGGGGCCACCACTGGCCGGCTGGCCGGCACAGATGGTCGGTCAGCCGGCCGCCTGGACGGTGCCGCTCGCCTTCGCGGTGATGGTCATCGGATCACTGCTCACCCGTAACCGGGTGCCTGCCGACGTCAACGCCACCATGCTGCGCCTCCACACACCGGAGTCACTTCGCCTCCAGAAGACCGCCTGATCCGGTAGGCCGCTTCCGCAGTAAGAATGTTGCACGTGAACCCGGTTGAGCCTGGCGCCAAGATCCATTCCAACGATCCGTTCGCGACGCCCGAGCACGACAGGTCGCCGGTACGGCGGTTCCGGGGCCGCCTGGTCTCGGCCGTCACATTGTGGACGGCGCCGGGTCCGGCCGGCCTGACCGTCAGCTCGATGATCGTGGCCGACGGCGACCCCGGACGGGTGCTGGGCCTGGTCGACGAGGAAAGCGATCTCTGGGATGCCCTCTCGCGGTCGAAGAAGTTCGCCGTTACGCCACTGTCCGAGACCGACCGGCAGCTAGCTGATCGTTTCGCCGGACTGATGCCGGCACCCGGTGGCCTGTTCGCCACCGGCGATTGGACCGAGACCGAGTTCGGCCCGGTGCCCGGGAATTCGCGTAGCTGGGCGGGTTGCCGGCTGGCCAGCGAACGCGCCGTCGGCTGGTCACTTCTCGTGGAGGCGACCATCGAGGTCATCGCCCTCGGCGCGGAGCAGAGGCCACTCCTGCACCACCGCGGCAGATACCACGAGCTGGGCTGAGCACCCGCTCGGCGCAGTCAGATGGCCGCTCAGCGCACCCGCCGACCGGCGGCTGAGTGATGACCCTCACTCCTTCGTACGGTGCCGGGAGATCCCGCTGCCATGCGGGCCGAGTTACCAAGACGCCTGCCCCCAATGAAGGTGGTGAACCCGTTGACGACAGACGTGCCCGACTCGACTACCACCGAGAAGTACCTGGCCGTCCAGCGGTCAGATGAATTCGCCCGGTTGCGCAAGACCCTCCGCGGCTTCATCTTCCCGATGACCGTCGCGTTCTTCCTCTGGTATGCGCTCTACGTCCTGCTCTCCGCATACGCTCGCGGCTTCATGAGTGTGAAGCTGATCGGCAACATCAACGTCGCGCTGATCTTCGGGCTGCTGCAGTTCGTCACGACGTTCCTGATCGCCTGGTATTACTCCCGGTTCGCGGCCGGCAAGGTCGACCCGCTCGCGGACAGGATCGCGGCCGACCTGGAATCCAGAGGGGCGGCGAGATAGATGCGATCGCAAGTCGTTCTCGCGGCCGAGGTGTCCTCCTCGACCTCTCGGACCCTGACCATCACGCTGTTCCTGGTGTTCGTCGCGATCACCCTGGGCATCACGATCTGGGCCAGCCGGCAGACCAAGACGGCCACCGACTTCTACGCCGGCGGCCGATCCTTCTCCGGCTTCCAGAACGGCATGGCGATCGGCGGCGACTACATGTCCGCGGCGTCGTTCCTCGGCATCGCCGGCCTGATCGCCCTGTACGGCTACGACGGCTTCCTCTACTCGATCGGCTTCCTGGTCGCCTGGCTGGTCGCGCTGCTGCTCGTCGCGGAGTTCCTGCGCAACTCCGGCCGGTACACGATGGCCGACGTGCTGGCGTTCCGGATGCGGCAGCGCCCGGTCCGGACCGCGGCCAGCGTCTCGACCATCGTGGTGTCGATCTTCTACCTGATCGCCCAGATGGTCGGCGCCGGCGCACTGGTCAGCCTTCTGCTCGGCATCACGCCGAACACCACGTTCCTGGGCATGAGCGCGGGCACCGCCAAGGTGGCCACCATCATCCTGGTCGGCGCCCTGATGATCATTTATGTCACGGTGGGTGGCATGAAGGGCACCACCTACGTCCAGATCGTCAAGGCGTTCCTGCTGATGAGCGGCGCGCTGATCATGACGTTGCTGGTGTTGGCGCACTACAAGTTCAACCTGTCCACCCTCCTCGGCGATGCCGCGGCGCAGTCCGGAAAGGGCGACGCCTTCCTCGAGCCCGGCCTGCGGTACGGCGTCGAGACGGCGGGCGACGCGGCCAAGACCTTCTACAGCAAGATGGACCTGCTCTCGCTGGGCATCGCGCTGGTTCTCGGAACGGCCGGCCTGCCGCACATCCTGACCCGCTTCTACACCGTCCCGACCGCCCGCACGGCCCGCAAGAGCGTGCTCTGGGCGATCGCCATCATCGGAACGTTCTATCTGTTCACGCTGGCCCTGGGCTTCGGCGCGGCGGCGCTGGTGGGCAGCAAGGCGATCACCGCACAGGACAAGGCGGGCAACACCGCCGCACCGCAGCTGGCCCAGGCGCTGGGCGTCGACTATCTGGGCGGAGACACCGGCGGCGCGATCATGCTCGCGGTGATCGCGGCGGTCGCGTTCGCCACCATCCTGGCCGTGGTCGCGGGTCTGACCCTGGCGTCGTCGTCCAGCCTGGCGCACGACTTCTACGCCAGCGTGGTCCGGCGCGGCCAGGCCTCCGAGCGGGATGAGGTCCGGGTGGCCCGGATCGCCGCCCTCATCATCGGCGCCATCGCCATCGCCCTGTCGATCTTCGCGCAGAGCCTGAACGTGGCGTTCCTGGTGGCGCTCGCGTTCGCGGTGGCCGCTTCGGCGAACCTGCCGGCCATCCTGTACAGCCTGTTCTGGCGGCGGTTCAACACCTCCGGAGCGCTGTGGGCCATCTACGGCGGCCTGATCGCCGCGGTGGTCCTGGTGTTCTTCTCCCCGGTGGTCTCGGGATCCGCCACGGCGATGTTCCCGGAAAGTGACTGGCACTGGTTCCCGCTGTCCAACCCGGGCATCATCTCCATCCCGTTCGGCTTCCTCTGCGGCTGGATCGGCACGGTGGTCTCCAAGGAGCACAACGAGGACAAGTACGCCGAACTCGAGGTCCGGTCGCTGACCGGCTACGGGGCGCACTGAACCACATCCCATCGCGAGAGGGGTCGAGCGATGCGCGGCCCCTCTCGCTTAGAGTTACCGCCATGTCCGTGACGCAGCGATACGGCGACGACCATCGGATCCTGGTCAGTGGCGGGGCCGGTTTCGTGCCGTCACACGTCGTCGACGCCCTGCTCGCCCGGGGCTGCGAGGTGGTGGCGATCGACAACTTCATCACGGGTTCCCGGAAGAACATCGCCCACCTCGCCACCGAGAAGCGGTTCACGCTGGTCGAGGCCGATCTGGCTGACGGCCTGCCGGCGCTTTCGGGCCGTTTCGACGCGATCCTGCACATGGCGTCCCCGGCCAGTCCGACCGACTTCGCCAAGTTGCCGGTGGAGATCCTGAAGGCCGGCTCGGTGGGCACCATGGCGTTGCTGGACCGGGCGGTCGCGGACGCCGCCCGGTTCTTGATGGCCTCCACCTCCGAGGCGTACGGCGACCCCCTTGTGCACCCGCAGCCGGAGACCTACTGGGGCAACGTCAATCCGATCGGCGTTCGTGGCGTGTACGACGAGTCGAAGCGGTTCTCCGAGGCCGCGACGATGGCGTACCACCGGTTCCACGGACTTGACACGGCCATCGTGCGGATCTTCAACACGTACGGTCCACGGATGCGCCACGACGACGGCCGGGCCATCCCCACCTTCATCAGCCAGGCACTACGCGGCGTACCCATCACGGTGCAGGGCACCGGCACACAGACCCGGTCCATCACCTACGTGGACGATCTGGTCCGCGGGATCCTGCTGCTCCTCGACTCGACCGAGACCGGTCCGATCAACTGCGGCACCGAGCATGAGCTGACCATGCTCGAACTGGCCGAGTTGATCGTCCGGCTGACCGGGAGCAGTTCGCCCATCGAACTGGTCCCGCGCGCGTTGGACGACCCGGAGAGGCGCCGCCCCGACCTGACCCTGGCCCGCACGAAGCTCGGTTACGAACCGCGGATCGGCCCGGAGGAAGGGCTGCGGCGGACCATCGAGTACTTCGCGGGCTGATCCGGCACCGCAGTCGCCTCCCCCCTTCGTGCCGAGCCGGTGTCGATGCACGCTTCGCCTGGACCCGGGTACGTAACCTGAGATCATGTCTACGACCACGTCCCCCTACGGGAGTTCCTCCGGCCGTGCTTCCGTATCCGGTGCCGGCGGGCGCGCGACCGTGCCCGGCCGGTCCACGGGACGCGCCGCTGTACCCGGCGCCTACCGCCAAGGCTCGCGCCCGGGCGACTGGCCGCCCGGGGGTTCGGGACCCTCGGGCCCGGGCGGGCCGCCGCCGCGTCGGCCGGGCCGGGGTGACGGCCCGGGCCGGCCATACCGGGGCAAGCCGAAGCCGCACTGGGGTCGCATCGCCCTGGTGGCCGGGGTCGCGATCATCATCGTCGGCCTGATCGCCGGCGTCTCGCTGTACGGCTACGCCTCCGGCCTGGACAAGGACCTCAAGCGCACCGACGCGTTCTCCCAGATCACCAACGGCCGGCCGGTCAAAGAGGTCGAGGGGACGGTGAACATCCTGCTGGTCGGCAGCGACTCCCGGGACCCGGACGCCAGCGAGGAAGTAGGCAGCAAATGGCGCGCGGACACGCTGATCCTGATGCACATCCCGTCCGACCACAAATCCGCCCAACTGGTCTCGATCCCGCGTGACCTGTGGGTCCGCGTGCCGTCAGCCAGCGACGCGCCGTGCGGCTCGGGCAGCCGGGCGAAGATCAATGCATCCTTCGCGTTCGGTGGCCTGCCCCGGGCGGTGCGCACCGTGGAGTGCATGACCGACGTGCACATCGACCACGTGATGGCGATCGACTTCGGCGGCTTCAAGGAGGTCACCGACGCGCTCGGCGGCGTCGACCTCCAGGTGGAGCAGTCGATCACCTCGATACACAAGCCGTACCGGAAGTTCACCCAGGGCACCATGCACATGGACGGCGCGTACGCCCTGGACTGGATCCGGCAGCGCAAGCAGTTCCCGCAGGGCGACTTCGCCCGGATGCGTCACCAGCAGGAATTCCTGAAGGCGCTGATGGACAAGGCGGCGAGCACCGGCACGCTGACCAATCCGGCCAAGCTGAACGACTTCCTCAAGGCCGTGACGGCGGCGGTGACCGTCGACAACGGTTTCTCGCTGACCGACATGGCCGTGCAGTTCCGCAACCTGCGTGGCGAGAACCTCACGTTCCTCACCAGCCCCAACGACGGCAGCGCAACCATCGCCGGACAAAGCGTCGTGATCTCCGACCGGGACAAGGCGCTGGCTCTGTTTCAGGCGATCTCGGCCGACCGGATGGGTGAGTGGATGGCGGCCAACCAAGCCAAGTCCTCGGCCCCGGCCGGCGGCTGAGCCGGCACTCGCACGTCTAACCTGGACGTGTGTTCGGACCTCAGGTACCCAGCGTGAGCGCGTCGCGGGTGGCAGATACGGCATACCTGCTCGACGTGCGCGAGCCCGATGAGTGGGAAGCCGGCCACGCCCCCGGCGCCCACCACCTGCCGATGATGGAGGTGCCGGTCCGGATGGCCGAGATTCCCTTCGACGGTGATGTGGTCGTGGTCTGCCGGTCCGGTAGCAGGTCCGGGCAGGTGGTGTCGTACCTGAGGGGCAACGGCTGGGACAACGTACGCAACCTGGATGGTGGCATGCAGTCGTGGTCCGCCGCCGGCAGGGGCGTGATCAGCGAGAACGGTCAGCCGGCCCGGGTGTTGTGACCGCACACCGACCGCTGGTCTTCGCGCACCGCGGCGGGGCCGACGCGCTGCCGGAGCATACGCTCGGCGCCTATCTGCGTGCCCTCGACGAGGGCGCGGACGGCGTCGAGGCAGACGTGCGGTTGACCCGCGACGGCCACCTGGTCTGCGTACACGACCGGCGGCTCGACCGCACCAGCAACGGCCGGGGACTGGTAAGCGCCAAGACCCTGGCCGAACTGGAGGTGCTGGACTACGGCTCCTGGCACCCGTCGTTCCTCGAGGACTCCGGGTCCGACCTCATCCGGCTGCTGACCCTGGACCGGCTGGTGGAGGCCGTCCGGAGCTGCGACCGCAACGTCCGGCTGCTGATCGAGACCAAACACCCGTCCCGGTACGGCGCGGCGGTCGAGCGCCGCCTCGTCGAGGTGCTGCGCCGGCACGGACTGGACGACCCCACCCCGGACCACTCGGTGCAGGTGACCGTGATGTCGTTCTCCGCACTCGCGCTCCGCCGGATACGGGCGCTCGCGCCGCGCGTACCCACGGTGTATCTGCTGGAGATCGTGCCGCCGGGTGTCGGTCGCGGACGTCTGCCCTTCGGCGCGCGGATCGCCGGGCCGGGAATCGGCCTGACCCGGGCCCGCCCCCAACTCGTTCCGGCGCTGCATGCTGCCGGACACCAGGCATACGTGTGGACCGTCAACACCGAATCCGATCTCGGCCTGGTGCTCGACCAACGGGTGGACGGTGTGATCACTGACCGTCCGCGCTTCGTCCTGGACCGCCTCGGCGTGGCCTGATCCCGCGACGCGAAGGTGTGAAGTCGGCCCAAGGGGACCGGTAATCGCCAAGATCGGCCTGGAGCGGTCTGCCCAAAACGCCGGAAGCGAGGCAGACTCGCAGACATGCCGGTGCACCCCGACTACGCCGCGCTGACCCGCGGTCAGATCGCCCTTCTCGATCGGCTCAACGCCGGTGAGGCGGGCCTGCCGGAGTTGCACCAGGTGGTCCGCCTGGCGCAGGAGGTGCTCGGCGGTCTGGGCGCGGGTTTCGCGGAGTACAGCCCCGACCACGGCCGGATCATCGCGGCCAGCGGCGTGTGCACCCGCGCGCTGGGCCGCAAGGTCAAGCGGGAGGATGCCCGGCTCCGCGGCCGGCGCACACTCCTCATCCCGCTGGATTCCCTGAACGACGAATTCGCCAGCCAGGTCGAGGGTGGTGATCTGCACCGGATGCTGGGCGCGCGGTGCGAGACCGGAAACCGGATGGTGGGCTCGCTGCACGTCTATTTCGGCGACGACGCCGGCGAACCCGGCCCGGAGCATCACGCGGTGCTCGAGCTGCTGGCGTCGTACGTCGGCCGGCTCTACAGCTATCGAGCCGGGCTGCCGGTGCACGGCGACGAGGCGCGCCGGCAGGAGGACCGCGACCTCTGGGTCGCGGTGACCAGCCACGAGCTGCGCACCCCGGTGACCGTGATCAAGGGGTACGCGGACACGCTCACCAACCACTGGGAGTCACTCGGCGAGGAAGGCCGGCAGGAGGCGGTACGGGTCATCGGCGCCCGGGCCGGTGAACTGGCTCGCCTGGTCGACCGGCTGCTGTCCGCGGCCAGTGACGACGGCGAGGTCGGCGGATCTCCGGCCGGACCGTTCGACCTGGTGGAGGCCCTGCGGCAGGCGGTGGACGAACTTCCCGCCGAACTGCGCGGCCGATTCGTGCTGGACGGGCTGCCGGGCGACCTGCCCAAGGCGTACGGCGACCGCGACTCGCTCGACACGATTCTGACCGAGCTGGCCACCAACGCCAGCAAGTACTCGCCGCCGGACACCGATGTGGAGCTGCACGCGGAATCGGACGAGCAGACGGTGACGTTCCAAGTCGCTGATCGTGGCGTGGGCGTGAAGCCGGAACACGTCGAACGGGCCTTCGAGCGGTACTGGCAGGGCGAGTCCGGGGACCGGCACCTGCATCCGGGTGCGGGTCTGGGGCTCTACCTGGTCCGCCGCATCGTGGAGCGGCAGCACGGGTGGGTCTCCCTGCGCCCGCGTGACGGCGGTGGAACTGTCGCGGAAGTCCGGCTGCCCCGCGGATGAGCGCTCCGCCCCCTGGCGCCGGTCGGCGCTCAGCGCCCTCTACTCTGATTCGCCATGAGCAAGCGCCGGAAAAGTCCGCAGAGCACTCCGAAGCGTCAGAAGGTGCGCGACGTCTTCGTGGCCCGTCCGTTCGAAGGCCTGGCGGACGAGCCGGAGTGGATCGCGCTTCGCGAGCTGGTGCCGGCCGCTTCCGCGCCGTTGACCCTCAGACCCGAGATCGTTGCCGAGTACGGTGACCGGCCGGTCACCTTGTCCACCGTCCTGCCGATGGCCTGGCCGGCGATGACCCGCCAGGACGGCCGGGTCTTCATCGGACTGCAGCGGCACGTCCAGTCCGGCGATGTCTCCCGCGACCTGGCGGTGGCGATCCTCAGCGCGCTGCGTACCGAGCCCGGCGACACCGTCGGCGTGCCGGCGCTGCCCGGTGAGGGCCCGCGCCTGCAGGACATCCTCGACGACGGCCCGCTCGACATCACCCTGCACGACGGCTTCGAGTACTGGCTGGACGCGGACCAGGCCGAGGACGCGGCCGTGAAGGCGTCCCTCGAACGGGCGAACGCCTCGATCTACCCCACGGTGCGGTTGTCGGCGGCGCACGCGGCGTACTGGTGCCGGGTTACGGACAAGTCGCATGTTCGGTGGGTGCTGGCGGAGTACGAGGACAGGTCGCTGGACGCACTGGCCCGGTTGTCCGCGTCGGGCGATCTGCTACTCGGCGACGGCACGAAGTTCGCCGGGATGTTCCGGGCACACGGGTTGCTGATACCGGTATGGGACTTGCCCCGCGAGCCGGAGGCCGCGGACTGGGAGGCACCGCTGGCGGACTTCGCCAAGCGGTACGCCGACACGCTGGCGGACAGCACTCCGCTGGACTCCGCGGCCCGCCGCGCCAAGCAGGGCCTCGTCGGTCGCCAGCTCACCTTGCGGTAGCGCCGGAACTGGTTAGCCTGCTCGGCCATGGAGCTTGTCGAGCTTTTCCGCGGCGATGCACTCGATCCGGCCGTCTGGGTGCCGTACTACCTGCCGCATTGGAGTTCGCGGGCATCCTCGGCGCCGACCTACGAAGTGGCGGACGGTGAGCTCCGGCTGAGTGTTCCCCCGTCACAGGGTTTGTGGGCCGAAGGTGTCCACCCGACGCCGCTACGGGCGTCGTGCGTGCAGACGGCGAACTTCTCCGGCCCGGTCGGCAGCACGATCGGCGGTCAACCGTTCCTCGAAGGCCAGGTGGTGCGGGAAGCGCAGGAGACGTTCTGGGGATACACCCCGCGGTACGGCCACATCGAGGTACGCATGCGTGGCGTCGTCTCGCCGCGATCGATGGTCGCGTTCTGGATGTCCGGAATCGAGGACCAGCCGCACCGTTCCGGCGAGATCTGCGTGATGGAGGTCTTCGGCGACGCGGTCACCGGGACGGTGGCGAACGTCGGCATGGGGCTGCACAAGTTCCGCGACCCGGTGTTGGCCGAGGAGTGGTCGGCGATTCCCCTCGAGCTCGACATCACCGACTTCCACGTATACGCCGTGGACTGGCGACCGGGCTCCCTGGTGTTCACGATCGACGGAGCCGAGGTCCGCCGGATCGCGCAGGCGCCGGACTACCCGGTCCAGCTCGAGATCGGCGTCTTCGACTTCCCGGACAAGGCCACCGGGGCCGGACCGGTCCCGACTCCCGAGTTGGTCGTTTCGCACGTCATCGGGCATCCCCTGGACTGAGCGCGAGGTCGGTCAGCCGGGCTCCCGCTCGATCGGGCAACTCATGCAGCGCGGACCTCCGCGGCCCGAGCCGAGCTCGGAACCGCTGATCGCGATCACCTCGACACCGGCGCGGTCCAGCTGGGCGTTCGTCTCGACGTTGCGTTCGTAAGCGACGCACAGCCGCGGTGCCAGTGCCAGCGTGTTGTTGCCGTCGTCCCACTGCTCGCGTTCCGCGGTCACCGGGTCCAGACCGGTGTCGATGATCCGCAGCCGGTCGATGCCCATCGCCTCGGCGGCGGCCACCAGGAAGGGACGCGGCTGGGTGACGACCGGTTCGCCGTCCGGATCCGCGGTGACCGTCCATGCCTGCAGGGTGTCGGCGACGTTCGGGTACATGACCACCGCGTCCACGTCGACCATCGTGCACACCGTGTCGAGGTGCATGGTCGCCCGCTCCTGCGCGATCGGCACGGCCAGGATGGTTCGCGCCAGATCGGCCGCGAACACCCGCCGGGCCAGGCGTTCCGCACCGGCCGGCGTGGTCCGCTCCCCCACGCCGACCGCCAGCACACCGGGCGCCAGCAACAGAACGTCGCCGCCCTCGACGTGTTCGAGACCGGGGTTGAAGACGGTCTCGGTGCCGGCGAACCGAGGGTGGTGCCGGTAGATCGCCTGGGTCAGGCTGGTCTCCCGGACCCGGGCCGGCATGGCCAGGCTGGTGATCGCCACGCGGTCGCGTACCCAGACCGACGAGTCTCGCGTGAAGAGCAGGTTGGGCAGCGGGTCGATGACGAAGTCGTGGCGGTCCATCATCTGGTAGACCAGACCGCCCGGCCCCGGTTTCATCTCCTCGTGCGCCAGCCCGGCCATCAGCACGTCGGCGAGACGCTGCGGATCCTGGTCCGCCAGATACTCGCCGACGCGGTTACGCAGGGCGTCCCCCAGCCGCCGGTCGTCCAGCACCCCACCGATCAGGTCCCGGCGGGCCTCGGTGACCGCAAGGGTCTCGACCAGCAGTTGTCCGAGATAGAGCACTTCGACACCGCGGCCGCGCAACGCCTCCGCGAAGGCGTCGTGCTCGGCCTGAGCGCGGCCCACCCAGGGGATGCCGTCGAAGAGCAGTGAATCGTTGTTCCGGGGCGTAAGGCGGGCAAGCTCCGGCCCGGGCCGGTGGAGCATGACCGTCTTGAGACGGCTGACCTCGTTGTCGACGTAGTGCGCCACCACCAGAGCCTAGTTCCAGGCGAGGTCACTTTTCCGCCTCGATCACGTACTTGCGAGGCAATCCGGCTAAGGTCGGGCTAACTTGGCGGAGCACCACCACGACCTGGGAGATCAGGCGACATATGCGCCATCCGCAAGAAGAGGCCGTGGGTGAATATGGCATTCATCCCTCTTCACTCCGCTTTTCGCACCGCGCCACATCTTGCTTCTGTGTGGGGTCCATCACCTACGGTTATGGCAAGAGAGCCCGACGGACCTTTTGCCGGAGGTCACGATGACTGTCTTTCCCGCTCGACCTGCCCTGCCGATCACGCCTTCCAGAGCCCTTTCCCCGGTCGACCGTCGCCACCCAGCTCCGCCCGCGCCGCTCGAGGCGCCGCGCACGAGTCCCATGGAATGGGCCCGCCGTCGCCGCGCCGAGCGTGATGCCCGCCGACTGGAGGCCGCCGGGGCCCGCGCGCTGACTCGTCTCGACCGGCTGGGTCCCGCGTGGCACATCGTGGACTGGCCTCGTACCGACACGGCGCAGAGCTACTACGAGCCCGACCCGAGCGACGAGCGCGCCGGATTCCTCGCCATCGGGCCGGGCGGCGTCTACGCCGTGACCGTTGCCGATCACGGCCGGGCCCGCGTGCTGATCGCCGGCGACGTCGTGCAGATCAACGGGAAGCGCCCGGCCTTCGTGGCCGAGGCCCGCCGGGACGCCAAGCGGGCCGGCAAGGCGATATCCGCGGCGGTCGGCCTGACCGTACCGGTGACACCGGTGCTGGCGTTCGTCGGCTCCGGCGTGATCAGCGTCCATGGCCTACCTAAGGACTGTCTGGTGGCCACCCACCGGGAGCTCGACCGGCTCCTCATCGCCGGTGGCGCCCGCATCTCGCCGGCCACGGCAAGCAAGCTCTCCGCGGTGGCGAGCCACCCGGCTACCTGGGCAAACGCGCCGTACCGTCCGGCCGGCGACTACCGGTGGTACGGGGACGGACAAACAGCCGCTGACAAGCGGGCGACCCGCCGGTAACGTTCCTACCTGAGTACCGTTGGTAGCCGAAGGGCTGCGACGGCGCCGATGGCCGGGGCTTTCCACCCGGCCGGTGCCGTGAGCGGTTGACGAGGGAGGCGCGGGTGGCGCACGTCGAGCTCTCACTCTCGGGGGGGTTCGTGCCGCAGGCGCGAACGCCGGCCGAGGCCGAGTTCGTCGCGGACATCGACCGGTGGACATCGACGGTGGCGACTGCCGTCGAGCCTTGCCTGGTGATCGACGTGGCCACCACGATCCTGGCCGTCTCGCCGTCCTGCGGTGAGTTGCTCGGGCTCGGCAAGCCCGCGGAGGCCGTGGGCCAGCGCCTGCTCGGCGGTGGCGTGCTACGTCTGATCGACTTCACGGCCGGTGGCGGTGAGCTGGACGAGCCGGAGATCGAGAAGATCCCGCCGCTGCTCGCCATCCGCAGCCAGCGCCTGGCCCGTGGGCTGATGCGGGTGCAGACCGACGGCGCGGCTACCAACCTGACCGTCGACGCCATCGCGACTCCGCTGGTGGCGGCCGATCAAGTCGTCGCGTCGCTCAGTTTTTTCTCCGCCGTCCGGTACTAACGCGGGGCCGGGCTCCGCCCGTACGCTCTCCCCATGCTCGATCTTGATCTGCTGCCGGAGGAGTACGCGGTGTGCCGGCTGCCCGCCGGTTCCGGGTTACCCGCCTCGCTGGCCGCCGGTCCGGACGACAAGGGCGTCATCTCGGTGACGTGGGCGCCCGATGAGTTATCGATCATCTGCCCCAGCGATCGGGTGCCGCCCGACGCGCTCGTCGAGACGCCGTGGCGCTGCTTGCGGGTGGTCGGCCCGCTCGAGCTGGCGTTGACCGGGGTGCTCGCCTCGCTCATCGGCCCGCTCGCCGCGGCCCGGGTGAACATCGTGACGTTCTCGACGTACGACACGGACTATCTCCTCGTCCCGACGGTCCGGCTCCGCGAGGCCGTGAACACACTCACCGCGGCGGGGCACCGGATCGCCGGCTGAGCCGCGCGGTCACCGCGGATTGCCGCGCTCACTGGTTCGGCACCGTGCTCCGGCTTCCGCCGATCGCCGGCTCCGGCTCCGGCTCCGGCTCCGAAACGGAATCCGCTTCCGGTGCCGGCCGGTCACCACGCGGCATGAATGCCACCGTCACGATCATCAGCGCGGCGATCACCACCTGCCCGATGAAGATCCGGTGCACCGCATCGGTCAGGCGGCCGGGGTCGACGCCGGCCGCGCCGATCGTTGCGTTCGCGATGGCGCCGGACGCCGCGACCCCCAGTGCGCTGCCCAGCGACCGCAGGAAGATGTTGTTCGCGGTCACCACGCCCCGCTCGCCCCACCCCACGCTGGACTGCGCGACGATCAGCGTCGGCGCCGCGGTCAGACCCATACCCAGCCCGATGACCAGGCAGAACGCGGCCACCTGCCAGACACTTGAATCGCGGTCGAGCACCAGCATCAAGGCCGACCCGATCAGGATGATCGACGCACCGATCAGGGCGCAGCCGCGAAAACCGATGCGCAGGTACACCCGGCCGGACTGGCTGGCCGCGATCGGCCACCCCATCAGCAGCGTGGCCAGGGCGAAGCCGGCCACCAGTGGACCGGCACCGAGCACGTCCTGTACGTAGGTCGGTACGTACGAACTCAGGCCGAGCAGGATCGCACCCACTCCCACGGAGGTCAGGCCGCTCGCCATCAGCAACCGGCGCCGGAACACCCACAACGGCAGGACCGGTTCGGACGCCGTACGCTCGATAAGCGCGAAACCGACCAGCGCCGCCACACCGACGGCCAGGATGACGAGGCTCACCGGCGAGTCCCACGCCCACGACTGGCCGCCCTCGAGCACGCCCAGGATGATCAACGTCAGCCCGGTGGTGAGTAACGCCGCTCCCCGGTAGTCGATGGCCGGCCGGCCGCGGCTGAGCCGCTCGTCGAAGCCGCGCGCGATCATCACTGCGGCGATCAGGCTCAACGGGATGTTGACGAAGAAGATCCATCGCCACGACACCCATTCGCTGAACACGCCGCCCAGCGCGGGCCCGACCACGGACGCCACACCCCAGACACTCGCGATGTACCCCTGGACCTTCGCCCGCTCCTGCACCGAGTACAGATCACCGACGATGGTGATGGTGGTCGGCATGATCGCCCCGGCACCCAGACCCTGCACCACGCGGAACGCGATGAGCAGTCCGATGTTCCAGGCGATGCCGCACATGACCGAGCCCACCAGAAACAGCGCGATGCCCCAGAGGATCACCGGCTTGCGGCCGAACAGATCCGACAGCTTTCCATAGACGGGCACGGAAACCGCCTGCGCCAGCAGATAGATCGAGAACAACCAGGGGAACTCGGTGAAGCCGCCGATGTCGGCCACGATCGACGGCACCGCGGTAGCGATGATCGTCGAGTCGATCGCGACCAGCGCGGTGGCCAGCATGACGGCAGCCAGCACCGGTCCGCGCTCGGAGCGGAGTCCCACGTCGTTCGAAGTCACGAGGACTCCTCTACCCCACACTCCGGCGATCGACCGGGCGGCGGGGAATGAGCGACAGGAATCACTTGGGGCGGCCTGGCGGGACACCGGTTTGGCCCTACCATGGGCGCGTGCGTCGCCTCGCCGCCCGTCGTATCACCCGCCGGCTGTTGCCCGGCGTGGCCCTCGCGACGGCGCTCGCCGGCTGCGGAGCACCACCTCAGCCGTTGCCCACGGCCCCGCCCGGGGCGCGGGAGAGCGGCAGCCTGGTACCTTCCGGCATGGCGTACCCCTCGGCCGGCCCGCCGATGGGTTCGCTCCGACCCGGTGGGTATCCCAGCGGCGGTGTGCCGGCCGGCGCGATACCCAGCGGTCTGCCGGGATATCCGACGGGCCTCCTTCCCACCCTGCGGTCCACCCCTACCCGGACGCCCTCGCCGACCCGTCCGACGCCGTCACCCGCGCCGGTATGCCCCGCCGGACCTACGAAGCAGCAGGTACTGGCCGTCATCGAGGGCAAGCCGGGGATTCCGAACGAGCCGCTGGAGGTGCGGTACGGGCCGTATTGCTCGGGCTCATGGCAGCTGGCCATCGTGGGCATCGTCGGTGCAACCGCCGCGGAGGCGGAGGAGTTGCTCGTCGTGACGACCGGGCAGCCGACATCGCTCCAGCTGGTCGAGGCCGGCGCGGACGTATGCACCGACCGGGTGATGAACGACGCGCCACCGGGCATCCGGGTACGCGCCTGCGGATCCTAGGCGGGCGGGTCATAGGCTGGGTCGCATGCCGGGAACTCCGCCGACCCGTTTCGTCTACCTCGGGCCCGAGGGCACCTTCACCGAGCAGGCGTTGCGCACGATTCCGGCCGCCGAGCACGGCATCCGGACGCCGGCTCGCAGCGTCCCCGAGGCGCTTGAGGCGGTCCGCGCCGGTGAGGCGGACGCGGCCCTGGTACCGCTGGAGAACTCGGTGGGCGGCGCCGTCTCGGTGACGCTCGACGAGTTGGCCATCGGCAGCCCGTTGGTGATCACCCGCGAGGTGGTGCTGCCGGTCGAGTTCCGGCTGGCGTCCGCCCGGCCGACCCCGCTGGCCCAGATCCGGACGGTGGCCGCACACCCGCAGGCGTACGCGCAGTGCCGTAACTGGCTGCTGGCGAACCTGCCGGACGCGGTGGTCGTGGACGTGCTGTCCAACGCGGCCGCCGCGATCAGCGCCGCGGCGGGCGAGCACGACGCCGCCATCTGCGCACCGATCGGCGTATCGCGACATGGTCTGACCGTGCTGGCCGACAAGATCGCCGATCGCGCGGACGCCGTGACCCGCTTCGCTCTGCTCTCGCGGCCGGCGCCGCCGGCCGCGCCGACCGGCGACGACGTGACCTCACTGGCGGTGTCCATCCGGCATGACCAGGTGGGTGCACTGCTCGCGGTGCTGACCGAGTTGGCGGTACGGGGGATCAACCTCAGCCGCATCGAGTCCCGCCCCACCGGCGAACAGCTCGGCACCTACGTGTTCTTCCTGGACTGCACCGGTCACGTGGCCGAGGCGCGACTGGGCGAAGCACTCCAGGGTCTGCGCCGCATCTGCGCCGACGTCCGCTTCCTGGGCAGCTACGCCCGGCACCGCTGGTCGAAGGCCGCCGCCGAGGAGCCGTTGCCCGCCGCGGCCGGACTGTCCAACGCGGACTTCGCCGACTCGGCGGCCTGGCTGGCCAGGATCCGAGCCGGCGAATCGAGCTGACGGTCAGCTGAAGAGATTCCCCAGCACGCCGCCCTGCTGTTGCTGACCCTGGGCCAAGCCGGCCAGACCGCCGGGCGGCTCCTCCGACGGCTGCACCACCACGAAGCCCTGACCGGCGAAGCTCATCGTGAACCGCTCTCCCGTGGTCCGGCCCAGCAGCGTGCCCAGACCTAGCTGCTCGGCCCGGTGGTAGCCGGTCTGCAGGCCGGCCGACCAGCAGATCGCCGCCTGCGGGTCGACGTACGTCGGCTGGTCCACCGACAGCACCACCGGGGTGCCCTTGGTGGTCACCGCGATCCGGCCGTACCCGGTGAACACGCAGTTGAACAGGCCGGCAGTGGACATCATGCCGGCGCCCTGGACCATCTTGATGTCGTAGTTGAGGGTGGAGTCGAAGGCCAGCACGTTCGCGCCGTTGATGGACAGCGCGTCGCCATGCTCGAGATCGATCAGGTGGACGTCAGCGGCGTTCTCGGCGAGGAACACGTCACCGCGGCCCCTGACCCGCATCAGCGGGACCCCCTCGCCGGTGAGCTTCTGCTTGAGGAACTTGCCGATGCCGCCGGAGCCGAGCGCTTCGAACTTCACCTGGCCCTGGTACGCGACCATCGAACCGACGCGCGCCATGAACTCGCCGTTCAGCTCGGCCTTCAGCAACTTGGAGTTCTGCAACCGGAGCCCCGGCTGGGCCGACTCCTTCTCGAGATTGTCCGCCGAGAAAAGTTCGCTGCGCATGACGTGTCCTCCTGTGCACGTGGGATTACCTCAGGGTAGGTCGCGCCGCCAAGGGAACCGCCGTTCCGCGCGGGCGGTTCACGGCGCGATTCGGCGACGTCAGGTCAGTCCCACCCGAGTTCGTGCAGCCGGTGGTCGTCGATCCCGAAGTGATGGGCGATCTCGTGCACCACGGTGATGGCCACCTCGTCGATCACGTCGGTCTCGCTGTCGCACACCTTGAGGGTGGGCAGGCGAAAGATGGTGATCCGGTCGGGCAGCACGCCGGCATAGTTCCAGCCCCGTTCGGTGAGCGCGTGCCCCTCGTACAGGCCGAGCAGGTCGTCGCTGCCGTCCGGTGGTGCGTCCTCGACCAGGATCACCACGTTGTTCATCACGTTGAGGAGTTCGACGGGCACCTCGTCCAAGGCCTCGCCGACGAGTTCTTCGAAGCGTTCACGGCTCATGTCGACCGGCACTGAGCCCCCAGCGGCCATCCCGGCATCGCATGCACTGCATCCCAAGAACCCACGGACCCATTGTGCTCCGCCGACCTGGATCGACGGAGCACGCGGCGATGCGGGTCAGGAGAGGACGGCCTGGAGGGTGATCTCCGCGCCGGGCGAGAGCAGCCGCGAGATCGGGCAGGTCTCCTTGGCACCCTCGGCGATCTTCTGGAAGGTGTCCGGGTCGATGCCCGGGACGTCGCCCACCGTGTCGAGCTCGATCCGGGTGACTCCGAACCCACCGTCGGTCTTGTCGAGGTGAACCCTTGCGGTCGTCTGAACGGAGTTCGGAGTGAACCCGGCGGAGGCGAGGTCGCCGGAGAACTTCATCGAGAAGCAACCAGCGTGCGCGGCGCCGATCAGCTCCTCCGGGTTCGTCCCCTCACCCTCCTCGAACCGCGACTTGAACGAGTAGTTTCCCTGGTAGCCGCCTTTACCGGTCTTGACCGTTCCGGAACCCTCGGTCAGGTTCCCTTCCCAGCGGGCTGAAGCAGTACGAATAGGCATGGCTATGACGCTAGTCCATAAGGCGACCGCTGGCCGGAGGACCGCTGGCCGGTCATGATGGTTCTCATGCCGTCCGATCCCTGGCCCGCCACCCGGGCCGGTCCGGAGCCCGCGGAGGCCGTCGTCGAGTTCGGCGCGGACCCCGACGAGCCGAATCCGCGGCGGCGAGGCAACGTGACCGAGATCCTCGCCGGCCTGGCCGCGGACCGCCGGGCGGTTCCCCTCGCCGCGGTGATCGGTGGAGTCGCCCTGTTCGCCTCGCTGGTCTCCGAGTGGCAGATCACCCTGCTCAACACCGACCAGTTCAACGGCGGTCCGGGCGGGAACGGCGATCGGCTCATCCCCGCCGGCGTGATCGATCTGGGCGCGATCGGCGGTGCGTACCTGGTCGGGATGTTCTTGCTGGCCGGTGCGGTGGCGCTGGTCCTTTATGGTCCCGGGCCGGCCCGCCGCTACGCCCGGGTGCTGGGGTTGAGCACGGGCGGCGTGCTCATCGGCCTGCTCGCCGCGTTGATTTCGTCCTTGGGTGAGACGAGTCGCGTGGTGTTCGCATTGTTCGCGCTGGACTTCGACGAAAGCGAGATGCGGCTGTCGTACGGCCGGGGGATCTGGTGCGCGTTCTTCGGCGTGGCCGCGGTGATCCTGTCGTTGTATCTCGCCGGGCGGCACGAACCGGGAGTGGCACCCGGCGAGCAGGCTGAGAACGCGCCGGAGGCGGAAGCGCCCGCGGTGTGGTCCTGGCGGCGGCCGAGGGACGACGACGAGGGCCCGCCGGACGCCCCGTTCGACCTGACAGTGTCTTCGACGAAGCCGTTCACCTCGCTGTCGGATGACCGCGACAAGCCCGACTGAATCCGATTGAGCCGGCCGGTAGGCTCACTATTCGTGATTGACCTGCGTCTGCTCCGTGAAGATCCCGACCTGATCCGTGCCAGCCAGCGGCTGCGCGGGGAGTCCACCGAGCCGGTGGACGCCCTGCTGCGCGCCGACGAGGAGCGCCGGGCCGCCACGCAGCGGTTCGAGGCGCTTCGCGCGGAGCAGAAGTCGCTGGGCAAGCAGGTGGCGAAAGCCCTCGGCGACGAACGGGCGGCCCTCCTCGCGCGTACCAGGGAACTGGCCTCCGAGGTGAAAACGGCCGAAGCGGCCGCGACCGAGGCCGACCAGGCGCTGCGCCGGGCTCAGCTGGCCTTGCCCAACATCGTCGCCCACGGCGTGCCACCCGGCGGGGAGGACGACTTCGTGGTGCTCAAGACCGTCGGCGACATCCCGGACATCGCCCCGGGAAAGGACCACCTCGCGATCGGCGAGGCCTTGGGAGCGATCGACACCGAGCGGGGCGCGAAGGTGTCCGGCTCGCGCTTCTACTTCCTCACCGGCGTGGGCGCGTTGTTGCAGCTCGCGATGCTGCAGATGGCGATACAGCAGGCGGTGGAGAATGGTTTCACGCCGTCCATCACCCCGTCGCTGGTGCGTCCGGAGGCGATGGAGGGTACGGGTTTTCTGGGCGCGCACGCCAGCGAGATCTACCGCCTCGAGGCCGACGACCTCTACCTGGTCGGCACCTCGGAGGTGTCGCTGGCGGCGTACCACTCGAACGAGATCCTCGAGCTGGACGGCCCGAGGCGTTACGCCGGCTGGTCGACCTGCTACCGCCGGGAAGCCGGGTCGCACGGCAAGGACGTCCGCGGCATCCTGCGCGTGCACCAGTTCGACAAGGTGGAGATGTTCTCGTTCTGCCGGCCCGAGGAAGCGGAGGCCGAGCACGTGCGCCTGCTCGCGATGGAGGAGGAGATGCTGGCCAAGGTGGAGATCCCGTACCGGGTGATCGATGTGGCGGCCGGGGACCTCGGCTCGAGCGCGGCCCGCAAGTTCGACTGCGAGGCATGGGTGCCGTCGCAGGGCCGATACCGCGAGGTCACCTCGACGTCGAACTGCACCACGTTCCAGGCGCGGCGGCTGAACATCCGGTATCGGGACGCCGACGGCAAACCGCAAACCGTGGCGACCTTGAACGGGACCCTGGCCACCACCCGCTGGCTGATTCCGATCCTGGAGAACCACCAGCAGACCGACGGCTCGGTACGCGTACCGAAGGCTCTGCAGCCCTTCCTCGGCGGCCGGGACGTGCTCGAACCCCTATCGAACCGCACCGGCCACCCGGGGAAGGACTGAAGGCTCGACCGCTAACGAGATGGCTACCGGTCGGCTACCAGAGGTCATAGCCGCAGGTAACCAGGTCGGTGTACCGTTTTCCTTCCGCCCTGGGAGCGGGGGCCCGGCCCCGACCCCGGAGGTTTGCCATGGCGCGCCCAGGTCTGCCCAAGCTCGTCGCGACCGACCTCGACGGCACATTGGTACGCAGCGATGACACCGTGTCCGCCTACACCCATGAGGTTCTGGACAGAGTACGGGCGGCCGGCATCCGCATCGTCGGCGCGACCGGTCGCGGGCCTCGGCTGACCGAGCTGACCCGCAACGACATCCGCGCCGCGGACTTCCTGGTGATGGCGCACGGCGGCTGGATTCTCGATCAGCTCGACGGCACCTACCTCAGGCAGGCCCGCCTGTCCGGCACGATGCTCGACCGCCTGCTCGCCGACATGGAGGCCGAGGTCGGGCCGCTCACCGTCATGGTCGAGGCGCTGGAGCATGCCGGCGCACCGCTGTGGGGCACTCGCGCTCCGAACTGGCGGTACGAGGTCACGGTCGAGGAGCGGACCCGGGCCGAATGCCTGACCTGTGACGTGATCAAGGCGTACGCCTGCTCGGCCGACCAGACCGTCGACGACCTGCTGGATGCCGCCCGCCGGATCGTCGCGCCGCACGTGGCATCGGTCACGCAGGCCGGGCTCAATGTGGTCGAGATCTGCCCGCCGAACGTCGACAAGGGCACCGGTCTTGCGATCGTCGCGGAGGCCGTCGGTGTCGACCCGGCGGACGTTCTGGTCTTCGGTGACATGCCCAATGACCTGCCGATGTTCGCCTGGGCGGGCTGGCATCGCGTGGCCGTGGCGAATGCACATCCGGCGGTGCTGGCGGTCGCCGACGAGGTCACGTCGACCAACGACGAGGACGGAGTGGCGGTGTATCTCGACCGGTTACTGTCGAGGTGATGCCCAGCTTCCGCCTCGTCGCGTCCGACATAGACGGCACTTTGCTCCGCACCGACGGGACGCTCAGCCCCCGTACCATCCAGGTTCTCGACGCCCTGCCCGTGCCGGCCGTGCTCGTCACCGGCCGGCCGGTGCGCTGGCTGCGTCAGCTCTACGACCAGATGGACGAGCCCCTGCCCGCGGTGTGCGCGAACGGCGCGGTGGTGTACGACCCGGACACCGACCAGGTCCTCAGGGCCGCGCCGCTGGATACCGAGTTGCTGCTCGATGTCACCAAGCGGCTCCGCGACGCGGTGCCGGACATCGCACTCGCCGTCGAAGTCGAGGACAGCAGGTCCTTCTGGCACGAGGAGTCGTGGCCGACGCAAGCCGACGGCGAGCACAGGGCCGTCCGACTTCTCGCCACGCCCTCCGAACTGACCTCGGTTCCCGCGGTCAAGCTGCTGGCCAGGTCGGTGTCCACCGAGCCGGACGCGTTCTTCGAACTGGTCAGCCGGACGCTCGGCGGCATAGCGGAGACCACGCACTCGTCGTCGTCGGCGCTGGTGGAGATATCCGCTACCGGCGTGACCAAGGCCGCCGGGCTCGCCTGGCTGTGCGAACGGGAGGGCTTCACCGCCGCGGACGTGGTGGCCTTCGGTGACATGCCGAACGACATCCCGCTGTTGAGCTGGGCCGGTCACTCGGTGGCGATGGGCAACGCGCACCCCGCCGTCGTCGAGGTCGCCGACGAGGTGACTGCGACGAACGACGAGGACGGGGTGGCCGTCGTCCTCCAGCGGCTCTTCCTATAGGTATTGGCCGGTCCGCCCGTCGCCGCCCTGGCCCGGCATGCCGGGAATGACGGCGTTCGGGCCCACGGGCAGCGCGGGTCGGCCTCCGCCGGCACCGCCGCGCATCTGCTCGAGCTGGAGCCGGGCCGCCATCTGCTGGGCGACCAGGGCCGCCTGAATGCCGTGGAACAGCCCCTCGAGCCAGCCGACCAGTTGCGCCTGAGCGATCCGAAGCTCGGCCTCGCTCGGCGGAGTTTCACCCTCGAAGGGCAACGAGAGCCGCTCCAGCTCCTCACGAAGTTCCGGTGCCAGGCCGTCCTCAAGCTCCACGATCGAGCGATGGTGGATCTCCCGCAGGCGGCCGCGGCTGGCCTCGTCGAGCGGCGCCGCCCGTACCTCCTCGAGCAATTGTTTGATCATACTGCCGATGCGCATGACCTTGGCCGGCTGCTCGATCAGGTTGCCCGGTTCCTCGGGGCTCACGCTGCCGTCCGACTCGACCGTGCCCATCGGGCGTCCATTCGGGCCGACCACGATGACGGAGCCGTCTTCTTGCATGTCCTGGGTTCGGGTGTCGTCGGTCATGAGGTCCATCATTGCGCAAGCCGGTCAGGGCCGTAGCTCGGCCACCGCACACTTGACGCTTCCACCACCTCGCTTTAGTTCGCTCAATTCCACCGCAACCGGTACGTAGCCGACGGCCCGCAGCTTCTCCGCCATGCCGATCGCTTCGGCATTGAGCACGACGTGGCGACCGTCACTCACCAGATTCAGGCCGAATGCCTCGGCGTCCGCACGGTCGGCGATCACCGCGTCGGGGAACAGCTGGGCCAGCACCCGCTGCGAGGCCGGTGAGAACGCCTCGGGGTAGTACGTGACGTGTCGGTCGTCGAGCACGGCGAGCGCGGTGTCGAGGTGGTACAGGGCCGCGTCGACCAGCTTCAACGAGATCACCGGGCGGCCCAGCACCTCCTGCGCCTCGGCATGCGCGGCGGCGTCGGTGCGGAAGCCGTACCCGGCAAGGATCACCCCGCCGTACGCGCCCGGCAGGTACGCGAAGTCGCCTTCACCCTCGTTGACCTGAACCGGATCTACGAACGTCCACCGGCCGTTGCGATAGAAGAGCTGGTGGTGAGCCGCCTCACCGGCCCGCTCGGGGTGTCGGAACCGGGCGCCGTAGACCGTGCCGTCGACTGAGAAGGCACCATTCGCCGCGTACACCATGTCGGGCAGGCCGGGCTGGGGATCGAGCACGTGGACGGCGTGGCCCAGGCCGGCGAGCGTGTCCCGCAGGAGTCGCCACTGCCTGAGCGCGAGAGCCGCGTCCACCGCGACCGTGGTGTCCATCCACGGGTTGATGGCGTACTCGACGGCGAAATGGTGCGGCGGACACATCAGGTATGTCCTGTTTCGCGGCAAGCGCTCCGTATGGCTCATGAGGTAAAGGGTAGGTAGGCTGTCGGCGTTCGAAACAGCTCGTAATCTTGCTCGTGAGAGGCGAATCGTTGCAGATCGACGACGTGGACCAGCGGATCGTTGCGCTGCTGGTCGCTGATGCGCGCGCCTCGTACGCCGAGATCGGGGCCAAGGTCTCGCTCTCCGCGCCGGCCGTCAAGCGCCGCGTCGACCGCCTTCGATCCCGGGGGATCATCAAGGGCTTCACCACGATCATCGACCCGGCCGCGGTCGGCTGGACCACCGAGGCGTTCGTCGAGCTGTTCTGCACCGGGCGAACCACCCCTGCGCAGATCACCGTGGCCGCCCGGCGGCATCCGGAGGTGGTCGGCGCGTACACCGTGTCCGGCGAGGCGGACGCCCTGGTCCACCTGCGGGCGGCCGACATCGGTCATCTGGAGCAAGCACTGGAGCGGCTACGGGCTGAGCCGTTCGTGACATCCACCAGGAGCATGATCGTGTTGTCCCGGCTCGCCGAGGTTTTCTGACCGGGGAACCGTATTCCTCTTGCGCGCGTCGGACCCGCATGTCACGTCGCCTGCTGCTCGGCGCCACCCTCGCCGCCACGATCACCGTTGCCGGCTGCACGGCCGGCACTCCCACCCCGCCACCTCCTCGGGCGGGGACGTTCGACCCGGCAACGCTGCGATTGGTCGCCTTCGACTCGTGTGAACAACTCACGGACGTCCTGCGGGCGGCCGCCAAGGAGGCGGTCGGGCCGTGGGGCCTCGATGGGAGCGCGTTGCGTGCGGAGGCGGCCCTGGACTCGGCCGGCGGGGCCCGCAACGCAGCCGAGCCGATGGCCGCCGACGAGAAGGCCGCCGCGCCGGCTTACTCCAGCACGAACGTGTACGAGCAAGGCGTGGACGAGCCGGACATCGTGAAGACCGACGGCCGCCGCATCGTGACCGTGGGGCAGGGTGTGCTGCGGGTGGTGGACGCCGCCTCCCGCAAGCAGACCGGCGAGGTCTTCCTCGGCGAGTTCGGTGGCCAGGCCGACCTGCTGCTGTCCGGGGACCGGGCGCTGGTGCTGGTGAACGCCGGGTACGGCGGACGCCCGTCGTGGACGGAACGCGCCGACAAGATCGCCACCCAGCCCGGCGCCGAGGTGGTCATGGTGGACCTCACCGCCACCACACCCCGGGTACGGAGCCGCTTCCAGGGCGAGGGGCAATTGGTCGACGCGCGCCAGACCGGTGACACCGTCCGGGTCGTGTTTCGCAGTTCACCGCGGATCGCCTTCCCCGATCAGCCGAGCCAGGCCGACGACGACAAGCGCATCGAAGCCAACCGCAAGGCGATCGACAGGGCCTCGGCCGACGCATGGCTGCCGCAATGGACGGTCACCGACGGCGCGACGACCGAACGTGGCAAGGTCGGTTGCGGTCAGGTCAGCCGTCCGGCGGAGTTCTCCGGCCGTTCCATGGTCACGGTGCATACCTTCGACGTGTCCGCACCAACGCTCGGCAACGGCGACCCGGTTTCGGTGATCGCCGACTCGGACACCGTCTATGGCACACCGACCAGCCTCTACATCGCCAGTGACCAGCGCTGGCGACTCGACCTCTGGCCCGGGCGGGACAACCGCAAGGTCAGACAACAGACCGAGATCTACCGGTTCGACACGCCAGCCGCGGCGAAGCCGGTGTACGCCGCGGCCGGCGTCGTCCCGGGCTGGCTGGTCAACCAGTACGCATTGTCCGAATGGGGCGGCCACCTACGCGTCGCCACCACCTCCGATTCGGCGGGTTCCTCGGCGATCCGGGTGCTCAAGCAGCAGAACGACAAGCTGCGGCAGGTCGGTGTGGTGGACGGGCTGGGCAAGGGCGAGCGGATCTACTCGGCACGGTTCATCGGACCGCGCGGGTATCTGGTCACCTTCCGGCAGACCGACCCGCTTTACAGCGTCGATCTGAGCAACCCGTCCAAGCCCCGGGTCACGGGTGAGCTGAAGATCACCGGGTACTCCGCGCACCTCCAGCCGGTGGGCGAGGGCCGGCTGGTCGGGATCGGGCAGGAAGCCGACACCCGGGGACGCGTGCAGGGCACCCAGGTATCCCTGTTCGACGTCTCCGATCCGGCCGGCCCGCGTCGGCTGACGCAGTACCACGTCACCGACGGGCAGTCCGAGGCGGAGTACGACCCGCACGCCATCCTCTGGTGGCCGGCGGCCGGCCTTCTGGTCGTACCGGTGACTCGCTTCGACACCGACAAGACCATGGCCACCTCCACCGCGTTGGCGCTCCGCGTCACCGACGGCGGCATGCGACGGATCGGCGAGGTGATCCAGCCGCTACTGAGGGAGGGATACAACCCGACGATCCGGCGCTCCCTCGTGGTCGGCGACGTGCTGTGGACACTCTCCGAATCCGGGCTACAGGCCTCCGAACTGTCCACCATGGAGCCGCTGACGTTCCTGCCGAACCGGTGACGGATCAGAGGTACATCCCGGTGCGGTGGTCCGTCGGCTCCTGTCCGGCCGGCTTGTCACCCTCCCCGAAGAACCGCTTGCCGCCGAACTCGCCGTGCAGCCGGTCGTCCAGCTCGTCGGCCAGGCCGGTCATGACCTGCACGGCGAGCATCAAGTGTGCGGCCTGGAAGTTCCGGCCGAAGACCGGGATCGAGGCCCAGACGGTGTCCTGCGCGCAGTAGAGCCGCCCGATCGGCATGCGGTTGGTCAGCTCGGAGAGCTTCACATACAGCTGCTCGGTGGGCTCGACCTCGGTCAGGATCGGCGAGAAGACGTCGACCAGGGGCGGATTGTCGCGCACCCGGACGAACACCATCGCCGAACCGGCCCGGATGCCGATGTCGCCGTCGGCGTCCTGCTGGAGCTGGTCGACCGTGGTCTTGGACATGGTGGCCACGACGGTTCGGACCCGCTCGTCCAGCGGTATGGCCTCCTCGGCGGCGCGCGCCGCGGCGCCCGGCAGGTCGTGCGGGTCGGATCCATCCTCGAGGTTGGGCTCGTGCCGCGCGGTAGCGAGCGGAGCGGTGTCGATCGGATCGTCGTCGACGTCATGCACCAGGTAGACCAGAAAGGCCGGGTGCGGGGCGCCGTACACGTCGCGCAGCGTGCGGGAGACGATCGTGGCGAGCCGCGTGGCCTGGTCGACGGTGGTGCGCAGGCCGAACGACTCGCCCGAATCGGGCACCACGCCCGGCGGGGACCAGCCCAGCGCGATGAGGTCGGCGACCGCGGATCGGTCCATCCGGTAACCCTCGGGCAGTTCGGCGTTTCCCACCGCGAGGGCCTCGACGACACCGTCGTCCAGCACACGCATGCTTACCGAATAGACGGCCTTACCGGTGCCCGAGGCGGTTGGGTCGAGCGTGACGTCGATGTGCCCGCCCGGTGCCAGCGTCGGCACCAGCTTGGCCAGCGCGCCGGCGAATTCCCGCCACGCCTCGGTCACCTTGGCGCGCAGGTCGGCCGTACTGGGCTCGTCGAGCAGGATGCTCTCGGGTTGGTCGCCCGCTGATTCCGACGTCATGCCGCCACCCTATCGAGTGGTTGTCAGGTGTCCCGCGTTTCCCAATCGGCGGCCAGCGCACTGATCCGCTCCGCCACATCCCCGGGGTCGGCTCCACGGCCCACGGCAACCCCCATGAGGTACGCCGTGACCGGCGCCCCCGGGCGCAGCACCTGGTGGGCGACGTCGCGCGCCACGTCGAGGATCCGCTTGGTCTGTACGTCCCCGGACTCGAGCCCGAGTTCCTGAACCGCCGCCGCGACCCAGGCGTCCATCTCGTTCATCGGGCCCATTCCTCCGCGGTACGCAGGTCTTCGTCGGTGTCACAGTCGAACCACGGCGGCGGGCCGGGACGGCGCCAGGCCACCTCCGCCACCCGCAGATTCTCCATCAGCTCGCGGACCGAAGCGCCGTGCAGATCGGCCCGTTCCTCGCTCAGGCGGCCGACGGCCTCGCGCAGCGCCGTGGTGCGCCAGACACCGCACAGCATCTGCCGCCGGCCCTCGGCATCGCGATAGACCGCACCCTGCATCGGTGCCGACTCCACGGTCAACCGCAGCACGTCGATAGCCTCGCCGGTGAGCAGCGGAAGGTCGGCGGCGAGGAGGGCGGTGAAGGTCACCTCTTCCGGCACCAGGGCCAACCCGGCGGCGGTCGCCGCCACCGGGCCGCCGCCCGGCGGCTGCTCACTGGTGGAATGCACATGCACCGGCAGATCGGGCGGCACCCGGCCGACCACGATCCGGGGATCGGCGTCGTGCACCGCGGCCAGCACCCGGGTCAGCATCGACTGACCCGCCACGGTCAACGTCGGCTTGTCCGCACCGCCCATCCGGCGTGCCGCACCACCGGCCAGCACCACCGCAGCAAATCCCCCCACATACGTACCGTATCCGGTCGCGACTGGGGCGTGACCGCGCTCGTCCCGGTCCACCGCGTGTGACCGGCGCTCACCGGCATACGCTCGCTTCATGGGACGGACGATGAACCGCCGGCCGGTTGTGAAGATCAATGTCGAGGCGTCCGATCCGCCGCGGCAGCAACCTGACAATCTCGCCGCGGAGGAGCCGCTGGAGATCCGGATCCGTCGCGCGCCGCTGGCCGTCACGATGCGTACGCCCGGCCAGGACATCGACCTGGCGATGGGCTTCCTGCTCACCGAGGGGATCATCGGCGAGCAGGAGGACGTGGTGACGGCCCAGCTGTGCGCCGGCACGGACGCTCCGAACACGTACAACGTGGTGGACATCGTGCTGGCCGACCACGTCCCGCCGCCGGTTACCGATCCGAGCCGCAACTTCTACACGACATCGTCGTGCGGAGTGTGCGGCAAGGCGAGCATTGACGCCGTACGTACTCGATCGAGGTTCGACGTCTGCTCGGACCCTTTGCGGGTGCCGGCCCGGACTCTCGCCGAGCTGCCGGAGAAGCTACGAGCCGCCCAACGGACCTTCGACCGCACCGGCGGCCTGCACGCGGCCGGCCTGTTCACCGCCGATGGCGACCTGGTCGTGCTGTGCGAGGACGTGGGACGGCACAATGCGGTGGACAAGGTGATCGGCAGGGCCCTGCGCGAGCGCCGGCTGCCACTGGCCGGTCACGTGTTGCTGGTCTCCGGTCGAGCCGGCTTCGAGCTCACGCAGAAGGCATGGATGGCCGGGATTCCCCTGCTCGCGGCCGTTTCCGCGCCCAGCACGCTCGCCGCGGAGCTGGCGGACGAGGCCGGCATGACGCTGATCGGTTTCCTTCGGGGCCCGTCCATGAACGTTTACGCCGGATCGCATCGCGTCACCGTCTGAACGTCCATCAGGAGCCCGCCCGGCCGTGCTTACGGCGGCGCCCGCTGCGTTGGTTCCGCCGGTCGGAGTCGCGCTGCGGCGTCCAGTCCATCGAGTCCGGCGGTATTCCCTCATGAAGGATCTGGCCGATCAGTCGGGCCATCGGGTTATGCGGCTCGGCCGCCGTCGCGCGCTCCAGCGCCGCGTTCGCCAGCGCGCCGTGGCCCTGCCGCCAGGCCGCGAAGCTGAGCAGGGACGCCGGCGCCGGGGCGTACAGCGGGTCGACCCGCCGCAACACGTCGGTCCAGAGCGCGATCCGCCACTCCTCGCCGGATGTCCGCATCCACGCGTAGTCGCGGATCTGCGTCTCCACCAGCAGAATGCCCAGCCAGGCGATTTCGTCGTCGGTGAGCCGGCCGCCGGCTCGATACCGGGACTCGGCGGAGCGGACCGCGGCTCGACCGGAGCGCCGGATGCCTTGCGGCAGGGCTTCGGCCAACCGGGCCTGCGCGTGCTCGGTGGCCGCCGACATCGCCGACCGGTCGTCACCGATCACCGGTGCGAGTTGGGCGACGAGGGCATCCCGGTCGGGTAGGACCACCTGGCCCTGGTATGTCGCGTGTGCGGCGAAGGCCGTTGACTCCGGGCGGCAGGGCGTCCCGTCGGGCGGGCAGCAGTCCACATCTTGGCACCGGTACGACCAGTAGCGCCCGTCGGTGACCCGGAACTCGTCGACCACCGGGAGGTTCCGGCGCCGCAAGGCCTCGCTCAACCGGTGGACGGCCGGCGTGATGAGGTGCTGGTCGCCGTACCCGATCACCACCGCCGAATCAGCACCCTGCCGGACCATCACCGCGGCCGTATGCTCCGCCGGCGCGTCCGGGTCGGTGCGCGCCGCGCACAGCATCTTCCGATCGCGGAACGCCACCACGACGACGCTGTCCGAGGGATGAAATCCGAGCAGGTAAGGCACGGCGGCGAGGAACTCGTGAATGGAACTGACGTGGAGCGAGGTGTCGGCTGTCATGCCCGGCAGCGTGGCGGTTTTCGCGCGGCGGCGGGACGCCCTGTGGACGACACGCCCGGTCGTCCACAGGCTTCACTGGCGCCCTACGAACGGAACTGCAGCTCGTGCAGCTCGAGGCCGTCCTGCTGCCACTCGTGTGAATTCCGGTCGAGGTCCATGGTCAACTCGATCGACGACACCACGTCGTAGCCGGCCGCGTGCAGGCTGCGGATCGCTTCGATGTTGCGGGACGCCGGCGAGATCGTCAGCGTCGTCATGTTGCGCTTCTTGGCCTCGTCCGCCACGTGTCGCAGCAGCTTGCGGCCCACGCCCTTGTGCCGGTGGGAGACGGTGACCACCAACGGTTCCACCTCGCCGCCGCGGCCGCGCATGACCAGCCCGACCATGCCGATGACACCGTCGTCCGCGTGGTCGGCCACCCAGAGACCGTTGAGGTCCAGCCGGGTCAGATATTCCTCGAACCCGGCACCTGCGTCGGTCGGTGATTCGCCGTACATCAGGTTGTGCTGGTTGGTCAGCTCCGACCAGAGACGGCGACCGGCGCCGTGATCGCTCGGCCGGTACGCACGCACGGTGACTGGGCTCATGCCGACATTTTGACTCTGAATTCCGATGCCCGTAACCCGAAGCGGAAGATAAGGCCGTGGATCTGCCGTACCTACGCGCGCACCCGCAGCATCTCCCGACATTTCTCACTCATCAGCGCATACGTGAAACGCCGGTATCAGGCGGCGATGTGTGCGTGGCCTCCCGTCTGACCCTTGACGACGGCACCTCGATCTTCGCCAAGACTTGGCCTTCCGGCCCGGCGCCGGTGGGCTTCTTCGAGGCCGAGGCGGCCGGCCTGCGGTGGCTGCGCTCGGCCGGTGCCGCGCCTGTCCCCGAGGTTCTGGTCGCGCTTCCGTCGATGCTGGCGATGGAGTGGATCGAACCCGGATCCCCGTCCCGGTCCGGCGCGGCCGACCTCGGGCGTGCGCTTGCCGACCTGCACCGCTTCGGCGCGCCGTCCTTCGGCGGTTCCTCTGCGGCCGCCGCCTTCATCGGTTCGCTGCCGCTCGACAACACACCGTCGTCCGGGCCGTGGAGCGAGTGGTTCGCCGGCCGCAGGCTGGAGCCTTACCTGCGGCGATCGGCCGACCGCGGCGCGTTGTCGGGCGATGACGTGCGGGCTGTCGAGCAGATCATGAACAACATCGCGCGGTACGAGTTCCGCGAGGCGCCCGCCTTGACGCATGGCGATCTCTGGCCGGGAAACGTGTTGTGGGCGCTGGACGGGCGGGCCTGGCTGGTGGATCCGGCGGCCCACGGTGGTCACCGCGAGACCGATCTGGCAGCGCTGGCGTTGTTCGGCGGGGCACCTCATCTCCAGGTCATCCTGGACGCCTATGACGAGGCGTTTCCGCTGGCGGAGGGATGGCGGGAGCGGGTGCCGCTGCACCAGCTCCATCTGCTGCTGGTGCACACGGCGGCCTTCGGCGCGGCGTACGCCGGAGCGGTGCGTGCGGCAGCCGACGCGGTACTGCGGCTGTGACAAATGCCCGGGCCGCGTCATTTCCCAGTGGTCTGCGCTACGGCGGATGCGATCCGGACGGGCTAGATTCGATCGGTGAGCAAGCTTCGCGAGCGATTCGACGACCCGGGCGTTGCCATGCGCGATGGCGGCGCGGGGACGGTCGAGTCGCGCTCGGTCGGCGGGCTTGTCGACCGGTTCGGGCGGGTGGCCACCGACCTGCGGGTCTCGCTGACCGATCGGTGCAATCTGCGGTGCACCTACTGCATGCCCGAGGAAGGCCTGACCTGGCTGCCCCGCGAGCGGGAACTCACCGACGACGAGGTGGGCCGGCTGATCCGGATCGCGGTCGAGCAGCTCGGGATCACCGAGGTGCGGTTCACCGGTGGCGAGCCGCTGATCCGGCGCGGGCTGGTCTCCATAGTTCACGCGGCAGCGGCGCTCCGGCCGAGGCCACGGTTGTCGGTCACCACGAACGGTCTGGGCTTGGAACGCCTCGCCGCTCCGCTGCGGGATGCCGGGCTCGATCGGGTCAACGTCTCGCTCGACACGCTCGACGCCGGGCGGTTCCGGGCGCTGACCCGCCGGGACAGGCATGCCGACGTGCTCAAGGGCCTGCGGGCGGCGGCCGACGCCGGCCTCACCCCGGTGAAGATCAACACCGTGCTGATGCGAGGCGTCAATGACGACGAGGCGCCGGCGCTGTTGCGGTTCGCGCTGGAACGCGGATATGAGCTCCGGTTCATCGAGCAGATGCCGTTGGACGCGCAGCACCGCTGGGACCGGCACACCATGGTCACCGCCGAGGAGATCCTGGCCTCGCTGGTCCCGTTCGACCTGCAGCCCGACCCGGTTTCACGTGGAACCGCGCCGGCCGAGACCTGGCTGGTCCCGGGCCACGTGGGGGTGGACGGCCGACCCGCCCGCGTCGGCATCATCGGCAGCGTGACCCGGCCATTCTGCGGCGACTGCGATCGCACCCGGCTGACCGCGGACGGTCAGGTCCGCAATTGTCTGTTCGCCACCGAGGAGTCGGACCTGCGGGGGCTGCTGCGGCGGGGTGCCTCGGACGAGCTGATCGCCGACGCCTGGCGAAGGGCTACGCTGGGCAAACGTGCCGGGCATGGCATCGACGACCCCGCCTTCCTTCAGCCGGACCGCCCGATGTCGGCGATCGGCGGCTGACGCGCTCGGCTCATGATCTCCAAGCCGGGATGGCTCAACGAACTCTCGGCCGGTTCGCGGATGATGACGGTGGGTGAGTGATACACGTGGTGACTGTGCGTTATTTCGCCGGGGCACGCGCGGCTGCCGAGGGCATCTCGAGCGAGCCGGTCGGCGCCGGTTCGTTGGATGAGCTGATCGGCGTACTCAGCGCTCGGCACGGCGAGCGGCTCGCCGCGGTGCTCAAGGCGGCCAGCTTCCTGGTCGACGGCCTGGCCTGCCATGATCATCGGGCGGCGCTTCACCCCGGAGCTACCGTGGACGTGTTGCCACCCTTCGCGGGCGGTTAGATCAAGACCTGACGGGAGACGGCGTTGTTCGGGTTCGTCGGGTTCGTGTTGCTAGTGGTCGGCGGCATCCACCTGTACCTGTGGAAGCGGCTCATCCGGGACACGATGCGGGCCGGCCCGTGGCGCAAGGCCGCCGGCGGCGTCATTCTTCTCCTGGCGATCCTCATCCCGGCAACGATGGTCCTCACCAGCGACGGCAATCTGCGGTGGCTGGCCTGGCCGGGCTACCTCTGGCTGGCGCTGATGTTCTACCTGCTCGTCGCGCTGGTCATCGGAGAGGTTCCGCGTCTGGTCATCGGGCTGATCTGGCGTGCGAACCGGCGTACCGAAGCGGAACCCGTACCCGCCGCATCGCCGCCTGATCCGTGGCGGGAAGACGTGCATGCGAGAGCCGCGGTCGGCGACGGAGCAACGACGCGCGGCCCTGCTGGCGGACCGGGCGCGGTCATCCCGATCACCGAGACGACCGGACGCGACGGCGACCGGCGTCTTTCGGCCAACGGCGACGAGTCAGATACCGCTACGGCACGCGGGCAGACGGGCGACCGGCGAGCCGATCAGGGCGGCATGGATCGGCGGCTTCTCCTGGCGCGCGGCGCGGCGATCTTCGCCGGACTGACCGCCGCCGGAATCACCGGATACGGCGTACGGACCGCGGCCGGCGGCCCTCGCCTGGACCGTGCACAGATCCCGATCGCCAAGCTGCCGCGGGCCCTGGACGGCACCCGGCTGGCCGTGGTTTCCGACATCCACCTGGGCCCGCTCACCGGCGCGAACCACCTTCCGCGCATCGTCTCGATGATCAACTCCACGGACGCCGACGTGGTGTGCATCGTCGGGGACATGGTGGACGGCACGGTCGAGGAGCTCGGCGCACGGGTAACGGTGCTGCGGGACATCCACGCGCGGCGGGGCGCCTACTTCGTTACCGGAAACCACGAGTACTACTCGGGCTTCCAGCAATGGGCAGACGAGGTCGCGCGGCTGGGCGTACGGCCGTTGCGCAACGAGCGGCTGGAGATCGCGACCGGGCGTGGCGCGTTCGACCTGGCCGGCGTCAACGACGTGGGTGGGATTCAGTTCGGCGAGCCGCCCGACTTCGATCGCGCGCTGGGCGACCGGGACACCTCACGACCCGTGGTCCTGATGGCGCACCAGCCGGTCATGGCCCGCGACGCGGCCCGGTACGGCGTGGACCTCCAGGTTTCGGGCCACACCCACGGCGGCCAGATGGTGCCGTTCACCCTGATAGCCCAGCTGCAGCAACCGGTCGTCTCGGGCTACGGCGAGGTCGACGGCGTCCCGGTCTACGTGACCAACGGCGCCGGCTTCTGGGGTCCGCCGGTCCGGGTGGGCGCTCCCCCGCAGGTGACTCTGATCGAGTTGCGGGCACCCTGAGTTCATCAAGATCCATAACTACGGTTGAGCGTGGCGGCGCGCGGGCGGCGCGCCGGACGTGACAGGATGCAGCGCGTGCCCTCGGACAACGCAGGGTCCTCGGTCGCCGCGGACACATACGTCGCGGATCTTCACATCCACTCTCGCTTCTCGCGTGCGTGCAGTCGCGACCTGACCCTGCCGAATCTGGCCCGATGGGCCCGCCGCAAGGGCATCGCGCTGCTCGGTACCGGCGATCTCACCCACCCGGCCTGGTTCGACCACCTGCGGGAGAATCTTGAGCCGGCCGAGGAAGGCCTGTACCGCCTGTCCGCCGAGCGGGCGAAAGACGTCCGGGCCAAGCTTCCGGGCAGCCTGCAATGCGGCGACGACGCCCGGTTCATGCTCAGCGTCGAGATCTCCACAATCTACAAACGCGACGACCGTACGCGAAAAGTCCACCATCTGGTCTACCTTCCCGACTTCGCATCGGCCGCACGCTTCACCACCGCGCTCGGCCGGATCGGCAACCTGACCGCTGATGGTCGCCCGATCCTCGGTCTGGACTCCCGCGACCTGCTCGAGATCGTGCTGGAGTCCAGCCCGGACGGCTACCTGGTGCCCGCGCACATCTGGACGCCCTGGTTCTCCGCGCTCGGTTCGAAGTCCGGCTTCGACGCGATCGCCGACTGCTACGCCGATCTGGCCGGCCACATCACGGCCGTCGAGACGGGCTTATCCTCCGACCCGCAGATGAACTGGCGAGTCTCCAGCCTGGACAATTACCGCCTGGTGTCCAATTCGGACGCGCACTCTCTCGCGGCGCTCGCCCGCGAGGCCACGATCTTCACCGGTACGCCGGACTATCACGCGGTGAAGAACGGGGCCGGTCTGGCCGGAACACTCGAATTCTTTCCGGAAGAGGGCAAGTACCACGCGGACGGGCATCGCGCCTGCGGCGTGAACTGGACGCCGGCGCAGACCAGGCAGAACGGCGGGCGCTGCCCCGAATGCGGAAAGCCGCTCACCGTCGGCGTGCAGAGCCGCGTGGAGGATCTGGCCGACCGGCACGCGCCACGGAACCGTGCCCAGCGGGTCGAGCACCTCATCCAGCTGCATCAGGTGATCGGCGAGATCAACGGCGTGGGAGCCAAGTCCAAGACCGTGGAAGCCCAGCTCAACCACTTGGTCGCCACCCTCGGCCCGGAGCTTGAGATCCTTCGGACGACACCGCTCGAGGTGATCGGCCAGGCCGGTGGTGAGAACCTGCGCGAGGCCATCACGCGGCTGCGGCGTGGTGCCGTACGAAGGATCGCCGGATACGACGGCGAGTACGGAATCATCAGCCTTTTCGAGCCCGGTGAGCTGCGGAATAGAGCCGGCGCACCGCAGCTCGAGACGCTGTTCGAGCTGCCCGTGACGGTGCCGCAGCAGCGCACGTCCGACCCGGCGATCGGTCGGGCCACGGTGCCCAAGCCGGTCAAGGAGCCGAAGAAGCCGGTTCCGCCGCCGCCGATCACTCCGCCACCGTCGCCGCACGAGCCGTTCGAGCCGATGCTGGCCGGCATGGAGGAGGGCGGCACCGGGTTGCTGGACCGGCTCCCC
>Ga0081539_10001373_pt1 | contig 42142 bp, 34 predicted proteins | sample TabmetS4T2R2_FD_71023 | JGI IMG/M metagenome (GOLD analysis project Ga0081539, IMG submission 71023) | Tabebuia heterophylla rhizosphere microbial communities from the University of Puerto Rico - S4T2R2 | ecosystem: Host-associated > Plants > Roots > Rhizosphere ... | reverse complement strand
ACTCCACGTCGTCGACGTCGCGACCAGGGCGGATCGCGTCGTCGCCACGGGCGTGTTGGATCAGGAGCCGTTCGTGAGCTGGCGCGGCATCGCCTGGTCGCCCGACAGCCGCTGGCTCGCGTACTCGAGCGCGGGTGCCACGAAGGGTTTCACGAACATCTCTCTGGTGCCCGCCGCCGGCGGCACGAGCCGCCTCGTCACCTTCGTTCCGAACACGTTCGGGAACAACGTGGCGTGGAGCCCGGACGGAACGTTCCTGCTCTTCGACTCCCGCCAGCGGACCGAGACGGGCATTCTCACGCGCGTCGATCTCGTGCCGCGCACGCCGCGCTTTCGCGAGGACAGATTCCGCGAGCTGTTCGAGACGCCGTCGCGACCGACGCCCTCGACGCCGGCACCCTCGGTCCCTGCGCCGGCGCCGTCGGCGCCGCGAGACACGAGCGCTCGCGCTGACACCACGCGCCGCGACACCACCCGGGCCGCGCGCCCGCGCTTCGAGCCCGTCTTCGAGGACGTCCGCCGTCGCGCGTCGGTGATCAACACGGGGCTCGACGTCTTCGGCGTCAGCATCAGCCCGGATGGCAAGTGGGCGCTGCTCACCGCGGTGGCCGCGGGACAGATGAATCTGTACGTCTATCCGCTCGACGAGCTTGCGACGGAGCCACCCGTCGCCAAGCAGATCACGTCGACCGCGGGCGGCAAGGCGTTCGCGCAGTGGACCTCCGACTCGAAGGAGGTCTACTACCTCGAGGGCGGCCGCATCAACTCCGTGAACGTGGACACGCGCGCGGTGCGTCCCGTGAGCGCGACGGCCGAGATGGACGTCGACTTCGACGCGGAGAAAAACGTCGTCTTCCGGCAGGCGTGGAACTACCTCAACGACAACTTCTACGATCCGCAATTCCACGGCGTGAACTGGCGCGCGATGCGCGATGCGTACGCGCCCTACGTCGCCGGCTCCCAGAGCGGGGAAGATCTGCGCCGCGTGCTCAGCGTCATGATCGGCGAGCTCAATGCATCGCACATGGGCGTCGCGGGGCGGGCGTTCTCCCCGCAGGTCGTGACGGGGCGCATCGGCGTGCGATTCGACCGCGCCGCGTACGAGCGCGAGGGGCGCTTCCGCGTATCGGAAATCATTCCCCTGACGCCCGCGGCCGTCGGCAGGATCAACGTCGGCGAGTACATCGTCGCCATCGATGGCACGCCGCTGAACGCGCACTCCAACATCGACGAGCTGCTGACGTACAAGATCGATCGCCGCGTCGCGCTCACGGTGGCGAACGCCGCAGGGGCACGGCGCGAGGTCGCGCTGCGGCCGGTGAACCTCGCGACGGAGAAGCGCCTGCTGTATCGCGCCTGGGTGGAGAAGAATCGCGAGTACGTGGATCGCATCAGCCAGGGACGTCTCGGGTACGTCCACATGCCCGACATGGGCGACGCATCGCTCACGCAGCTGTACATGGACCTCGACCCCGAGACGCACGCCAAGTCCGGCGTCGTCGTCGACATCCGCAACAACAATGGCGGTTTCGTGAACGCGTACGCCCTCGACGTCCTCTCGCGTCGTCCGTACCTCGGCATGCAGAACCGCGGCGCGGCCGCGGCCCAGCCCGCGCGCTCGCTCCTCGGGCAGCGCTCGCTCGAGGCGCCGACGGTGCTCGTCGTCAACCAGCACTCGCTGTCGGACGCCGAGGACTTCACGGAAGGCTATCGGACGCTCAAGCTCGGTCCCATCGTCGGCGAGCCTACGGCCGGCTGGATCATCTACACCGGCGGCACGACGCTCATCGACGGCACGACGCTGCGGATTCCCGGCACGCGCATCACCGACGCGCAGGGCAAGGACATGGAGCTGCGTCCGCGGCCCGTGGACATCGCGGTCGAACGTCCGATGGGGGAGAGCTACACGGACCACGACAGCCAGCTCGACGCGGCGGTGAAGGCGCTCCTGGGGCAGATCCGCCCGTAGCGCGTGACGTGGTTCGAGTGGACTGCCGCCGCGCTCACCGCGGTGAGCGTGTACCTCGCGGCCCGCGAGAACATCTGGAACTGGCCGACGGCGATCGTGAGCGTCGCGATGTACATCGTCGTGTACGTCCGCGCAGGACTGTACTCGGACGCCGGACTGCAGGTCTTCTTCCTGGCGACGTCGGTGTACGGCTGGTACCAGTGGCTCTACGGCGGTGAGCAGCGCAGCGAGCTGCGCGTGACGCGCGCGAGCGGGCGCGTGTGGGCCTGGTGCGTCGTCATCGGCATCGCGTTCTGGTTTCTCGACGCGTCGATCACGTCGCGCATGAAGGGCGTCGCGTTCCCGTACATCGACGCCGGCACGACGACGGTGAGCCTCATCGCGCAGTGGATGATGACGCGCAAGCTGCTGGAGAACTGGGTGCTGTGGATCCTCGTGAACGTGGTGTACGTCCCCGTGCTGCTCGTGAAGGGTCTGTATCCGACGGCGGCGCTGTACACCGTGCTCCTCGGTCTGGCGATCAAGGGACTCGTGGACTGGCGGCTCAGCTACGCGCGCACGCGCGAAGTGTCGCCACACCCGGCCCCAGTGCCGACGTGATCAAGGTCGTTCTCACCGGGTCCGAATCGACGGGAAAGACGGAGCTGGCGCGCGAGCTGGCGCGGCACTTCGACGCGCCGCTGTCCGAAGAGTTCGTGCGCGAATACGCAGCCGCGCGCGGTGGCAAGCTGTCCTTCGCCGACCACGGTCCCATCGCGCAGGGACAGATGGCCGCCGAGGACGCCGCGATCGCGCGTGCGCGGGACCTCGTGATTCTCGACACGGATCTCGTCAGCACCGCCGTGTACTGCGAGCACTACTTCGGCTCGTGTCCCCCGTGGATCCTCGAGAAGGCGCGCGCGCGCGCGGGCGATCTCTACCTGCTGATGAAGCCGGACGTGCCATGGGTCGCGGACGGCGTGCGCGACCGGTCCTCACCGGGCGAACGCGAGACGATGCACGCGCTCTTCCGGAAGCAGCTCGAGTCGCTCTCGCTGACGTTCGTTGAGATCGGTGGCTCGCGCGCTCACAGATTTCAAACAGCCGTTGCAGCAATCACTGAACGGGCCAATCGCGCCGAAAACTGACTGCTCTCACGGATTGCACTGATCGAACAGATGTGACCATTCAGTTCCAGCAAAGACCCAACCCTTTTCGCGTGAGGGTTCTTGCCGTCTCGGCGCGATGTCCGATCTGTTCGATCAGTGCAATCCGTGAGAAGCGGTTCGGCATGGTCTGAGGGCTATACCGGCGTCTCGAGCGAAATCCGTGAGACGCCGCGACGAAACAGCGTCCGCACTCGCATCAGGAGAAAGATCGCCACGGACGCGAGACCGGCGACGAATCCGTACCACATGCCGCGAGATCCGAGGCCGCTGTAGAAGCCGAGCACGACGCTCACCGGGACGCCGATCAGCCAGTACCCCGAGAGCATGGCGATCAGTGGGACGCGAGTGTCCCCGAGTCCGCGAAGCACGCCGGCGCCGACGGTCTGCGCGCCGTCGAACACCTGAAAGATTCCCGCGATCGGGATCAGCGCCGCCGTCAGCGCCACGAGCTCCACATCCGTCGTATACAGCGACGCCAGCTCCCGCGGGAGCGTGAGGAAGACGATCGCCGTCGCGGACATGAACGTGCCCGCGATGGTGTAGGCGATCCGCGCGGCCCGTCGCGCGCGCGCGACGTCCACGGCTCCGACGGCGTGTCCCACGCGGACCGCCGCCGCGGCCGCGACGCCGAACGGCACCATGAAGGTCAGCGCCGCGAGATTGAGCGCGATCTGATACGCGGCGACCTGCCGCGCCCCGAACGTGCCCGTGAGCAGACCGACGGCCCCGAAGGCGCTGACCTCGAGGAACTGCTGCACCCCGATCGGAATACCGAGTGCGAGCATTCGGCCCAGCGGTCGCAGCTCGCGGCTTGCGCGATCCAGCGTACCGAGATGGGGAGACAGATCCCGCCACGCCAGCGCGAGCAGAACGACGAGCATCGCCCACCGGCTGACCACGGTCGCCCACGCACTTCCCGCGACGCCCATGGCGGGCGCGCCGAGATGCCCGAAGATGAGCACCCAGTTGAGACCGACGTTGAGCGCATTCGCGGCGACCATCGTGATGACGATTGGCGTGAGACGCCCCAGGGCCTGGAGGCTCTGGCGCAGCACGACGAACAGCAGGAAGGGAAGCACGCTGGCCGCACTGATGTGGAGATACGTCGCGGCGGCGGGAACCACCTCCACCGGTTGCCGGAAGAGCCGCAGCACCGACGCCGCAGGGAGCATCGGCAGCACCATCGCCACCGCGAACACGCACGCGAGCATCACACCTCGCTGCACCGCCCGCGTTATCGCGGCGTGGTCCCGCGCCCCGACCCCCTGCGACACCAGCGGATCGAGCGCCATCAGCGCGCCCATCGCGAGCACGATGACGTTGTAGAAGTACAGATTGCCGAGGGCCACCGACGCCAGCGCGGGCGCGGACACGTGCCCGATCATCAGGGTGTCCACGACACCCATGAGCATCAGACCGATCTGCACGATGACGACCGGGACGGCGATCGAGACGAGAGCCCGCCATTCTGATGCGGACGCTGCGCGTTCGGTTTCCGCTGGAAGCGCGAGCTCGGTCATTCGAGAAATCTCGCGCGCGCGCTCACCTTTCGGTTGACTTTCCACGGCCACAATCGCTTTTTGAATCTCCCGTCGCCCTCGCTTCGCGCGCCGTCATGATACGCTACCGCACGCCACTCGTCGCCACGCTGCTGCTCGTCCCGATCGTGGCCGGCGGCTTTCTCCTCCAGGACCCGCCGCAGCGCGCGAACGCGCGGCTGTTCGAGCAGGTGCTGTCGCTCGTGTCGCGCCAGTACGTGGACACGATTGCCGGCACCGAGCTGCTGTCGCGTGCCGCGCGCGGCCTCGTGCGCGAGCTGCACGACCCATACACCGAGCTGTTCACGCCGAGGGAAAGCGAAGAGTTCTCGCGCGGCACCAATGGCCGCTACGGCGGTACCGGGATGCTCCTCGGTGAGGACGAGCACATCGTGAGCGTGCAGAAGGTCTTCCCCAACACTCCCGCCGAAGAAGCGGGCGTCCGTGAGGGCGATCGCATCGTCGCGATCGGCGACACGTCCACGATCGACTGGAGCATCAGCCGCGTGTCGGATCGGCTTCGCGGCACACCCGGCTCCAGGGTGACGGTCAGTTTCATTCGCCCCGGGGTCACCACTCCGATTCGCGTGACGTTCACGCGGCGCGTCGTCCACGTCCCCGCCGTTCCGTATACGATCACCATCGACGGCGCGGGCTACATCCCGCTGCAGACGTTCAACGAGAACGCCGCCGAAGAGGTCGATGCGGCGGTGAGGAAGCTCGTCGCCGGCGGCGCGCGCGGGCTCGTGCTCGATCTGCGCGGCAACGGCGGCGGCATCGTGGAGCAGGCGCTCGCCATCAGCAGTCTGTTCCTGCGCGACAACCAGTCCATCGTCACGGTGCGCACGCGCGGCGCTCCGGACGAGATCTCCCGCACCCGCGGCGATCACGCCGCTGAAGGCGTGCCGCTCGTCGTGCTCACCGATGGCGGCACGGCATCGGCCGCGGAGATCGTCGCCGGCGCGCTGCAGGATCACGACCGCGCGCTCGTGCTGGGCACCACGACCTACGGAAAGGGACTGGTGCAGTCGCTGTACTCGCTCGACGGCGGCTATTCCTTGAAGCTCACCACGGGGAAGTGGTATACGCCGAGCGGCCGCTCGATTCATCGCGAGCGGTTGATCACCGAGGACGGCCGCGTGCGTGAGGGACGGCTCGAGGACGGGAAGATCATCGAGGGCGCGCCGGATTCCGCGGAGACGGAGGTTTCGCGGCTGAAGCGGCCGCGGTTCCGCAGCGACGCCGGCCGCGTCGTGTACGGTGGCGGCGGCATCGTCCCCGATTTCCTCGTCTTCGAGGACACCGCGCCCCCCCTGCAGCAGGAGTTCCTTCGTTCGGTGGCGGCACGCAGTCAGCAGATCCGCACCACGCTGCGTCAGTACTCGATCGAGCTACGCGACAGTGTGCGCCCGGGCTCGAAGCTCACGCGCGAGGCGTTCGCCGAGCTGCAGCGCCGCCTCAAGGCGGCGGCCGTCAACATCGAACCACGCTTCGACAGCGTCGCGACGCCGCTCCTGGCCGACGAGCTGGATCGCCTTGTGTTCGGCGATGCCGAGGCGAAACGGCGCACGGTCGCGAACGATCGCGCCCTCACGCGGGCGATCGAGCTGCTGCGACGCAGCCGCACGCAGCAGGAGCTGCTGCGTACGGCGTCGGCGGCCGCAGCGAACAGACCGGCCGACTGACGTGGGCGCGGAAGCGACGTGCGTGCTCCGCACGAATGGCTCCTCGCATCCGGGGCGCGCGCTGCTCGAAACGGATGAGCCGATCTTTCGCGGCGCCGACGGTTTTCGTCTCAGGCTGCCGCTCGCCTCCATCAAGTCCGCCCGCGCCGTCGGCGGCCAGTTGCAGCTCGACGCAGCCAACGCTCCCGTGACGTTGGAGCTCGGGACCGCGGCGGAACGCTGGGCGGAGCGCATTCGGTCGCCCGCCGCGTTGCAGAAGCTGGCGACGATCTCGAAGTCGATCGCGCGCGACGGTGCGGTGTGGGTCGTGCATCCGAAGGGCACGGAAGCGAAGGTGAAGGACACCGACGTCTTTGCCGCGGGAAAGAAGGTCGGGCTCACTGCGACGAAGGTCGCGCGCTTTTCCGAGACGCACACCGCCGAGAAGCTCGTCATCCCGGTCGCGAAGCGCTGATTCCGCGGCCATGCCAGCGATCGAGCGACACCTGCGGGTGCGTCGCACCGCGCGGTACTATCAGCTCGGCCAGCCGACATCGGCGACACGCGAGATCTGGGTCGCGTGCCACGGTTACAGCCAGCTCGCCGCGCCTTTTGCGAAGGCGCTGGAGGTGATCGAGAGCGATACGCGCGTCGTCGTCGCACCGGAAGGCCTGAGCCGCATGTACCTCGGTGACCCGCTCGCGCGCCATGGCCCGGACAGTCCGGTGGGGGCCAGCTGGATGACGCGCGAAGATCGCGAGAGCGAGATCGCCGATTACGTCGACTATCTCGACGATCTCGTCGCGACGGTGCGGAGCGAGACAGGAGGCGCCGAGGCGGGTGTCACGGCGCTCGGCTTCTCACAGGGCGGCGCGACGGTATGCCGCTGGGCCGCGCGCGGCCGCACGCGCATCCACCGGCTGATTGTCTGGGCGGGATCGATTCCGACCGATCTTCCACAGGACCGCGGCGCTCACCTGTTCGGCGACGCGAAGGTGATTCTCGTCGCCGGGCGCAAGGACCGCTTCGTCGCTGAAGAAGCCGCGGACGCGATGCGTGCGGAGCTCTCCACGCAAGGAATCGACGCGCAGGTCATCGCGTTCGACGGCGGCCATGCGCTGAACTCGGATACGCTGAGGCGTCTCGCCACGAACTCGATAATTCCCAGCCCCCAGTCCCCAGCTCAGTAACGACGCTTCACGCGCGCCATGTCGCGGCGGTCGCGTTTGGTCGGGCGGCCACCCTCCTCGTACGCCGGCGTCGGCGCAAGCCGGCGCTGTTCGGCCAGCCGCGCGCGCTCCGCCTTGCTCTCCGCCGTTTCCTCGTACAGGAGCTGCGCATCGCGCGCGGGCCCGCGGCGCTCCGACAATCCGCGCACGTGAACCACATGGGTGTACTGGTTCATGCGGATGCGCAGCTCGTCGCCGACCCTGAGCTGCTTCGCCGCCTTCGCGCGCTCGCCGTTCACCTCGACGTGCCCGCCGTCGACCTGCGCGGAGGCGATCGATCGCGTCTTGAAGAACCGCGCGGCCCAGAGCCATTTGTCCACTCGCATGCGCTGTAGATTCGCCACGGTGGGCGTCGCGCGCCACCAAATGGTCATCCGTCGCGGACCGAGGGATCTGCGGTTCCTCGTGTTCGCCGTCGCTGCGTCGCTCGTCGCCGCGTGCGACCGGCCGGCTGCCCGCCGGGCCGCCGAAACAAGGACCGCCGCTGCGCCCGACACGTTCGTGCGCCGGGTCGTGCGCGTGCCTCGCGTCGCGTCGGCGATCCAGCGCATAACGACGGACGTACACGCGCTGCAGGCGCTCGTGCCGATGGACTCCCTGCTCGCCATTCGCGTCCTCGACCATCGCGGCGCCGCGATGAGCGGCGTCGCCGTGCAGTGGTCGCTGATCAGCGTCGGAGAGGGCGCGGCGCTACGCGTCATCGATCCGCGCGCCGACGGCGCCGGCGAATCGCGCGCGGCGTTCACGCCGGGCCGGCTCGGCGACCCGCAGATCGTGCGCGCAAGCGTGCGCAATGTGGGCGCAATCAACTTCGCCATCGTCGTACCACCGACGTCGATCCGCCCCACCCCATCCCGAGGGACGCTGTGGAGCGGCGAGGAGGAGATCGTCGGAGCGGAACTGCGGGACGTCGCTGGGAACGTGTTGCCTGGGGGCGCGCTGTCGTGGGGCGCGAGCGACACCAGCGTGCTGCACGTGCGCACGGCTGACGCGTCGCACGCGGCGGTCACGGGCGCGCTCGCCGGTGCGGCGAGTCTCATCGCCTGGGTCGGTGACGGATCCGTGCGCGGCTCGACGCCGATGGCGGTGCGCCCGGTCATCACCGGCCGCTTCGTCACGCTCGACGGCACGCCCGTCCCTCCGATTTCCATGGAGGTCGTGAGCGACGACGTGCGGGACTCCATCCGCGTCGATAACGGCGCTTTCACGAAGCGCGTGGAGCTGCCCTTCGAAGCGGAGACGGACGTCATCGCCGAGCCGGCCAGCAGCGTCTTTCATCGCATCCGGCTGCACATCGTCGGACAGCGCGAGCTGCAACGCCTGCGGATCGCGCTCGTCCCACGCAGCTGGCGCATCGATCGCGGGACGTACGCCGGCAGGGAGATCGCGATCGACGCCGCGCGCGCCATGCACCGCACGTCGTACGGCGCCGCGTTCTGGCGGCTCGTGCCGATCTCCGGCAAGGGCCCGCGAAAGCTGCTCGGCTGGCGCGAGGCCGACCTTCCGTTGCGGATCGCCTTCAATCGCGCGCGGTCGCGCGAAGCCATCAGCGCCGAGGATTCGACGCGCTTCTGGGAGATCGCGGCGCAGATGGAGCGCGATCTGGGGATGCAGGTCTTCGTCCCCGACGACATGCGTGGCGATTCGACCCGCCGCAACATGGTGACCGTGGAAATCGGGACGCACGGGAGCGAGGGACACACGTTCGTGTCGTGGGCGCAGGCCGGTGACGCGAGCGACGGCGTGGTTCTCTTTCGCCAGACCGCGACCCTCCGCGATGCGCACGTCGTCACGCACGAGCTGCTGCACCTGCTCGGATTCGGTCACACGACCGAATGGAGCACGGTGTCGCTCCCCTCGGGCGGACGCGAGCCGCGTCTCACCCCCGAGGATGTGGCCCACGTGCAGCTCGCGATGCGCCTGCGGAGGCTGCAGCACGAGACAGGCGCAGTGCCGGGGCTGCCGGTAGCGAATCAGTGAGGAAGGAGGAAGGAGGAAGGAGGAAGGAGAAACTGCCCTTCGTCAGCCCTCGTTCCTCCTTCCTCATTCCTCCTTCCTTGATGCTCTGCGCGGCGGCCGCGTCCAGACGACGATCGCGCCGCACTGCGACTGATAATCGGCGAACTGCGGCGGAGTCGCCGTGCTGCGATACACCTCGATCCCCTCGACCTCCTCGGGCCGCGCCATGAAATCGAGGTCGGCCAGCACCTCCGGCGGCATCCTCATGCCGTTGATGTACAGCAATGGCTGACAGTACCCGCCGCCGGAGCCGCCCCGCATCACCCACGTGCGCCGGAAGCCCTGCTGGCGCACGTGCAGCGCCGGCACGCGAAACAGCAGCTGCGAGACGTCGAGGGGCCGCTCGCGCGCGATTCTGTCCGCGTCGACGTAGTACCCCTGCCCCGTGCGTTTGCGCTGCAGAAAGCCGTACGAGTCCCTGTTGTAAATCCGCTGCGCGACGACACGGATCGTGTCCATCACGCGCTTGAGCTCCGTCATTCGAAACGTGACGGACGTGTCGGCGCCCGCCGCCAACGTCACGGGCAGCAACACCTGGGCGTAGCCGAGCGCGCGCACGGCGAGCGTCTGGGAGCCGGCGGGAATGTCCGCGAGGCGGAAGGCGCCCGCCGCATCGGTGACGCCGACGCGTTCGCTCCCGGCGACGGTGACGCGCGCGTTGGCGAGCGGCTTGTCGCGCTCCGTGATCACTCGTCCGCGGATGGTGCCGGCACCGCCGAGGAAGAGATCACGGCGCGCAAAACCATCCTCGGGGAGCGTCACTCCGATCATCCCTGAGCTGTCGGGCAAACGAATGGCGCGAACGCCGACTTCCGCGGAGACGGGGACGCCGCACATGGCGAACCACCCATCCCTGCCGACCACGCCGATCGCCGAGCGCTGCGAACCGCCGAGACGCCCGTTGGGCTCGATGGTGATCTCCTGCCAGCGCGCTTCGACGTAGCCGGTATCCAGCGCCTGCAGCGACCGGGCGTCGCGCAGGATGCCGATAAGAAGACCCGTCGAATCGCTGACGCTGGAGCCGCCGCACGCCTTGGCGACGATGGTGGCGCCGGACGGTACTGCGAGGTCCGCCTTCGACCGCTCCCCGGCGCGGACCTCGACGGTGTACAGCGGCTCGGAGAGGGCGAGTGTGTCGAGCACGTCGGACTCGAACCCGACGAGATACCGGCCGGGAGGCAGGCTCTCGATCGCGTACCGTCCCTTCGCGTCCGTGGTGGCGGCGTGGACTCGTTGCGCAGGACTGCTCGCGGGAACCGCCTGCACGTGTGCGCCGGCGATCGGTGCGTGAGCGATGCTGTCGTAGACGACGCCGGAAATCGTGCCCGTGCCCGAACTGTCCCCCTGCGCGAGCGTGACGCCGGGGCACACCAGGGCAAGGATCAACGTGAGGACAGTCTTTCGCATGCGCACAGTTCGTCGTACCGTCTGTCGAACTCCATGTCGAGCCGCGTCCGTCACCACTGGATCGTGCGCGTCACGCACTGGATCAACGCGATCGCGCTGATCCTCATGATCGCGAGCGGTCTGCGCATCTTCAACGCGTATCCCGCCTTCGCGCGGAAAGGCGAGACTTTCTGCTGCTACCCGTTCGCCGGACGCGAGATCCCCGCGTGGCTCACCTTCGGCGGCTGGCTGGCGGGCGCCCGAAACTGGCACTTCGCCATGATGTGGGTGCTCGTGATCAACGCGTGCGTTTACGTCGGCTTCGTGTACCTGCACGGCGAATGGCGCGACCTCGTGCCGCGACGGGGGGACGCCCGCGATGCATGGGAGATGATGAAGTTCTACGCGTTTGCCAGGCGCGATCATCCGCGGCAGGGCAAACACAACGCGTTGCAGCGCACCGCGTACTTCGCCATGCCGATCGTCGGCTTCATCGCCGTGCTCACCGGGCTCGCCATCTGGAAGCCGGTACAGCTCGCGCTGCTGACGAATCTCCTCGGCGGCTACGTGTGGGCGCGCTACTGGCACTTTCTCGCGATGGTGGCGCTCGTCGCGCTGTCGCTCGTGCACGTCTTCATGGTGTTCGCCGTCGACCCGTACTCGATCCGCTCGATGATCACCGGGGGGTACGACGAGTCGAAGTCGCCGGAACGGCGGAACGCGCGGCCACTCTGGTGGAAGAGGGCCGCGGTGCCGTGACCGATCGCCGGCGTTTTCTCGAGATCGGCGCGGCGTCCGTGACCGCGGCATTCCTGTCCGCGTGCGACTCGATGGGTCCGGCGGCGGCGCGCAAGCTGCTGCGGTACGCGGAGCAGAAGAACGAGGGCGTCGAACGCTTCCTCCTGCGGCACACGTCGATGGACATGGCGCGCGCCAGCGCGCGGCCGGCGGGTACCGCGTTCCCGAGCTACTTCGTGTCGGAGCGCATGCCGATCTGGGATCCCGCGTCGCGCGGCGCGTGGACGCTGGAGGTCGGAGGGGCGGTCAAAAAGCCGGTGCGTCTCACGCTGGAAGAGCTCGCGGCGCTGCCGCGCTACTCACACCGGGTGAACCACTACTGCGTCGAGGGGTGGACCGCCGTGGCAAAATGGACGGGCGCACGGGTCTCCGATCTCGCGCGCGTCGTCCAGCCGACGGCCGACGCCCGGTACGTCGACTTCGCGTCCTTCGACAAGGACTATCACGAGAGCTGGGACGTCGACAGCGCGCTGCACCCGCAGACGCTGATCGCCTACGCGATGGACGGCCGCTGGCTCGGCGCCAACCACGGCGCCCCCGCGCGCCTGCATTCGCCGATCAAGCTGGGGTACAAGAACACGAAGTATCTCGTACGGATCACGTTCATGCCCGAGCGAAACGGCGGGTACTGGTCGGACAGAGGGTACGAGTGGTTTGCGGGCACGTAGGTAATACCGCCTCGTGCGCGCCCTTAACACTCTAGGCGTCAGGCGATAGGCATCGGGCGCCAGGAACTGCGGCGGAGAACCTGCCGCCCGCCACCTGTCACCGGTCGCCTGTCGCCTGTCGCCTGGAGTCGCTGAATGCGCGCCAATGGTTATTACCTGCGTCGGGCATCAACCCTTTCGTGCATCGCGGTGTCACATAGACCGGAGACACCAACGATGCCCAACTACTACACCGAAAACCCAGCGCTGAAGCCGACGGTGCTCATCCAGGCGTTGATGAAGAACGTCTATCGGCCGAACGGTGTTCAGCCGCTGCCGCAGGGCCGCCCCGATGCGATCGACGCACAGGTCGCGCGTGAGACGGACCGCGCGGCGTGACGCCAGCCAGCGTCCTAGATATGCCCCGAGGCGCTGACCGCCGACGGGTCAGCCAGCACCGGTAGGCCGCGCCCGCGGGCGGCCACCGGCCAACTGGTCACCACGACGTCGTCACGCGTCCCGTACACGACGTCGGCGAGATGCACGACGATGCACACGTGGTTGGGGATCACGCGCACGCGGTCGCCGACGCTGGGACGCCACGCGGAACGTGACAGGTCCAGGATGCCGTGCTCCTCGGACATGGACTTTACCGTCACCGCCGCATCGCTCCAGAGACATCCGAACCCCTCGGCCGAACCCCCACGCATCGGCTCGCGCCCCAGCGCTTTCGCGCCCGCGTCGATCACCGCCTGCCCGGGAACGGCGACGCTCACCACCGTCGCGAGCACGGTGAGCGCACACTCGTCGAGCGTGCACGCGCCGATGTCCGCGGTCGTGCGGTCGTTGAAGATGTAGGTCCCGGGACGCATCTCGGTCACGCCGTCGATCTGGTGCGTCTCCCATAGCGTCGGCGTCGATCCCGCGCTCACCGTCTCCGACGGCAACCCCGCGCGCCTGAACGCGTCGCGCGCCGCGGCTACGAAGTCGGTCAGCTGCGCGATCTGCGCGGCGTGCTCCGAGACCGGCGCGCGAACGTGTCCGGGATAGAAGGCGATCCCGGCGACCTCGAGCCGCGGCATCGCCGCGACGCGCCTCGCGAGCGCAACCGCGTCCGCCAGCGACGGGACGCCGACGCGGTGCATCCCGGCATCGAGCTCGATGTAGACACGTACGTTGCTCCCGACATCGGATGCGGCGCGCGACAGATCGGTCGCGGCCACGTCGGAATCGAGCGCCACGGTGAGGCGGACGCGCTGCGCGAGCTCCGCCATCCGCCGCGCGCGCTGCGCACCGACGGGTGGATACATGACGAGCAAGTCGTCGCACACTTCGCTCATGACTTCCGCCTCGTAGGTCGTTGCGCACGTCAGCCCCGCGGCGCCGCGGTCGAGCTGTTCCCGCGCGAGAAGCGGGGACTTGTGGGTCTTGATGTGGGGGCGCAGCGCAAGTCCGTGGCGGCGCGCGTAATCCGCGGCGCGATCCAGGTTCCGCTGCATGCGGTCCAGGTCCACCAGCAAGGCCGGGGTTTCGAGGTCGGCGGTATCCATTCGGGTTCAAACGCTCGTTTTGGAATGATGCGTTCCAATCATTCCAATATGCGTTATTCGGGCTGGACGGGAGGCGGTTCGGACGCCAGAATTGACGCCCACCTTCGTCGCGTTCTGTCCGCACATCTGCGACCTGCATCGCGACTAACCCCCGAAAACCTTCAACGCGGTCTCCATGATCGAAGGCGATCTGACCGCCGTCGTGTCGTTCATCGGCGTCGTTGTCCAGCTGGGGGGCGAGCTGCTGCTCGTCCTGTTGTTCGTGTTGTTGCGGCGATACGTGCTCCGTCGCGGCTACTTCGCGGCCTGGACCGCCGCGTGGGCCTGTGGCGCGCTCGCGATCATGGCGCTCGTGATGCGCTACATCATCATGCCCCGCCTCGCGCCCGCCCCCATCGATGATTCGTCGGTTGCGGTGCGTCTGCTGTATCTCGTCTACCAGGTCGGAAAGCTCAGCAGCTTCGCGCTCTTCGTATCGGGGACGGCGATGTACGTGACGGGCACGCGACTGCTGACGCACCGGAACCTCGTGTTTCTTGGCACCCTCGTGTACGCGATCGCGTCACTGTTCGGATCCAACGGAAATCTGAACCAGCTGGTGGTGTGGCAGGCGCCCATCGCCGTGGTGTCCCTCGGCGCGTGCGCGGCACTCCTGTTCACCCTTCCGGCATCCCGCCGCACGCTCGGAAGCGTTGCCGGAGGCGGGGCGTTCGCGGCGCTGGGCACCCTCTGGCTGCTGTACGGCATCGCGTTCGGCCTGCGCACGGGGGCGGCTCCCCCCGCATGGAGCGTCGGGCTGGTCAGCTTCAATACCTACTTCGACCTGCTGCTCAACATCTCCCTCGGCTTCGCGATGGTCGTGCTGCTGATGGAGGACGGCAAGCGCGAGGTGGACGACGCTCAGGCGGAGTTGCGCGTCGCGCACGACCAGCTGCGTCGCGCCGCCCTGTACGATCCGCTGACGGACTCCCTGAACCGGCGGGCGTTCGAGCAGGGCGTCGGGCTGGAGATGGCGCGCGGGACGTTCGGCACCGTGGTGATCGCCGATCTGGACAACCTCAAGGAAGTGAACGACGCGTACGGTCACGCGGCGGGCGACCACCTGCTGCGCCAGTGCGCGGACTTGCTGCGTTCGACGCTGCGTCCATACGACAAGCTGTATCGCTGGGGGGGCGACGAATTCCTCCTCGTGATCCCATCGGCGCGTGGTGCCGACGTCGAGACGCGCCTGAACGAGGTGCTCGCGACGGCCGCGCCGCTGACGACGGACGGCGGCGCGCCGGTGGTACGGCTGGAGGTGAGCCTTGGCGCGGCGGACTACACCAGCGCGGAGAGCATCGACGATTCGATCAAGATCGCCGACGAGCGCATGTACCGGCACAAGAACATCCGCAAGTCGCCGGAGCGCGGACTACGCGCGGTCAATATCCCATCGCGACCGGTCTCCATACAGTACTGACCTGCGTCGTGCGTGATACGTCAGCGTGCGTCGTGCGTGGTGCGTCTCAAACGTCACGCATGAGACGCCGGACGTGGGACGTACGCTGACGCACCACGCACCACGCACGCTGACGCATCACGCCGTCGCCGGCATTCCCTCGCGCCGGCGCGGGACGACGCGCACCGCTGTGCCGTAGCACAGCACCTCGGACACGCCCGACATGATTTCCGTGGCGTCGTAGCGCACGGCTACGAGGGCGTTGGCCCCCAGCGCCCGCGCGTGCTCGATCGCAAGCGCGAAGGCGTCGGCGCGCGTCTGCTCACAGAGATCCGTGAGGAGCGAGATCTCGCCGCCGAACACCTGCTGCATTTTCGCGCCGAAAGTCCCGAACACCGAGCGTGAGCGTACGGTGATGCCGCGCACGACGCCGAGTCGCGCGACGACCTCGTATTCGTTCAGTGAGTTCTCGGTGGTGGTGATGAAGTCCGCCGCTGGGGCCATGGTCATGCTCCGGGTGTCGTTCCTCGGACCCTGGCGATCCACCACCGCAGCCCGACGAACAGAAAACGCCAGTCGTGAAAGAACTCGGGCCGTTTACCTTCGAACGCGTGCCCGACGAATTGAAAGATCCAGCCGATGACGAACATCGCCGTCGGCACGGGCCAGAAGCCGTGCACGAACGCGGCAACGACGAACAACGGCAGCGACAGGGCGATGAGCGGAATGCCCACGGTATGACATACGCGATTCACCGCGTTTTGGTGACTCGCGCTGTAGCGCGTAATCCACTCGTCCCACGATCGTCCACCGAGCATTGTGTCCTCTCTCGCCATGGTTGGCCGACGCAGGCGAACTCGTCATGACTAAGCTACCTGTGCGTGGTATGGATCGTGACAGACCACGCGTCATGCTCGGATCCGTCCTCCACGCCGCGCTGATGTCGGCGCTGCTCGCGTGTCAGCAGGCCGAACGGCGCGAAGCCAGCGGCGAGGTCGCCGTGACGCTGCCGGTGCGTCCCGCGCCGATACCAACAACGGATCCCGACGTACGCGCGGCGCAGATGGAGCTCGCCGACGGTCGGCCGTCGCGCGCGAGCCGCCTCGTGATGCCCGTGCTCCACGTTCCCGCGCGCCGCACACCGGAAGCGCTCCTCGTTGCGGCCCGCGCCGCGGCGGAATGGCACGGGTGGGATCTCGTCAACGCGATGCTCGCCTACGAGCCGTGGTTGAGCGGGCGCTTCGGCGGGGAAGGGCTCGAGCTCCTCGCGCGCAGCGCGCTGGAGCGCGGCCAGAACGAGGACGCGCGGCGCTACGCCGAGGGAGCGCTGCGCGTGGCGACCGATCCCGGCTCGCGCGCCGTTCGACTCGTGCTGCTCGCGCGCGCCTTCGACAGGCGCAACGTGCGCGACAGCGCCGCCCTCATGTACCATCGCGCGGCGGACGCGCTCCCCGTCGTTCGCGAGTGGCTGCTGCTGCGGTCCGCCGGCGCGACGGACGACCCGGAGGCGCGCGAGAAGCTGTACGCCGGCATTCGCGCGACCGCCGCGAAGGCGCGCATTCCTTACACCGAGGCGCAGACACTCGAGCGCTTCGGAAAGGAGCTCGCGGCGGCCGACGCGTACGAGAAGCTCGGCGACATGCCGTCCGCATATCGCTTGCGCATCGCTGCGGCCGACGCGCCGCTCCGCTCGGGGCTGCGCGCCGGCCTGCTCGGCTACATCCAGCGCGACGCGCGCGGCGACAACCTGGCCCGCGCCCTCGAGGTTCTCGACGCCGCGTTTCCGGCCCTCGATGCGACGTCGCAGGTGCTCGTCACGCGGCGCGTAGCCGACGCGGGACTGTCCGCGCGAGCGGCGTCCGGCTTTGCCAGGGTCCCCGCCAATCAGCTCACCGACGCGGATGTCATCGCGTGGGCGCGCGCGCTGCTTGCGACCGGGAAGCCCTTGGAGGCCATGTCGCGTCTCGCTGCGCGAAAGTTTGCGCCAGCGGCCGCGGCGCAGGCTGACTACCTGCGCGCCCTCGCGATGGTTCGCAGCGGACGCACCACCGCCGCGCGTGCGGCACTTCAGCGTCTTGTTTCCGCGCGCGCGAGCACCGGGGAGGCAGCAGATGCGCTCTTCCTGCTGGCGGACCTCGAGAGCGACGCCGGGCGCGACAGGCGCGCGCGCGATCTCTTCCAGCAGTCGTGCACGCATCGCGCGGCAGGGACGTTCTCCGACGAGGCGTGCTTTCGCGCCGGCGTCCTGAGCTTTGCCCTTGGCGACGCGCGTCGCGCGACCAGCGCCTTCGATGAGCTGCCGAAGCGCTTTCCGAGCTCCGACGAGAGCCTCGCCGCGACGTATTGGGCCGGTCGCGCATGGGAGCGCGCGGGCAATGGCGCGAATGCGCGCGCCCGCTGGACGGCCGTGACCGAAAAGGAGCCGCTTTCGTACTATGCGTCCGCCGCGGCGCGCCGCCTCGGCGCGCAGCCATGGACGCCGGCGCCCGCCGAGCTCCAGGCATCTCCGCTCTTCCAGAACGCGATGACGCGCGCGGCCGTCCTCGAATATCTCGGCATGGACACCGAGGCGCGCTACGAGTACGAGGGCGTCGAGGCCGACGCATCCGCGCAGCCCGCGCTCGCCCTGGGAGCGGGCGCCGCGCTGCTGGAGCGCGGACAGACGTCACGCGCGATCAAGCTCGGCTGGCGCGCGGTGGCGGGGCGTCCCGCCCGCGACACGGCGGCAGCGGCGACGAACGGCGATCCACGTGGATACGCGCTCGTGTACCCGATGCTCCGCGAGGTGGAGCTGATCGCGCGCGCGCGAGAGAACAATCTCGATCCCGCCGTCGTGGCGGGCGTCATCCGGCAGGAATCGAGCTGGAATCCCCAAGCCGTCTCCCGCGCCGGCGCGCGCGGCCTGATGCAGATCATGCCCACGGTCGGGCGCGCGATTGCCCAGGCGCGACGCTATCCGATGTGGGACCCCGCGCTCCTCTTCGATCCGGACGTCAGCCTGGAGCTCGGCACCTCACATCTGAGCGCGGCGGTGTCGGAGTATCGCACCGCCCTCCCGCGCGCGCTCGCCGCCTACAACGCCGGCTCGTCGCGCGTGCGACGCTGGTCCAGGCGCGTCGGCGCCTCCGATCCGGAGCTCTTCGTCGAGCAGATTCCCTTTGTCGAGACGCGCGATTACGTGCGCATCGTCATGCGGAATACCGAGATGTATCGTGCGTTGCACCAGCTGCGCAGGTAATAGCGATCGTCTCGAAGGCTCGCACTCCAGGCGATAGGCGATAGCAATAGGCGAAAGGAAGGCCGCTGGCGCGGTCAGCTACCAGCGCACGAAGCTGCTGCCATCCGCCGCGAAGCGGCGGCGGCCCATCCGCGCGAAGCGGCGGCCCATCCGCGCGAAGCGGGGCCCATCCGCCGCACGGCGGCCCATCCGCCGCACGGCGGCCCATCCGCGCGAAGCGCGGCCCATCCGCCGCACGGCGGCAGCAGTTACCAGCCAGGGGCGATCTGAACCCCGACAACCCACGGCTTGAAGTTCCGCTGGAACGGATGCGCGACGTACGTCTCCAGCACCATGTAACCGAGCACGTTGAAGCGGAACGACACGCCCGTGCTCATCACCGGAATGCGTTCAGCGCAGGGGATAGAGTTACGGTTGAGGGTGACTGTGTTGGCGCAACTCGAAGGCACGTCGTTCCGCTTGCTCATATCAAACGTCGGGCTCTGATCTGATGTCCAAGCGAGGCCGGCGTCGAAGAACGGCGACACCTCGAGCGGCAAATACGGGAAGTTCAGCAACCCGAAGACCGGTGATCCGAAGAGCGGAATGCGAAACTCGGCGTTGAACACCGCGATGCGACTGCCGAATAAGCGATCGAAGACAGGGCAGCGCGGCGTCTGCGCATCTCGGCACTCAGAGAAGAGTGTGGAGTATCCGTAACCTCTGATGAGCGTCTCTTCGCCGAGAAACAGTGGCGACACCTTTTCGAGGTTGTCCGCGTCGCCGCCGTAGCGCCCGAAGTGCAGTCCGCGGAACGCCAGTGTGAAGGGACGCGCGAAGAAGTATCGCCGCGCGTCGGCCGTGCCCTGGAAGAACTTCACGGAGCCCGTCGTCGGCGCAGCCTCGAAGCGGTAACGCATGCCCGTCACCGGCGACGTATAGGCCATGAACGAGTTGTCGCCCACCAGCGCGGCGTTGGCCTGTGCGTAATACAGGGCCGGACCTCCGGACTCGAGACGCGAGCCGCGGTCGAATGCCTGGAACGCGCTGTTCAGCAGCAGACTGTCGATCTGCTGCTCGAACGCGAGACGCGTTCCGGTGACACCGAACTCCACTCGGCGCGTGCTGCTGAACGGATATTGCGCGAACGTCTGCGCCTGATCGATGAAGATGCGCTGGATGACCTGGTAATAGTTGAACCCTCCGCCCTGAGCAGGCTGCAGCGAGGTGAAACCGTACAGATACGGCACGTGCTGGATCCCCGCGGCCCAGTTCGTACGTCGGCGGAGGTTCTGGTAGTACAACGCGCCGCCGAAGTCCCGCACGGTGCCGTTCGCGTTGATCGCCGAGAAGATCTGCTGGTCGCCGAGCTGGTCGCCCCACAGCGCGGAGATGCCGCCGACGACACCGGTTCCGAAATAGCCACCCGTCCTGACGCCCAGCGCGGGCTGGCCGAGCGCGTCGAGCGCGAACGTCGCGTGATAGGGAACCACGCGGAATTCGTTGCCCGACACGAGGCCGGTGGTCGGATCGGCGAGGTACGACGCGACCGTCATGTTGCCCGCGACGTCACCCGGGGGCAGCGTGGCGGCGCTCGCCTGCTGCGCCGCGGACGCAGGATTCACCGGCTCGCCCACCAGTTGCGCGGCATCGAGGGAGAGGATCTCGTGTCCCTGCGCCTTGAACACGGTGAACATCAGGCGGCCGTTTCCCTGCGCCACGCTGATCGCCGGCGAGATCGAGGTCACGCCGCTGACGCCCGTCTTGACGTGCGTGATGCGCGAGACCGCGTTCGTCGCCAGGTCCAGCCGGTAGATGTCCGGGACACCGTCCTGGTCGGAGACGAAAAAGAGGCTGCGCCCATCCGGCGAGAACTGCGGATTGATGTGTCGTCCCTGCGCGAACACCGGATGCACCGTGACCGCGCCGGTCGCGACGTCCATCGTCGCGAGCTGCAGGTCCCCGAAGGTCAGCGTCTCGAAGCTGGTCTTGTCGGAGCGATCGGTCACGAACGCGATCGTCCTGCCGTCGGGAGAAAATGCCGGCTGGAACTCCGCGTACCGGCCGGTCGTGAGCTGGCGCGTCGCGCCGGTGGTCACGTCCAACATGTAGAGATCGCTGACGCCGCCCTTGCTGCCGGAGAACACGATCTCTCTCCCGTTCGGCGCCCAGGCGACGTTGTAGACGGCCCCGATATCCGCGGGACGGAAGCTCCGGATCGTCTTGCCGTTCTGCGTGCTATGGATCGAGATCTCGTTGTTGCCGTCGTTGTAGACGATGAACGCGAAGTACTTGCCGTCCGGGGACCAGTCGCCCGACGAGTTGATGAAGCTGATCGCGTCGAAGTGGCCGTCGCTTTGCGGGCTGGACAGCCGGCGAATGATCTTGCCGGTTTGCGCGTCCGCCATCACGAGCTCGATGCCGAAGAGATTCGTGCGGCTCGTGAAGAAGGCGACGTACTTGCCGTCCGGGCTCTGTGCCGGACCGACGTTGAATTCGTTGCTCTCCTTGAGCTTGATCACGATGCGGCCGGCGCTGTCCGGATGCGTGCGCCCCTGCATCTGCCCCGTGTAGAAGGCCTTGTTCGCCGCCGCCCAGTCCTTCGAGAGCGAGTCCTGGCTCAGCCCCAACGCGCGCACGAGGGCCGCGTCCCACCCGACGCGCAGCGCGGTGCGATACACGTCGACCACGGCGCGATCGCCCCAGCGTCCCCCGATGTACGCCCACAGCGCCTGGCCGTAGCGATACGGGAAGAAGCGCGGGTCCGTCGTCAGCTGCTTGATCGTCGGGAACTTGTCTCGCAGCACGGCGTCGCGCATCCACATGGCCGTCAGCGCGTTGTTGCGACCCAGGGAGAAGTACTCCGCCATGCCTTCGATCAACCAGAGCGGCAGCGCGTTCAGCCGCGCGAGCCCGCCAGTGCCGGGCGCCGTTTCCGCGATGTTGTATTGAAAGACGTGGACGAGCTCGTGGCCGATGACGTGTTCGTCGTCGCTGTAGACGCCGGTAAAGGGCATGATCACCCGCGTCCGCAGCCCTTCCGTCACGCCGCCCGTGCCTTCGGGCGGCTGCTCGCCGATCACGTTGGTCTGCTGGAAGTCCGGGTGATCCGCATAGAACACGATCGACTTGCGATCGAACTGGTGGCGGAAGATGTCCGAGAAGCGCGTATACCAGCGCTCCTCCTCGCGTCCTGCGTCGTGAACCTTGAGCGATTCCGACGGATAGAAGTACAGATCGAAGTGATCCGACTTGAGAATGCGCCAGTCGAACTTCTCGTACTGGACCTTGTTGCGTCCGAAGTACTGGGCGCCGGCCTGTACGCCGCAAAGCGCGACGAGGCCGAAGGCGAGCGCCGCCTGCCGAACAACGCGTGTTGTCATCGTAATCCCGAGTCGACTGCGAATGGGTGGTACAGCGTACGTTGAGTCGCGCGGATTTCCTGTACCGGTCCCGACCAGGGGGCGGGCAAGGGGTGTGCCGACTCGGTTGGCCGCCGATGTAATCGGCAGCCGACTCGGAGCGATGCCTGCGGCATCGATCCTCGGTTGCGGCCAGCAGCGACGCTTCTAATAGTAGGGAACGCCTGTCCTTGCGATGTAAACCACATGAAGCGTCGCTCGAGTTACAAGTCCACGTTCCTGGACCGCCATGGACCAGCTGGTGCCTTGCGGCTCAAGGCACTCATGTACGGCGGCGTCGTGTTCGTCCTCAGCGCTCCAATGTTCGTCGCGCTGTCGATGCTCAAGGACCTCGGCGTCGGGGCCACTATTGCACTTACACTCCTGGGCCCCGCTACCCTAGCTGGCGCCGCGGTCTATTTCGGCCTCAAGGGCGGCGACGCGGCGGGAGAGATCGCCCGGTACGTGACCACAGGCGGCTCGAGCACGCCGTACGAGGAGCAGTTCTCGCACGAGCAGGCGCTGGTGATGCAGCGCGACTATGCCGGCGCGCTGGCGCTGTTCGAGCAGCGCATCGTGGCGTCGCCGAATGAGCCGCGCGTGCGGATCGCCGCGGCCGATTTGTACGCGACGCATGGGGAGAACCCGAGGCGGGCGGCCGAGTTGTACCGCGAAGTCCAGCGCATTCCGCAGCTGATCTCGGGACAGGACGTCTACGTCTCGAACAAGCTCGTCGACCTCTACCTCGGTCCGCTCAAGGAGCCGGGGCGCGCGCTCGTGGAGCTGCGGCGCCTGATCGAGCGCTATCCGGATTCCAAAGTGGCCGCGCAAGCGCGCATGGGGCTGGCGAACCTCAAGGCGGACCTGGTGCCGCGCCCCAATCAGTCGAATCCCTGACCCCTCCGCCGCTCGCGCTTCTTCTCGCTCGTGCGCCGCTTCGACGAGAGGCGGGCCTCGACCGAGCTGCGTGTCGGGCGAGTTTTCCGGCGTACCTTCGGAACCACCAGCGCGCGACGAATCAGCGTAACCAGTTTCACCTCCGCGTCGCGGCGGTTCTGCAGCTGGCTGCGCGACGCGCTCGCCACGACGCGCACCATCCCGTCCGCGTCCATGCGAGCGGCCAGCTTGTCGCGCAGACGCTCTCGCTGTTCGTCCGACACTGCGCGTGACCGCTCGAGATTCCAGAGCAGCTCGACCCGCGTCGAGGACGTGTTGACGTGCTGTCCGCCCGGCCCCCCCGCGCGCGTCGCGCGGACGGTGAGCTCGGAACGTGGGATCGAGATGTCTGACGTGACGAGGAGCGGGTCGGCGCTCACAGGGGAACGCGTTCGAGCGGAACCGCTGGGCTGTGCCGCGGCGGAACGACGACGCGCACCGCGGCGACCCGCCGTCCGTCCATCGCGACGACCTCGAGCTCCCCTTCGTCCAGCTTCACCCTGTCCCCGATGCGGGCGACGCGGCCGAGCTGCGCGAACACGAAGCCGCCGAGCGTGTTCCAGTCTCCCTCGGGGACGCGAAGGTCGTAATCGGACCGAACGTCCACGAGCGACAGGTTCCCCGCCAGCTCGAGCACCCCGTTCGTCTCGACGGAGCTGCGGGTCGCGAAGTCGTACTCGTCGTTGATGTCGCCGATGACCTCTTCGATCAGGTCCTCGAGCGTCACGATGCCCGCGGTGCCCGCGTATTCGTCGAGCACGACGGCGAGATGCGCGCGCCGCTTCCTCAGATCGTCGAGCACCGCTTCCGCCGCGCGATTGTCCGGCACGTACACCGCCGGCCGGATGTAGTCCTTGAGCACGAACGGCTTGGACTCATCGTGCAGCCAGAGATCCTTGGCCAGGAAGACGCCCACCACGTCGTCCAGTGACTCGCGGTACACGGGGTAGCGCGAGTAGCGCTCCGTGCGCACCAGCTGCCACACCTCCTCCTCCGTGGCGTCCTCCTGTACCGCGACGATGTTCGTCCGCGGCCGCATCACGTCGCGCGCCTTTTTCTCGTGAAAGTCGAAGACGCCCGCGAGCATCGCCGTATCCGTCGCGTTCAGAGCGCCGTGCTCACGCGACTGCATGACCAGGAGACGCAGCTCGTCCGGCGAGTGCACCCGGTCCTGCTCGGACGCGGGGGTGATCCCGAAGAGCCGGAGCAGCACGCTCGCCGCGCCATTCAGGAACCAGATCCCCGGCGATGCCAGCGTCGAAAACCACATGAGCGGCCGCGCAATCCATTTGCTCACCGACTCCGGATTGGCCAGCGCGATGCTCTTCGGCGCGAGCTCACCCAGCACGATGTGCAGAAACGTGATGATGAAGAACGCGACGGTGATGGCTGCCGCCGAGTGCGTCACCGCCGTTGGCGCCTCGACGCCGAGCCGCTGGAAGAAGCCGTCGACGATCGCGGCGAGCGCGGGCTCTCCGATCCAGCCGAGCGCCAGAGAAGCCAGCGTTATCCCGAGCTGCGTCCCCGAGATGTAGCGCTCCAGGTTGGCGAGGGCGCGACGCACGACGTCCGCGCCGCCATCCCCAGCCGCCGCCAGCTCCTCGATGCGGCTGCGTCGCACCGCCACCAGCGCGAACTCCGCGGCGACGAAGAACGCGTTGATGGCAACCAGCAGCGCAACGAGCCCGAGACGCAGGCCTATGCCGGCGTCGGCCAGGACCTCACCGAAGCCGACAGCGCGGATCATCATACCACTGATAGAAACTCAGTCTCACCCCAATCGTCCAGAGATATAGCAGAATGCCGGACTGATCAGAACCCAAAGCTCTCGCACTTTGCAACAATCCGCTCAGGCAACGAGACCGACACCACGGCACTCCCCACGCGCGTTTCGGCCTCAAATCCAGGCCGTGCTCGATCCGCGCGTGCTACTGCGCTGGATCTATATCGGTCGCCTGTCGATCGCGTCAGCAATTTTCATTGCGGCCATCACCAATTGGACGCAGGCGGAAGCGCAAAAGATCGACCTGCTGATCGCGTCGCTGGCGTTCGCGGCGACGACAGTGGTCACGGTGGCCTCGGTGGCGTTCTCCGAGATCTACAAGCGCCCACTCCGCAGCAACTTCCTGTATCTGCAGTGCGTGTTCGACCTGCTGCTCGTGACGGCGGTCGTGCACCTGACCGACGGCGCCGCATCCCCCTTCGCCGCGGTCTACATCCTCGTCATCGCGGCGTCCACGCTGCTCCTGCCCCTGGGGGGCGGATTCCTCATCGCCACGCTGGGCAACGTGCTTTACGTGGCCGACGTCATCTGGTCCGCCAATACCGCGCTCACCATCGCCGTCTGGCTCCAGCTCGGCGTCTTCGTCGCAGTCGCGCTTGGAAGCGGCTACCTGTCGGTACTCCTGCGGCGCGAGGGCGAGGGCAAGGCTACGCTGGTTGCGGAGCTCCTCCAGCTCAGACTCCAGGCGGATGACATTCTGCGCAACATCCGCAGCGGCGTGCTCACGGTCGACTCGGAGGGGCGTCTCCTCTACGCGAACCCCATGGCGGAGCAGATGCTCAGCCTGGATCTCATCGCCCGCCTGGGACAACCGGTGCTCGACATGCTGGGGGAGGTCGCTCCCGAGCTCGCCCAGGCACTCCAGCGCTCGATAACCGACCGTGTGCGCACGACGCGCGCGGAAGGGACCGTTCACACTCCCGACCGGGATTTCTCGGTTGGCGTGACGACGACGTACACCGAAGGCGACGGTCTCCGAACCAACCGCACGACGACCGCGATCTTCCAGGACATTTCGGACCTCAAGCGCATGGAAGCGCTGCGCCTCCGCGCCGAGCGCCTCGAGGGTGTCGCCGAGCTGTCCGCGGGCCTCGCGCACGAGATCAAGAACCCGCTGGCGTCCATCCGCAGCGCGATCGAGCAGCTGTCGCGCATCCCGCGCGCGACGGAGGATGAGCGCACGCTCGCGGCGCTCGTGCTGCGCGAGTCCGACCGGCTGTCGCGTCTCCTCACCGAATTTCTCGACTTCGCGCGCGTCCGCGTGGCGCGGGCTGACAGGGTGAACGTGTCGGACATCGTTCGCGGCGCGGCCACGCTCCTGTCCGCGCATCCCGACCGCCGTGACGGCGTACGCGTCACCTGCGCGGTTCCCGACAGCGTGCCGCTGATCGTGGAAGGCGACGAAGACCTTCTCCACCGCGCCGTCTTCAACCTCACGCTCAACGCCGTGCAGGCGTCGCCTCCGGACGGCGAGGTACGCCTGGAGGCCATGATCCTCGACGGCGAGCAGACACCGATGGGGGCCGGCTTCGAGGCGGGAAGCGTCGCAATCCGCGTCAGCGACGACGGTCCGGGGATACCGCCGGACATTCGCGAGCGGCTGTTCGACCCGTTCTTCACCACGAAGCCCGGCGGCAGCGGTCTTGGATTGGCCGTCGTACACCGCGCCATCGAGGCGCATCGCGGACTCGTGTTCTTCGACAGCGCGGGCCGCGGCACGCGCTTCACGGTGATCCTTCCGCGCACGCACGCAGGGGCGCGCGCCTCACTCGGAGCTTCCGTCTGATGGATCAAGCGAACGATCAACCGAGCGTGCTGGTCGTCGACGACGAGGCCGCGATCCTCGACACGCTGCGGATCCTGCTGCGCAACGAGGGCTTCAACGCGCACGTCGCGCAGGGGGGCAAGAAGGCGATCGAGCAGCTCGAGGCACTCCACCCGGACATCGTCCTCACGGACATCCGCATGCCGAGCGTCGGCGGCGTCGAGGTGCTGGAGGCCGCGCGGGGAAGCGATCCCGACGTCCCCGTGATTCTCATGACCGCCCAGGCGACGCTTCAATCCGCGATGCAGGCGGTCAACGCGGGGGCGTTCTACTACATCCAGAAGCCGTTTCGAAACGACGAGCTGATCGCAATCCTGCGTCGCGCGGCCGAGCACCGCCGACTGCGCGTCGAGAATCGTTCCCTCAAGCAGGAGATCCGCCGCCGCGAGAAGACGACCACCGATCGCCCCGTCGGGACCAGCAAGGTCTGGCTGGACATCCTACGACTCGCGGAGACCGTCGCGCCGACCGACTCCACCGTTCTGCTGCAGGGCGAGTCGGGCACGGGTAAGGAGGTCGTGGCGCGCTTCATCCACGAGCTCTCCAATCGCGCCGGCAACGCGTTCCTGTCGATCAACTGCGGCGCGCTCCCGGAGAGCCTGCTCGAGTCCGAGCTGTTCGGCCATGTGAAGGGATCGTTCACCGGCGCGGTGAAGGACAAGATGGGCCTCTTCATCGCCGCAAACGAAGGCACCTTCTTCCTCGACGAGATCGGCGAGACGACGCCGGCCACCCAGGTCAAGCTGCTCCGCGCGCTGCAGCACCGCGAGGTGATTCCCGTGGGCGCGACAGAACCGGTGCCCTCCAACGCGCGTCTCATCGCGGCAACCAATCGCGAGCTCGAGGAAGACATCAAGGTGGGCCGCTTCCGGAGCGATCTATACTACCGGCTCAACGTGATCTCGATCCATCTCCCGCCGCTGCGGCAGCGCCGCGAAGACATCCCGATTCTCGCCGAGCACTTTCTGCATCGCATCGCGGCGGTGCGCCGGGAATCGCCAAAGCGCCTCGACCAGACCGCCGTCGACGCCATGCAGGAGTATCAGTGGCCCGGGAACGTGCGCGAGCTGGAGAATGCCCTGGAGCGCGCGGTGATCCTGAATCGTGGTGACGTCATCTCGCTCGACACCCTTCCGGACCGCATCACCGACCGTCGCGCCGAGCCGCTCGTCTCCAGCCGGACGCCGGCGAACCCGACGCTGGAGGCCGTCGAGCGCGCGTACATCATGTGGGTGCTGCACAGCGAGGGAGGGAACAAGTCGCGCGCGGCCGAGGTGCTCGGCATCGATCCCTCCACGCTCTATCGCAAACTCTCGCGCTACGGGGTGGAGGGTGAGGCGTGAGCCGCTACCGGACGCCGCTGCAGAGCGCTCGCGCGACGTTGTCCGTGTTGATGCCCGTCTACAACGAGCGCGACACGATCGAATCGATCATCGACGCGGTGCACGCGGCGCCGATCGCGCCGATGAAGCTGGAGCTGGTCGTCGTCGACGACTTCTCCTCGGACGGCAGCCGCGATGTGCTCCAGCGACTCTTCGAGAAGGGGCGCATCCACAAGCTGCACTTGCAGCCGGAGAACCGTGGCAAGGGCGCGGCCATTCGCCAGGCGCTCGGCATGAGCTCCGGCGACATCGTGATCGTCCAGGACGCGGACCTGGAGTACGACCCGGCCGACTGGCCGGTGCTCCTCGGGCCCATCATCGACGGCAAAGCCGACGCCTGCTTTGGATCTCGCTTCCTCGGCGGTCCGCACCGCGTGCTCTTCTTCTGGCACTCGGTGGGAAACAAGGTGCTCACGATGTTCAGCAACATGCTGACGAATCTGAACCTCACCGACATGGAGACGTGCTACAAAGCCATTCGCGGTGAGGTGGCGCGCGAGATCCAGCCGCGCCTGCGGAGCGACCGCTTCGGCTTCGAGCCCGAGATCACGGCGCGCCTCGCGAAGGCGCGCGCCCGCATCTTCGAGGTGCCGATCAGCTATTCCGGCAGAACGTACGCCGAGGGGAAGAAGATCAACTGGCGCGACGGCATCGCCGCCTTCTGGCACATTCTGAAATACAATCTGGGTTCATGAGTCGCCGCACCTGGTGGCTCCTCGCGCTCGCCGTCGCGGGGCTGGCGCTTGCCGCGTCCGCGAACAGCGTCACGAACGGCTTCGCGTACGACGACGTGTATCTCATCGCGAAGTCGCCGCGCATGCACACGCTCGCGGGCTGGTGGCGCGAGTTCGCGCACACGTACTGGCCGGAGACGCAGGGCGGTGACGGCTATCGGCCGCTCATCATCATCGCCTACCGGCTGCAATGGGCGATGGCCGGCGGAAAGCCGGTCGTCTTCCACGCGGTCAACGTCGCGCTGCACGTCGTGACCGCCGTCGTCGTGTTCTGGCTCGCGTGCGGCGTTCTGCCGCTGGCCGCCGCAGGGATCGTGGGGGCGTTGTACGCGGTCCATCCGGTGCACGTCGAGGCGGTCGCGAACGTCGTGGGCCAGGCGGAGCTGTGGGTGGCGCTGCTCATCTCGCTCGCGATGGCCCTGTATATCCACGGGCGCGCGGCAGGTCCGATAACGTGGCAGCGATGGCTGGCAATCGGCGCGCTGTACGCCGCGGCGTGCCTGTTCAAGGAGCACGCGATCGTGCTGCCGGCGCTGATCCTCATCGCCGAGGCGACGGTGGTCGCCGACCGGTCGCCGGTCATACCCAGGCTCGCGCGTTTGCGCCTGCCGATGCTCATCCTCGCCGTGGTCGCGCTGGGATACATGCTCGCGCGCAGCCGCGTGGTCGTGGGCGGACTCTCCGGCTTCCGGCCGTACATCGTCTTTCGCGCGCTGAATCTGTCGACCGGCGATCGGATCCTCACGATGATCGGGGCGGCGCCGGAGTGGCTGCGTCTTTTCCTCTGGCCGGCGCGTCTGCTCACGGAGTACGCGCCGCCGTACATCGACATGGCCCAGGGGCCGAGCATCACGCAGCTGCCGGGCCTCATGGTGCTCGTCGGTGTCGTCGGCCTCATGATCGCCTGCTGGCGACGCAGCCCGGCAACGGCGTTCGGCATCGCGTGGCTCGTCGTGACGCTCCTTCCCGCCAGCAACTTCCTCGTTCCCGCCGGCTTCATCATCGCGGAGCGCACCCTCCTGCTTCCGAGCGTCGGCGCGATGATCGCCGTCGGATCGGTGGTGCCCGCGATCTATGCGCGTATCGAGGGCAATCGCACGGCGCAGTACGCGGGCGCGGCGGCCGTCGCAATCCTCATCGCCCTGGGTGTCTGGCGCAGCAACGTTCGGAATCCGGTGTGGAACGACAACGAGACGCTGTTCCTGCAGCAGGTGAAGGACTCCCCGAACAGCTATCGCGCGCACTTCATGCTCGGCCTGCACCTGTTCGAGAACGACCGCAAGGTCGAGGGAGACCTGCACTACCGCAAAGCGCTGCAGCTCTTCCCGTACGATCCGCTGATGGCGTTCGGTCTCGCCGAGCAGTATCGCAAGGCGAACATGTGTGAGCCCGCGATCAAACTGTACGACTGGCTCTTCACGCTCGAGCCGAAATCGGATCGCGGACACCTCGGCATGGCGACGTGTCTGCTCTACACGCTCCGGCTCGACGAAGCGAAATCGGAGGCGTTGCGCGCCATCCGCTCCGGCAGCCGCGTCAGCGAAGCGCGCGCGATCATCACGGCGGCGAACGCGGCCCGTGACTCCCTCGCCGCTCGTCGCGCGCGCGGCGACACGCTCGCGTTGGTGACGCCCTCGTCCTCGCAGACCCGCTGATCGCGACCGTGCGTCGGGACTCAGCGCCGGCCGTCACGATGCGCGTCTTTGCGGCCATTTGCGCGGTGCTCGGGCTGTTCCCGCTCGCGAATGCGCTGACCAATGGCAGCGCGGTTCCATGGTGGCCATTCGCGGCCGGCGAGTGGATCTGGCGGGGCGGCTTCGTGGCGCTGCTCTCGATCGCGATCGCGGCCGCGATGGGCGCCGGCGCGGACAGCCTGTTCGAAACACTCCGGCGCGCGGTTCTGAGACCGTCGTCGCGCGCCTTTCAGATCGGCGCCGCGTTCGCCGCCACCGTCCTGTCGGCGCTCGTGTCGAGATACTGCTTCTCGGGCCAGCCCTTCACCACGGACGAGATGGTGCAGCAGTGGCAGGCGCGCATCCTCATGAGCGGACATCTCTCCGCTGTCGCGGAGCCGACGCGCGAATTCTTCAACACCGCGCAGGTGTTCGATCGTGACGGACGCTGGTTCTCTCAATATCCGATTGGCGGGCCGGCCTTGATCGCCGTGGGGATGTCGTTTCGGGCCGCGTGGCTCGTGAATCCCGTTCTGATCGGCGTCGCCACCCTGCAGCTGCATCGCTTTTTTGCCGCGGTGACGGACGAGCTGGCGGCGCGCTTGACCGTTCTGCTCTTCATCGCGAGCCCGATGGTGTTGCTCATGGGCGCGAGTCAGATGAGCCACGTGCCGGCGCTCGCGTTCGGCGCGACGGCACTGGCCGCGCTCGCACAGTGGGACCGCACGGCGGAACGACGCACGCAGTTCATTCATGCGGCCGTCATGGGCCTTGGTGTGGGGCTTGTCGTGCTCGTGCGTCCCCTGGACGGCGTCGTCCTCGGCGGTGTCATCGGCGCGTTCCAGCTCTGGCGCGCCCGAGAGGAGTCGAGCCGCTTCGCGTCCATCGCAATCCAGGCATGCGCCGCGCTGCTACCCATCGCGCTCCTGCTCTGGGCGAATGCGCGCACCACCGGCCACCCGCTGCTGTTCGGGTACGAAGCGCTGAACGGACCGGCGCACGCCATCGGCTTTCACCAGGATCCCAACGGCGAGATGCACACGCCGGTGCGCGGGCTTGTCCGCGCGTCGAGCTACGTGATGCGCCTCAGCCGGTTTCTGCTGGAGTGGCCGATCCCCGCCACGCTCGTGATCGTTGCGGGCGCACTGGCGTTGCGGCGGCCGACGCGCTGGGACGTCCTGCTGGCTTCGCTGTCGCTGGCGTTTCTCGCTGCCTACGGCGCGTATTGGTTCGATGGGTTCTTCGCGGGTCCGCGTTTTCTGTTCACTGCCGTTCCCGCCTTCGTCTACTTCGCTGCCCGCGCGCCCGGCGAGATCGCGGCCGCGACGCCATGGCCGACGTTTCGTCGCGCCGCACTTATCCTCGCGCCCCTCTGCGCGATCGCGTCATGGGCCGGCCCGACGGGCGTGTCCAGTGCGCGCGGCACGCTCGCCCTGTATCGCGACCAGCGCACCAAGCTGAAGACCGACGTCGAGGCGCAGATCGCGCGCGCGCAGCTGCGCAACGCGCTCGTGTTCGTCAACGAGGGCTGGCGCGGTCGCCTGCTCGCGCGGCTGCGCGTGCTTGGGCTCACGTCGTTTCGCGCGGAGCGCGTGGTGAACGAGCTCGATGCGTGCGGCCTGCAGACGGGGCTCGACGCCGAAGACAGCCTGATGGCGCGATCGCCGGAGGAGCGCGTGAACCGCGTGCTCGCGGTCGCCCGCAGCGTCGGCAAGGCGGAGTTGCAGCCCGGGCTGCAGGCGGATCAGACGATCGCGCTGGTGGCCGGCTCGCAGCCGACGCCGACCTGTCTCCACGAGTATCAGCACGACGCGACGCACGCCACGATCGCGTACTCCCTGTTCCTGGCGCGCCAGCGCGTCGCCGGCGATGGCCGCATCGGCGGCAACGTCGTGTTCGCGCGCGACCTTGGCGCCCGCAACGAGCGCCTCCGCGCTCGTTTCGGCGATCGCGCGTGGTATCGCTACCGCCCGGCGCAATCGCTCGACGACACGACCCTCGCCTTCGTCCCAGACACGGCGCGCTGACCGATCAGCGGTTCTGTCCCACGAGCTGGTCTTCCTCGAAATCGAACGACACCCGATCGGGTGCGATGCGGCGCAGCTCTGCGTTGCGCGCGCCGAGGTCGTGGACGACCCATACCGGAACGCGGGAGAGGTCGGGGTAGTTCCACACCACCGCCATGTGCGCTTTCACGCGCGGCGAGTAGCGGATGAAGACCATCGAGTGCTGCGGCAGCTGCCGAAGCTTGTCGATGAACACACGGTCGAAGCGGCTGCGCCTGTCGTGATCTTCGCGCCACCACAGGATCGAGGGGACGGCGAGCAGCGCGATCACGATGCTCGCGATCGACAGCGCGCGCTGCCGCGCCCCGTCGGTGGCGGTGAAGCGCTGAGCCGCGCGCCACATGCCCAGGGCACCGAGACACGCCATGACGGGCGTCATCTCGAGATAGTAGACGGTCCACGATGCCCAGTGCGCGTACGGAAGGTGAGCCACGAAGAGCACGGCGGCGCTGGTGAGACCGAAAGCGAGCGTGCCATTCATCGAGAACAACCCCGCGACCGCGAACGCGAGCAGCGCGAGACGCAGCACGTCACCGCGATACCCCGTCGCGCGTGAGCCGCCGAACCATTCGCCGAAGACGTTCGTGAGGCGTTCCCACGTGGTGCGCGGCAGCGCGCCGAGGGTTTGCTGCGTGCGCGCGCTCTCGAAGTAGGCGAAATCGAGCGCGGGCGAGATGTGCCGCCGCGGCGGCGTCGTGTCGGGGGTGAACCCGACCTTGTCGAAGGGCAGATAATCGCGGCGATACAGCTCGACCGGCGAGAGTCTCCAGTCGCCCGTCGTGCGGGCGTTCCACAGCGGAAGAATCCCGAGTGTCAGTAGGCCGACGCCGAAGGCCAAGCCGAAGTCGCGCCACAGTCTCATCCGGATCACGTCTCGGAGGACGACGACGCCGATGGGGACCGCGACTGCCAGCATCGTCAGCGGCCGCGTTATTGCGCCCCATCCGACGGCGAGCGCCAGCAGCAGCAGCCAGCGCCGGCGACGCGTCTCGCGCCACTCGAGCAGCAACCACCAGCTGCCCAGCACCATGACCGATGTCGTGAGCTCGGAGAAGTAGCTGGGCTGAAAACGGAGGACGATCGGCGCCGTGATCCAGATGAGCCACGTGAGCAGCCCGACCCACGGATTGAACGATCGCATCGCCAGGCCGAAGGTCAGCGCGGCGGAGATGCCGGTAAGCAGCAGCGGAACGAGCGGCGGGAAGCCGACGAGCGCTCCGAGGCTCAGCAGCAGTGCGTGCCCCGGCGGATATTTCGACGCGAGCCTGGGTACGACGAGCACGTGCGGCTGCTCGAAGAACTCCGGGATCGGCGGACTTGGCGCCGTCCAACGGCCGCTCGCGAAGATCTGCGCCTGCAGCAGATACGAGTTCTCGTCGTGCACCTTGGCGATCGGGACGATCGCTCCCCACACGAACCAGACGACAACGATGGAAACGACTGCGGCGGCGAGCGGGCCGAACCGGCGCAGCCATGTCTCCGCGCGATCGCCGTTCACGCCGCGTTGCGTTCCAGCTTCGCCATGAAATGGAGCCCGCGCTCGAACACGAGGGACGCCGGCCAGGGATACAGCCCGAGATGCTCGCGGCTTTCCGAGACGCGCAGCCCGACGTCCGCATACGCCGTGTCCCACTGCGCCTTCGTCCAGTACGCGTACGGGAGCGCGACGCCGTAGCGCGCGTTGCCGACCCAATCCATGAACACGAGCGTGCGCCAGGCAAGCGCCCCGCGCACGATGTGATCCTTGATCACCACCGTGCGCTTGCTGACGCGCACCATCTCGCGCAGCAGCCGGCGCTGGTCGCTCGCGTGATGCAGCACGTCCACCATCATCACGACGTCGAACTCACGATCCGTGAACGGAAGCGTGCGCCCGTCGAACATGTCCACGGGGATGTGTGATTCCGCGCGCGGGAGCACGTCCACGCCCCGAATCCGGAGATCCGGGCGCAGGTCCATGACCTTGCGCGCGAGGAGCCCGTCGCCGGACCCCACGTCGAGCACCGACGTGTCGCGCGGCAGCAGCTCCGCGAGATGCCTTGCGAGTACGTTGATGCGGCGGCCGTAGACCAGTTTTCCGTGCGCGGCACCGATCATCGGCGACGCAGGCCGAGAATACTGGCGAAGAAGCTGGACAGGACGGTCTGGACGCCGAGGCCGGTGAACATCACGCCCGGGATGCTGAGACGCAGCGTGGCGCGGTAGTCCAGCGGACCGAAATCCGCACCCCACCACCGCACGAACACGATCCCCAGCAGCGCGAGACCGACCACGGTTATCGCCGCGCCGACGACGAGACCCCGCTCGAGGTTCATCACCTTGAAGAAGCGCTCCACCGGTGGCGTCGACGGCATGAGCCCCTGCGCGACGGCGAACGCCTTCGTGAGGATGGCGAAGAGGATCGACTGATAGCCGAGAATGACGAACAGGCTCGAGTAGAGCAGCGCATTCACGTCGAGCTGCGCGCCGCGCACGCGCGTCCCGGGGATCGCGAGGCCATAGCCGACGACGCCCAACAGGAGCAGCAGCGCGCCTGGGAGGAGATACAGCCAGCGCGGGCTGTAGACGAGATAGAAGCGGAGATGCCGCCATCCGTCCCGGAACGTGCGCAGGTGCGCGCGTCCCTTCTTGCGCTGGTCCGGACGCAGCGTGATGGGAACCTCCGACATCGGCACCGCCGCCAGCGCCGTCTTGATCACCATCTCGGACGCGAACTCCATCCCGGTGCACTGCAGGTCGAGGCGATCGTACAGCTCCTTCGTGAAGCCGCGCAGACCGCAGTGCACGTCGTGAATCGGCGCGCGGAACCACTGCCGCACCATCCACGAGAACATCGGGTTGCCCCACCAGCGGTGCAACGCCGGCATCGCGCCGGGCATCACGCGTCCGCCGCCCGAGGGCAGGCGACAGCCCATCACGAGCGCGTTTCCGGCGCGCAGCTTGGCCACGAAGTCCGGGATCGCGGCGAAATCGTAGCTCGCGTCGGCGTCGCCCATGATGACGTAGCGCCCGCGCGCGTCGCGGATGCCCCCCATCAGCGCGGCGCCGTATCCCCGGCTCGCCACCGGCACGACGCGCGCGCCCGCCGCGCGCGCGAGCTCGCGCGAGCCGTCGGTGCTGCCATTGTCGGCGACGAGGATTTCTCCGGCGATGCCGCTCTTCTCCAGCGCAGCGCGAGCCTCGCGAATCACGATCTCGATCGTATCCGATTCGTTGAGGCAGGGGATGACGATGGAGACTTCGGGGGCGTCGGGGGCGTCGGGGGCGCCCGAGCTGGTCACACGTAGATTCTGGTCGGCTTGCGCCGTGCCGGCCGAAGCGGATCGATCAATCGCGGGCATCGAGAAATGACTGTTTTGACGAGCGCGCAGTCACAGTGAACGCGGTCTCAGTGAACGGCGAGCGGCGGTCGGCCGGCGCGCTCGAGGCGCCCGCCGTCTTCCTCGGCCTCACGGCGCTGTTTGCGCTTCTGCTCTGGATCACGCGCGGGAGTGTCGCGCTGACGCGGCCACTGTGGGTGGATGAATGGTTCACCGTGCTCGTCGCCAGTCATCCTTCCCCCGCGCCCGTGATCGGGGATCTGAGGGCGGGCGCCGATGGCGGCGCATCGCTCTACCATCTTTGCGTTTGGCTTCTGTACGCGCTGGCAGGCGGGCTCTCGGCCGTGGCGCTACGCATCATGTCCCTCGTGACGGTGATCGTCGCGCTCACGCTCACGTACGCCGTGTTGCGCCGCAGCTTCAGCGTTGTCGCTAGCCTCGCCGGCGTTCTCGCCGTCGGATCGCAGAAGCTCATTGCCGTACATGCATTCGACGCGCGCTTCTATGCGCTATGGCTGCTCTGCTGCGTCCTCTACGCCTGGTCCCTGAGCAGCAATCGATTCCGCGCAGCCAACGTCGCCGTTTCGTCAGCGCTGCTGGTGGCGAGTCACTGGTACGGGATCATCACCCTCGCGATTATGGCAGCGGCCGTGTTCGCGATGTCCTGGCGTGACTGGCGCGGTGGACTGCGTGACATCGCGCCCAGCGCCGCGGGTCTGGCGACGCTGCTGATCATCTCGCCGCTCGCGCGCGGGCAGCGCGCGGCGATCACCGTCAACAGCTGGATACCCGACTTCACCGTCCGCCAGATCGGCGGGGTGACCAATCAGTTCTGGTTCGCGCCGGTGCCCCTCCTCGCCGTCGCCGGCATCGTGGTCGCGGCCGTCCTCATTCTGCGAGGGCGGCGCCGGAGCTTCGCCATGTCCATCGACCGCAGCGTCGTGGCCCTGCTGTCACTCGCCGTGCTGCCGCCCGCGCTCGTCGTGTTGTCCGCGGCCGGGCTGCCCTCCCTGATCGGGCGCTATTCGCTTCCGGCGGCGCTCGCATGGGCGCCGCTCGTCGCGATTGCCTGCGATCTGCTCGGACGCTGGCCGGCGCGCGCGTCGGCGCTGGCGCTCGTCGGTTTCTGGTTCACGTATCTGAAGGCCGAAGTTCGGCGCGACAACGCGTTCGCGATCGGCGTCCGACACGAGCGCGAGGTGCTGCAGCGCGCCGAGGAGATGCGGCTGCCGATCGTGTTCCAGTCGCTGCACACGATGTATCCGCAGGTGGCGGCGACGCGCGGCGCCGGCCAGGACGTGATGTTTCTCGACCTGCCCGATTCCACGCTCGACGCGGCTTTTCCGCGCGGCACGCCCTGGTTCCAGGCCAACAAGGGCCTCTGGCTCGAGCGCGACTTCGCTCGCGTGCAATCGGCACGATTCGGCTTTCCCGTGCTCGCGCCTCAGGCTGCGCTGGACACGACCTCGCGTTTTCTCTTTCTCGCCACGACGGTGCGTTTACCCCGCGGCGTGCCGGACGTCAGCTCGCTCGCGCGCGCGGCGTTTCCCCGGCATCGGGTGACCCCGATTGCGGAGGACTTGCTGCTGCTCGAGCGGCCGGCAGCGTCCTCGCGTAGTCTCCCCGCGAGAAATACTTCTCGATGAGGCAGTAGAGGATGATGAAGAAGTAGCGGCTCCCCATCTCCTCGATCCTGAACTTCGACTCGCCCGTTTCACGGCCGTACCAGTTCGTCGGTACGACGGTCCACGAGTAGCCGCGCACGATGGCTTTCAGCGGCAGCTCGACGGTGAGATTGAAGTAGTTCGACAGGAATGGCCGCAGCCCCTGGATCACCTCGGCGCGGAACGCCTTGAAGGCGTTCGTCATGTCGTTGTACGTGATGCGGAACAGGAGCCTGATGATGAGGTTGCCGAGTCGGTTGAGCCACAGCTTCTGTTTCGGATACCCGCGCACGGTGGCGCCAGCCATGAAGCGCGACCCGAACGCGCAATCGAAGCCCTCCTCCAGCTTGCGGTAGTACTGCACGATGTCCCGCGGATCGTCGGAGCCGTCCGCCATGACGATGACCACCGCGCCGCCGCGCATCTCGTCCAGTCCATGGCGGATGGCGAACCCATAGCCGGGGGGCAGCGGATTCACGGTGGTGCGCAACGCCGGCAGCTCGCTCGCGGTCCGATCGAGGATCGCGCCGGTGTCGTCGGTGCAGTGGTCGAGCACGACGAGGATCTCGTGCGGGATGAACGCGCCGCGCAGCGCGCCATCGACGGCGAAGACGGTGGGCACCAGCCCCGCGCCCTCGTTGTGCGCGGGGATGAGCACCGTGAGCAGCCCTACTTCGCGTGCAGCCACCGCTCGCGATTCTCCTCGATGATCTCGGTCAGGATCTGGTCGACGTCGCGCGTGATGCGCCAGGCCGGATAGTGCGACTGGAAGCGGGCGAGATCGGACACGTACCAGATGTGATCGCCGATGCGATTCTGCTCCTGGTACGTCCAGTTCATCTTGCGCCCGGTGATGCGTTCGCAGGCGGCGATCGCCTCGAGCATCGAGCAGTGGCTCGCGCGCCCCCCGCCCATGTTGTACACCTCCGCGGACCGCGGCGCCTGGAAGAACGCGTGGAACGCCGCGAGCAGGTCGGCGGAGTGGATGTTGTCGCGCACCTGCTTTGCCTTGTACCCGAACACGGTGTATGGACGCCCAGTGACCGCGCAGCGCGCGAGATACGCGAGAAATCCGTGCAGCATCGCGCCGGAGTGGTTCGGACCGGTGAGGCAGCCGCCGCGAAACACCGCCGTCTTCATGCCGAAATACTTCCCATACTCCTGCACCAGCACGTCCGCCGCGACCTTCGACGCGCCGAAGAGCGAATGCGTGGTCTGGTCGACGCTCATCTCCTCGTTTATCCCGACGTAGGACGGATGACTCTGGGGCAGGTCCCAGCGCGTCTCCTGCTCCACGAGCGGCAGGCGATTGGGCGTGTCCCCGTACACCTTGTTCGTCGACGTGAAGATGAAGGGCGCTTCCGGTGAATGCTTCCGCGCACCCTCGAGAATGACCAGCGTGCCATTGGCGTTGACGCTGAAATCGGTGAGCGGCTCCTTCGCCGCCCAGTCGTGCGACGGCTGCGCGGCGGTGTGGATGATCAGCGCGATGTTCCGGCCGTACCTCTCGAAGACGCCGTTCATCGCGTGCTCGTCGCGGATGTCGGCGTTCACGTGCGTGTAGCGCTCGAGATCGCGGTCGAGACTCTCGCGCACCCAGCCGGTGCTCGCCTCCTCGCCGAAATAGTACGCCCGCATGTCGTTGTCGACGCCGACGACGTCGAAGCCGCGCGCGTGATAGAAGCGCACCGCCTCCGAGCCGACCAGACCGCACGAACCTGTGACGAGGGCGACGCTCATGTCACCCGGCCAGGATCGGCTTGAGGCGCTGTTCGTCCGAGCGCATCCAGTCGTAGAGATCGGCGAAGATCCGCCGTACGTCGCGCGTCGGCCGCCAGCCGAGGAGCTGCGTGACGCGGGAATGATCGGTGAGATAGATGCGCACGTCCGTGGGATGCGTCTCGGCGACGGACTCGAGCTGCAGCGTACGCCCCGAGATCTCCTCGCACACCGCCGTCGCCTCGCGCAGCGACGCGCTGACCGCGCACCCGCCCCCGGCGTTCATGGTCTTCCCGCGCGCGTCGCGCCAGTGGGCGAGGGCGAGCGTCACGAGGTCGGCGACGTCGTCGATGTGCACGACGTCGCGCACCTGCTTGCCCGTACCGTCCCACCCCTTGTACGTGAGCGCTTTCCCCCAGAGATGGCGTGCCATCCAGAGGGCGAAGACGCCCTGTTCCACCTTGCCCATCTGGCCGGGACCGCTGATGACGCCGAAGCGCAGCGTCGTGAACTCGAGGTCATATGCGGCGGCGTACTCCTCGAGCAGCATCTCCGACGCGAGCTTGGTCATGCCGTAGAACGTGCGCACGCCCTCGAGGGGAAAGCGCTCGCTGACGCCGGCGCCGGACGCTCCGGCGATGGGCTGCGTCGCGGCGAGCGCGTACCGCGTCGCGTCCTCGGTGAAGGCGAGCTGGTTCACGAGCGCCGTGGGATAAACGCGACTGGTCGAGAGAAACACCACGCGCGCCTTCCGCTCGCGTGCCAGCTCGAGGCAGTTGACGGTGCCGACGAGGTTCGTCTCCAGGACGTAGCGCGGCGACCCGCCGTACCCCGCGAGCACGGATGGCTCCGCCGAACACTCGATCAGCAGGTCGATTGGTTGTGTCCGGAGCTCAAGATCGTCTGGATTGCGGATGTCTCCGTGCACGAAATCGATCCCGGCGGCGCGCAGCTGCGGCGGACGCAGCTCGCTGCCGGCGCGGCGGAGATTGTCGATCACGATCACGCGGGCATCGGGATGGTCGCGCTTCACGCGCAGCGCCAGTGCGCTGCCCACGAAGCCCGCGCCGCCGGTCACCAGAACCGTCGCGCCGGACAGGTCAGTCGTCTTGGAGGGGAAGGGAGAAGCGTTGTGCACAGGCTGTTAAATGACCACCCGTCGTACACCCCCGTAACAGCGCGTCCGCCGCATGCGCCGGCCGCGCAACCGTCGGTTGCGACGGTCTCGAAGGGCGAGCTTGGAATCGTTCTCGGCGTAATCCTAGCGACGCTCGTCGCGCTCCCGCTCGTGGGCGCCGGCGCGCTGTGGACGCGGCCGCTGTGGATGGATGAGCTGTGTACCGTCTTCGTCTCGAGCCACGCATCGCTCCGCGAGGTGATCGCGAACATCGCGGCGGGCGGCGACTGGGCCCCTCCTGCGCTCCACGTCATCGTGTGGTCCGCGCGCCGCCTCGCGGGAACGCTGTCGCCGATCCTGCTCCGCAGCATCTCGCTGGCCTGCGTGTCGCTCGCGCTCCTCGCGCTGTACGCAACGCTTCGCCGCCGCGTCGGCACCGTCGCCAGCGCGATCGGCGTGCTTGCCTTCGCCGGTCATCCCTTGGTCATCGCGCACGCGTTCGAGGCACGGCCGTACGGCCCCTGGCTCCTCTTCTCGGCGGCCTATGCCTGGTCCCTTGGACTCGACGCAGGCGCTCCATCCCGCCGTCGCGACGTGTGGCAGGCGGTTCTTTCTGTCCTGCTCACGACGGTCCACTGGTTCGGCGTGCTGTCGCTTGGTCTCATGGCCGCGGCGGCCTTCGTGACGAAGGGCCGCGGCTTTCGCGCCGGCGCGCGGCTCGTCGCGCCCAGCGTCGCGGGGCTTGTCGCACTCGCCGTGTGTGTCCCGATGGTGTTCACCCAGCGCGCCGCCGCGTCGGGGCTGCTCTGGGTGAAGGAGCTGCATTGGGCGCAGATCTCCGCGATGCTGCGCCTGTACTGGGCGGGCATTCCCGTCATTCTCGCGCTGATTCTCGTTTGGCGGGACGGCCTGCGTCCGGACGGTCTGTGGCCCGCGATGCGTGCGCGCATGAAGTCGGTGTTCTCCGATCCCGCGTACGCCGCGCTGCTTTCGCTCGCGCTGATGCCGGTCGTGCTGATCGTGGTGTCGGTCGTCGTGCAGCCTTCGATGGTGGACCGCTACGGCATCGTCAGCGTGCTGGCCTGGGCGCCGTTGGTCGCCTTCGCCGTCGACTCACTCCCGCGTGAAGCGCGTGCCGCCGTCGGCGCGACGATGTTCGGCATCGCGATGTACTTCGGTGTGAAGACCGTGCAGGACAAGCGCGAGTACGCGGAGAAGATTCACGCGAGTCAGCGCGTCTTCGAGGAGGCCAGGGCGATGCACGTGCCTGTGGTCTTCCAGTACATGCATCTCATCTATCCGGTGGCCGGCCCGCAGCGCTCGCCGACGCTGGAGGCGCGCTTTCTCGATATCCCGGATTCGACGTTGCATGCCTTGTATCCGTCGGACCGGCTCGAATGGCTGCGCCGGCAGTTCCGTCTCGAGCGCAGCCAGGCGCGTCTTCATGCGAACATCTACGGCTTTCCGATCCTCGCGACGCAGGCGCAGCTGGAGAACACGCCACGCTTCCTGCTGCTCGCGACCGACCTCCAGCTGCCTGGCGGATACAAGCAGGCGAACAAGTGGGGCGCGGCCGTCTTTCCGAATCACGAAGTCGTGCGCCTGAACGACGTCCTGACGCTCTTCGTGAGAAAGACCGCGCCGTAGAGTCCGTCCCGCAAGCGGTCACCTCCTCCGTCGCGCCAGGGGCCACGTCCTCCGTCGCGCCAGCGGTCACGTACTACCAGAATGCGGATCATCCGGATCATCCGGATCGACTCCCAGCATCAACGGCATCGCTGCGCCTGGACGGGCAATTTGTTTTTGTTGCCTAGTGAAAGTGGAGTTGACCCGGTTTAGTGGACACCTCACCATGCAGGTTCACGGAGGTGTTCAGTGAGTCGATCATCGAGAAACGACGGTCCTCCACCAAGAGCAAA
>Ga0081539_10001372_pt1 | contig 42232 bp, 37 predicted proteins | sample TabmetS4T2R2_FD_71023 | JGI IMG/M metagenome (GOLD analysis project Ga0081539, IMG submission 71023) | Tabebuia heterophylla rhizosphere microbial communities from the University of Puerto Rico - S4T2R2 | ecosystem: Host-associated > Plants > Roots > Rhizosphere ... | reverse complement strand
CGCAGCTCACATAGCTGAACAGCCCCTCCGTCCGATCATCGCTCCCGCGCATCATCACCTCCGGCACGCCAACCGGAAGGAATCACGACCAGGCTCCTAACGCGACTATTTTTCAGCAGCCTGTTAGAGGGATCGGACGGCTTCATCGGCCCCTTGGAGTTGGTCGTCGCCTCCGGCCGGCATTGGCGGCGGGGGCGAGATCGCTCCAGGCGTTGCGTGGTATCCGCTCCCCGGCTGGCCTATGCGATGCCGCCACGCGTCATGGTTGAGCTGACGAGAGGTTCGCATCGCCATCGCCGCGACTATGCAGTTCTTTCCGCAGCTCGGGTGCCACCTCATTGCCAATGTGCTCACCGAGCGCTCGGACCGAATTGCAGTGAATGTGAGACTCGAGGTCGTAAAGCTGCACGAAATGTGCGGCGACGAGTCACGCAATGTTGCTGCAAGGCCGGCTGGTTCGGCGCGACTGCTGTCAGCCGGCAAGCTGCTGGTCATGCTTGGTGAATTCCTGCTCGGGCAGTCTCACATTTGCTGCAAATCTGAGACCAAGGCGGGCCAGAATCTCGCATTTCGCGCAGCCCGAAGTGAGACAGCTGGCAAGTCTCATGATTTCGTGCAGCGCGACAGCGGCAAGGCCACCCGAGCACGGGTCCGCAGCCTGGTCGAGCACGTCTTCGCCGCCGAGAAGCGCCGCATGGGCCTGATCGTGCGCAGCATCGGCCTCGTCCGCGCCACCGCGCACATCACGCTCCCCAACCTGGCCTACAACATGCGCCGCCTGGTCTAGATCGAAGGGAGAGGCGCGCCCGCGTGAGGCGGCGGCAAGAGCAAAACGAACCCAGCCATCCCATCCGCACCCAGCCACAGCCCCGCAGCAGCCCCGTCCCTACCGCCTCCAGCCCTCCGCAGCGCCCAACACCAGGGTTATTCGAGGTGTCCGAGTGAGTTGGCGGGCCAGCGTCCGCTTGCGGCCGAGAGCGGAGTGACTGCCTATTGGCATTGGCAGTGCAAAGCAGACCTTCAGCGGAGCTGGCCAGCTGGGCACGGTCAAGCGAGAAATCCAATTTCCCCTTCTGTTGGTCGCCAAGGATGCTCACCCCTGCCTTCAGCGTCGCCCTCGCCGCCCGGTGCCGTTTCGGCCCGACGCGGCCGCCCTGCATCGCCAGTTGCCGACGTGGAGACCGGCCTTGAACTGCCGTCTCTAGGTCGCGTGGACAAACCTGATCCACAGCCGGATGGAGGACGAGGCGGCGAAGCCGAGGAGGTGCCGTCGCGGGGTGCGGCCCCGGCCACGCTCGAGTGTGGGCAGCGGCGTGTCATCAGCGAACAGGTGGGCCTGACCCATGATGTGCTCGAGCACCCGTTCGTACAGAGGGCGCAGCCACCAACAGGCCGCACCGACCCAGTCGCATAGCGTCGACGGTCGAGCTCGATGCCACCGCGCCGGAGAATGGCCCCCTGGCGATAGAGAGGCAGGCCGTCGCCGTCCTCCTTCGAGAAGAAGCCTCGCCGAACGTCCGGCAGGACATCAGGGACCGCTCCGAGAGCGTGCACAGTCGAACACCGGTTCGACTGGCCAGGGTCGATGGGCGATCGGAGTCGGTCGAGCGATCAAGTGCTCTCGTACCTGGTCATCTGTGCAGGGCCATCAAAGTCGAGATCCCCTAAGGAACACCTCCTACGCGAAAGACCGCGCGCACGGTGGGAGCAGGTACGGGGAGATGGCGAATGTTGCCAGTGCTCCGGCTGCCGTTAATTCGGCGGTGGCTCACCGTCCATCCCGGCAGCCGCGCAGTGCAGGCCTCGGCGCAACCGCAGTTCGATACGGGTCCGGCAACGGCACAGTCTGCGGAAGGAGTGGAGAGGAGCTTCATTCCTGCGCGAAGGCACGCTCCACCGGGAATCGGTTCACGGCGCTCGTCTCCAGCAGCGCCGTCACGCGCTGCAGCCTCTGCTGCTGATCGGCAGAGAGCGAAGGCCGCAGCGACAGCAGATGGCGCAGCCCGTCGAGCACGCGGCGGCGGTCCTCCGCATCGGGTGCGAGCTCCGGCAAAGCGCCGATCGCCCGATCCTCGTCGCGTTCCAGGGCGAGGAATTGCCGCCGGACGATCTCCTTGAAGCGGGCGAAGCCGGGCCGTTGCCCGGCAGGCAGCGTCGCCCCCAACTCCTGCAAGGCCGCGAGGCCGCGCTCATCCACGCGCCCAGCCGGACGCGCGATGTACATCACGGCCCGCACGAAGGCCTCGATGGCTCCCCCCTCCTCCATGGCCGCTTCGCCCTCGAGGCGCGCGGCACCGGCGGCCGTCTCGCGGGCCAGATCGCGCCCGATGCCCCGTGGCGACAAGGCATGGTCCGCAGCGAGGCCAAGCGCCGCCTGCAGCAGGGGCGATCCGTAAGCCGCAAGGAACACCTGCTCCGTGAGCGCATCCCGCGCATTGCCCCAGAATTTCAGCCAGAACTCGATCCATTCCGCGCTGCCGCGTTCCAGCGCCGCCAGCGGGTTGCCGTCCTCGGCCCGGCGCCTGTTCTGGCGCACAAGATCGGCCCAGGGAGCAACCATCGCGAGCCAGGGATTGCGATCCGAGAACAGCGAGAATTGCAGCCGGTCCGGATGCAGCTCCCGCAGCGCTTCCGCGGCCATCGGCGACGCGGCAGCGCGCACCAGGGGCCGTAGGAAGCTCGCATACAGGCCCTGGTTGATTTCGGACAGGCGCGCCGCCGCTTCGAACCGCCGCTCATCGGCCGCGTCGTTGCGGACAAGCGCACGGATCTCATCGAGCGAGCGCTTCTCCAGTGCAAAGAGATAGCAGCCGTGCACGAGTTGCGGATTGTCCAGCGTATCGTCCACTTCGGTGATCACGGCCTCGTAGAGGCCCGGCGGCATGAGATCGATCAGGTCCATGCACTGCACCAGCTCCCCGTGCTCCTTCGTCGCGACCTTGCCGGAGACGAAGATGCCGAGATGCCCGACGCTCGGGTGCAGCGTGTAGATGATCGTCTGGCCGTTGGCGGCGATCTCGGCATCCCGCTCATAGAGGTCGAGAATCCAGCCGAGCGCCTGCGGCGGCGGCGTGATGTCGTCGCCCCACGAGCAGAAGCAGATGATCGGGGAGCGGATGTTGCGCAGGTCGATGCGAAGCCCGTCCGAGGTGCGAAGCTGGCCGGTGCTGAGCTTGTTGCCGACGAAGAGGTTGTCCGTGATGTACTGGATCTCGTCCGCGTTCAGCAGGACCGGGCTACCCCACCACCGCTCGAACTCCAGGAAGCGCGACGCCGCGGTATCGACACCGGCATAGACCTCGTAGAACTTCTTCCAGTAGTTCCGGTCGGGATGCATCACCTCGAAATTCGTGACAAGGCTCGCGCCGTCGAAGATGCCGCAGCCGAGATCGCCGGCGAGCGAAGTCAGCCAGGTGCCGCCGAGCAGGCCGCCTAGATAGCGCATCGGGCTGCCGCCGCGGATGCCCGCCCAGTAGGACATCGGAGACCCCACCACCAGGATCGGGCCCGGCAGGTCGGGATTGGTTGCGCCCATCATCATGATCTGCCAGCCGGCCTGGCAATTGCCGATCAGGACGGGCTTGCCCGATGCGCGTGGATGGCGCGCGGCGACCGCGGCGACGAACTGCGCCTCGGCGCGGCAGACATCCTCCACGGTCTGGCCGGGAACGGGATCCGGTAGGAAGCCGACGAAGTAGCAAGGATGACCCGCGGCGAGCACCACGCCGATTTCGCTGTCGTGCTTCATCCCGCCGATGCCTGGACCATGGCCCGCTCGCGGGTCGAAGATCACGAAGGGCCGCTTCGTCTCGTCGATCACCGTTCCCGCCGGCGGGATGATCCGGACGAGACCGTAATTCACCGGCCGCTCGAGATCCCGCCCGTGCAGGATTAGCTCATGCTGGAAGGCGAGCACGTGCGGCACCTCACGCGCGGCGTACTCGAGCGCATTATTCCCCCGCTGGCGCAGCACATCCAGCATGAGGATGCAGCGCTGCCCGGCATCGATCCAGTAGGCCGTGACCGGATCCAGTGGCCACCCGATCGCGGGGCGGGCGTCTGGCGAGGCCGTGGTCGTGTCCGCACGCAGCGGGACGGCGTCCCCGGACGCCTGCAGGCTGGTCGCCGGTGAAAGCTGCATGTTCAGGACTCCTGTTTCGGCTGGTTGCGCAGCGAATCACTGCGCGGTGAACTTCGCCCGCGTGTCACGCCGCGACCGCGGGCCTGTCGCGCAGAAGGCACCGCCACCTCATGCCGCAGACGTGGTCCGGCGGCGTGCGCGCGCCATCAGCACCGCCACCGCGCAGGATGCGATGCGCGTGCGCTCGGAATCGGCGCGACTCGTCAGCACGATCGGCACGCGGGCACCCAGCACCACCCCGGCGGCATCCGCGCCGGCCAGGAAGGAGAGCTGCTTGGCCAGCATGTTGCCTGCCTCGAGATCCGGCACGACCAGGATGTCGGCCTGGCCCGCCACCGGCGAGACGATGCCCTTCTGCCGCGCGGCCTCGGGGCTCACGGCATTGTCGAAGGCCAGCGGCCCGTCCACCAGGCCACCAGTGATCTGCCCGCGATCGGCCATCTTGCACAGCGCCGCCGCGTCCAGCGTCGAGCGCAGCACCGGGTTGATGGTCTCCACAGCCGAAAGAATGGCGACGCGTGGCTGCCCAAGGCCCATGGCGTGCGCAAAGTCGATCGCGTTCTGCACGATGTCGCGCTTCTCCTCGAGCGTCGGTGCGATGTTCACCGCGGCGTCGGTCACGACCAGCGGCCGCGGATAGGCCGGCACGTCCATGACGAAGACATGGCTGATCCGCCGCGCCGTGCGCAGCCCAGTCTCCGATGCCACGACCTCGTGCATCAGCTCGTCGGTATGCAGCGAGCCCTTCATCAGCATCTCGGCTTCGCCCAACCGCACCAGCGCCACTGCCTTCGCGGCGGCGGCATGGCTGTGCGGCGCCGGCACCAGCCGGAAGGCGCCGATATCCACCCCGGCCGCCGCCGCAGCGGCGCGGATCTTCTCCTCCGGTCCCACCAGGATCGGCACCACCAGCCGTGCCGCGGCGACCTCGGCCACCGCGGCGATCGAGGCAGCGTCGCAGGGATGCGCCACGGCGAGCGGCACCGGCGCCTCGCCTTGCGCCTGCGCCATCAGCTCGCGGAAGCGGCGATGGCGGTTGAGCCGTACCTCCGGCAGCTCCATCCGCGGGCGGCGCACCTTCTCGACCGGCGCCTGCACCTCCGCCGTGCCGGACACGACTTCCTTGCCGTCCTGGTTCACGCAGGTGCAGTCGAACAGGATGCGCTTGTTCTCCGGCTTCTTCTCGCGTGCAGCGACCCTCGCGGTAATGGTGTCGCCCAAGCCGACCGGCGCCCGGAAATGCAGATCCTGCGACAGGTAGATGGTGCCCGGGCCCGGCAGCCGGGTGCCCAGCACGGCGGATATCAGCGCGCCGCTCCACATGCCGTGCCCGATGATCTTGTGGAACAGGCCGGTCTCGGCGTAGGCGGGGTCGAGATGCGCGGGGTTCACGTCGCCGGAAATCACGGCGAACAGCTCGATGTCCTCCTCGGTCAGCCGGTGCGAGAGGCTTGCGCTCTCGCCGATCGCGATCTCGTCGAAGGTCCTGTTCTCGATCATGCCGCCGTCCGGCGGCAGCGTTCCGGTGTCCATCTGGGCCTCCGCCTCAGCGTTGATGCACGTAGCTTCCCGGGGCGTCCGCGAGCGGCGGCAGCCCCTTGTCCGGCGCCCCCATGGGCGGCGGCTTCGCATCCGGGCTCGAGCGCGCGGCGAGCCAGGCGTGCCATTCCGGCCACCAGGAGCCCTCCTTCACCGGCGCGCGCGCCTCCCACTCCTCGGCCTGGATGCAAGTGCCGCCGGCGGGATGCGTGGCGATGCGGTAGCTGCGGTGGGGATGGCCGGGTTCGCTGACGATGCCGGCATTGTGGCCGCCGCTGGTCAGGACGAAGATCACCTCGGCGTTGACCACGAGGTGGACCTTGTAGACCGAGCGCCAGGGCGCGACGTGGTCCGCCACCGTGCCGACGGCAAAGATCGGCAGGACGGCATCGCTGACCCAGATCGGCCGCCCTTTTACCTCGAAGCGGCCCCCGGAGAAGTCATTGCGCAGGAACAGCCGCCGCAGAGACTCCGAGTGCATGCGGTAGGGCATCCGGGCTGCGTCTGCGTTCCAGGCCATCAGGTTGGTCATCGGCGCGCAGCGATCGAGCAGGTAGCCGCGGACCACCCGCGACCAGATCAGGTCGCTCGCGCGCAGGATCTGGAAGGCACCGGCCATCTCAGCTCTCCTCCGGGCGCTTCCATCGCAGGAAGAAGCCGACCTCGCCCGGCATGCCGCCGGGCCAGTCGAGGATCTCCGCGTGCAGCTGGAATCCCCGCGGTTTCAGCTCCTGCTCGAAATAGGCGTAGGCGCGCCGCGCGAAGCCTTCGAGGTGCTCGTGCCAGTCCGGCTCGTGGTTGGTGATCGAGCGACCCTGGTCAGGCAGCCAATCGGACGGGAAGTGGAAGAGCAGCGCCTGCTTGTCGCCCATCTCGAGCGCCTTGCGGACCATGAGCGCGACGCGATCCATCGCATCGGCGGGCACTTCTTCCCTGAGAAAGGTGCCATGCAGCTTCTCTCGTTCGGCCCTGGCGGACTCCTCGTGCTGGCGCTTCTCCTCGGCCAGCCGCCGTGCCTTTTCGGTAATCAGGGCGCGGACCGCGTCTGCGCTGAAATTGTTCGCGGTGATCTCCATGATGTCGCTCCGGCGCTGCTGCGCTTGCTGTGATGCTAGGCGAGGATGTGGTAACCGCCGTCAATGTAGAGGGTCTCGCCGGTCATCGCGGCGGCGTAGGGGCTGGTGAGGAAGACGCAGGCGGCGCCCACTTCCTCGATGGTCACCAGCCGCCGCACCGGCGCGCGGGCGGAGACGCGCGTCATGAGCTCGTCGAAGTCGCGGATGCCGGACGCCGCGCGGGTCGCGAGCGGCCCGGGGCTGACCGCATGCACCCGGATTCCCTTGGGGCCGAGCTCGGTTGCCACGTAACGCACGGCGGATTCGAGTGCGGCCTTGACCGGTCCCATGATGCCGTAGTTCTCGACGACCTCGTTGGCTCCGAGATAGCTCATGGTGATCATGGTGCCGCCCTCGCTCATCAGCGGCTCCGCGCGCCGCGCCATGTCGAGGAAGGACCAGCAGGAGACCTCGAGGGCGCTAAGGAAGCCGTCGCGCGGGCAGTCGGTGACGCGGCCCTGGAGCGCCTCCTTCGGTGCGAAGGCGATCGAGTGGACCAGGATGTCAAGCCGGCCCCACTCGCGCCGAATCGCCGCGAAGACCTGCTCGACCTCCGCGGGGTCACGCACTTCCAGCGGCAGGAAGATCGGCGCGTCAACCGCCTTGGCCAGCGGCTCGACATGGGGCCGTGCCTTCTCGTTGAGAAAGGTCATGGCGATCTCTGCACCGGCGCGGCGCAACGCCCTCGCGCAGCCCCAAGCGATGGAGTTTTCGTTGGCGACGCCGATGATCAGGGCCTTGCGTCCGGAAAGGATCGGCGGAAGTTCATCGTCAGGGGAAAGAGACATCGGATTCACCTCGCCTCGGCGATGACGGTGCGGGTGTGCCGCGCGATCATGCGGTTTTCGTCCGTGGGAATGACGTAGGCGGCGACGCGCGCGCCCGGGGTGCTGATGCGCGGCCCGTGGCGCTCATTCGCCGCCGGGTCCAACGTCACGCAGAGCCAGGCGCACGCGTCGCAGATCGCCGCACGGACCGTGGTCGCGTTCTCGCCCACGCCGGCCGTGAAGACGATCCCGTCCAGCCCACCCAAGGCCGCCGCGAGCGAGCCCACGGCGCGCGCGACACGGTACACGAACACCTCGAGAGCGAAGCGGGCACGCGGGTCGGTGCTGGCGAGCAGGTCGCGGAAATCGGGCGAGGTGCCGGACAGCCCCAGCATGCCCGAACGGCGATAGAGAAGGTCCTGTACCTTGGCAGGCGGCATCGCATCGTGCTCGAGAAGGTAAAGCACGACGCCGGCATCGAGCTCGCCGCAGCGCGTCCCCATCGGCAGTCCGTCCAGGGCGGAAAAGCCCATCGTCGTCGCCACGCTGCGCCCTTCTCTGAGCGCGCAGAGCGAGGCGCCGTTGCCGAGATGCGCGACCACCACGCGGCCCTTGGCGATCTCCGGCGCCACGGTGGGCAGGGTCGCGGCGATGTATTCGTAGGACAGGCCATGGAAGCCGTAGCGCCGGACTCCCTTGGCGCGCAGCGCTTCCGGCAGGGCAAAGGCCTGCGCCACTTCCGGGATGCTGCGATGGAAGGCAGTGTCGAAGCACGCCACCTGCGGCAGTTCCGGGGCATGCTCCAGAATCCTGCGGATCGGTTCCAGATTGTGCGGCTGGTGCAGCGGGGCCAGCGGTTCCAGCTCGCTCAGCGCCCGCAGCAGCGCCGGGGTGACGCGCTCCGGCCCCGCATGCTGCGCGCCGCCATGCACCACGCGATGGCCGAGCCCCGCCAGGGAACGGCCGCTCAGCTGATCTTCCAGCCAAGGCAGCAAGCTCGGCAACGCATCGGCCGGCGTTGCCGGCGAGCCGATGGCGGGCGCCGGGAGCAGTTCTCCGCGCGCGTCCTTCACACGGATCGCGGGATGGACCCCAATACCGTCCACCTGTCCGGAAAGGAGCAGCGCCTCGCCTTCATAGACCGCGAATTTCAGCGAGGACGAGCCTGCATTGATGACACCGAGCAGCGGGGTGGCGGCGCTCATTGTCCGAAGCCCTTGGCGGCGGAGCCAAGCATCCGCATGGCCTGTCCTGGAGAGCCCCGCGGCACCCGCCGCGACCGAAGGATGTCCTCGCCCGGCTTGCTGGCCGTTCGCGCCATGGCGCGCTGCATGCTCGTCACGTGTCCGTCGTTCCAGGCTGGTGGTGGGTTTGGCATTGCCCGCTGGCGGTCGCGTTGACCTGGCGCAAGCGCGAGCTTGCGCAGGCGCGAGTTTGCTCGGTTCGCGCACCTGTGCGCGCGATCGTGATCGCGCGCGAATGTGCGGCAGACGCCGATGCGGCTTCGCGACGCGGAGGGACGCATGCTGGTCATGAGCGCTGACCCGCTGCGCTGTCGGAGAACGTTGCGGGAGCATCGCCCAGCTCCGCACCATGAGCAGGCGACCAGACACGATGGCGCGGCCGCAGCGGCAGCAGGTTTCCCGGGGCGGTCGCCACGTTGCGGCGGACATCCTGCAGGTCGGTCCGGCATGCCATGCTGAATACGTGGAAGGGATCGGGATCGAGGCTTTCGGACAGCGCCGCTTTCGCGAGCTGCCCGATATCCACCCCCGGCTTGAGCGAGATCTCGATGATCGACTTCAGCACCGCCTCCGCCTGGTGCACGACCTCCGGCGGCGCGAACAGCCGCATGCGGTTGAGCAGCCCGATCAGACGCTGCTCGTCGCCGCTCAGGCCGATCCTGTCCTGCACATAGGCCTTCAGAAGCAGGTTCGATGCGTTCATGATGAAATCCGCATAGACCGTCTCGCGCTTGGTGACCTCGCGCACGACCTCCTGGGCGCGGTATTGGCAGCGCTGGGTGTAGATGGCGGCCGCCAGCGAAGCGCCGCCGCCCATCAGCGCCCCAAGAAGCGCGGAGACCGAGATCAGAAGAGGAGGCTCGATGGACATGGCTCGCCGCTTGCGCCTTCACGGGGTGTCCGCCGGGATGCCGGCGCGCGATGACGTCTCGCACCCGAGCATTGTCGTATCGGCCGCCTGGCTGGCCGCAGCCTGCTCCTGATCCGCGCCCGCCGGCGGCGCGATCCGGAACCAGGCGACATAGAGCGCCGGCAGGAAGATGAGGGTCAGCATCGTCGCGACCGCGAGGCCGCCCATGATCGCGTAGGCCATGGGCCCCCAGAAGATGGTCGGCGCGATCGGGATCATGCCGAGGATCGCCGCAGCCGCGGTCAACAGGATCGGCCGGAAGCGGTGCAGCGTCGCCTCGACCACCGCGTCCCAGGGATCCCGCCCATGCGCCTTCTCGGTCTCGATCTGGTCCACCAAGATCACCGAGTTGCGCGCGATCATCCCGGTCAGCGCCAGCACCCCGAGCATCGCGACGAAGCCGAGCGGCTTGCCGGAAAGCAGCAGCGCCGCGACGACGCCGATGATGCCGAGCGGTGCGACGCTGAGCACCAGGAACAGCCCGCTGAAGCGCCGCAGCTGGATCATCAGCACGGTGAGCGAGAGCAGCACCATGAGCGGCAGCACGGCCACCACCGATGCTTCCGCCTTCGCGCTCTCCTCGACGGTGCCGCCGGCCTCCACGCGGTAGCCGGCCGGCAGGCTGGCATTCAGCGCCGCGATCCGGGGCGCCAGGTTCTGCACGGCGGTGGCGGGCAGCGCGCCCGGTGCGACATCGGCCTGCACGGTGACCGTCGGCCGGCGGTTGCGGCGCCAGACGATCGGGTATTCCTGGCCGTACTCGACCGACGCGATCTGGCTGAGCGCCACGCTGCGCCCGTTCGACAGCGGCACCTGGAGCGTGCGGATGGTGGCGAGCGAGACGCGCTGCTCGGGGTCCGCGCGCGCCACCACGTCAACCAGGTGAATGCCGCTGCGGATCTCGGTGACCGTCGCGCCCGTCATCACCGTGTTCACCGCCTGCGCCAGATCCTGCGAGCTCAGGCCCAGAAGACGGGCCTGGTCCTGCTCCACCCGGATGCGGACCGTGCGTGCCGGCTCCATCCAGTTGTAGTTCACGTTCTGCACCGCGGGCTCGGACCCCAGGGCCTGCGCGACACGGAAGGCGATGTCGCGCACCTGGCCCGGCCCCGATCCGCTCACCCGGTACTGCACCGGCCAGCCGACCGGCGGGCCGAGCTCGAGCGGATAGACGCGGCCGACCGCGTTGGGGAAATCGGCGGCCAGCGCCTGTTCCAACCGCGCCCGGACCCGCTCGCGCTGCTCCAGCCCCTTGGTGACCACCACCCACTGAGCGAAGAAAGCGTTCGGCAGCTGGAGATTGAGCGGCAGGTAGAAGCGCACCGCACCTTGGCCGACATAGGTGCTCCAGTGGTCCACCTCCTGGTCGCTCCGGAGTACCCGGTCCAGCCGGGCCGCGGCCTCCTGCGTCGCGTAGATGGACGCGTTCTCCGGCAGCTGCAGGTCAACCAGCAGTTCGGGGCGGTCGGAGGCCGGGAAGAATTGCTGCGGGACGAGGCGCGTGCCGTAGAGCGACGCCCCGAACAGCGCGAGGGTGAGCAGCACCGTGACCCAGCGGGCCCGCATCGCCTGCACGAGGAGGCCGCGGAAGGTCCGCATGATGGGGCCCAGCTCCTCGGCGTGGGCCTTCTTGGGCTTGCCCAGGATCCACACGCCGAGCAGCGGCGCGAACACCACGGCGACAAGCCATGAGGCGAGCAGCGCAATGGCGACCACGGCGAAGATGGAGAACGTGTATTCGCCCGCGGCGCTGCGCGCGAACCCGATCGGCACGAACCCCGCCACCGTGACCAGCGTGCCTGTCAGCATCGGAAAGGCGGTCGAGGAGTAGGCGAAGGTGGCGGCCTTCTCCTTGTCGTCGCCATGCTCCAGCCGCGTCACCATGGTCTCCACCGTGATCATGGCGTCGTCCACCAGCAGCCCGAGCGCGATGATGAGGGCGCCGAGCGAGATGCGCTGCAGGTCTATCCCGAAGATCTCCATCGCCAGGAAGACGATCGCCAGCACCAGCGGGATGGAGAGGGCGACGACCGCGCCCGCCCGCAATCCGAGGCTCAGCAGGCTGACGACGAGGACGATGGCGACCGCCTCCCACAGCGCCTCCATGAACTCGTCCACCGCATGCTCGACGGTGACGGGCTGATCCGCCACGAGATGCGCCTCGATCCCGACCGGGAGGTCGCCGAGGATCTCCGCCATGCTGTATTCGACATCACGACCGAGGGTCAGCACGTCGCCGCCCTGGCGCATCGCGATCGCCAGCCCGATCGCGTCCTGCCCGTTCACGCGGAACACGGGCTGCGGCGGATCGGCGAGTCCACGCGTCACGCGCGCGATGTCGCCGAGCGGGATCATCCGGCCGTTCACGGCGAAGTTGACCGCGAGCAGGTCCTGCTCGGTGCGGAAGGACCCCGAGACCCGGATCAGGATGCTCTCGTCGCCGGTCTGCACCGTGCCGGCCGGCGTCACCGCGTTCTGCGACTGCAAGGCGGCGATCAGCGCGGCGCGGTCAATCCCCAATCCCGCCATGCGTTCCGTCGAGAACTCGACATAGACGCGCTCGTCCTGCGCCCCGAGAACGTCGATCTTCGTGATGTCGGGCAGTTCGAGAAGGCGCTTGCGGATGTCGTCCACGTAGTCGCGCAGCTCGCGCCGCGTGAAGCCGTCGGCGGTGAAGCCGTACACGATGCCGTAGGTGTCGCCGAACTCGTCGTTGAAGAACGGGCCCTGGATGCCTTGCGGCAGGGTGTGCCGGATATCGCCGATCTTCTTGCGCACCTGGTACCAGATGTCGGGCACCTGGCTGGCCGGTGTCGAATCACGCAGGTTGACGAAGATCGTTGCCTGGCCGGCGGTCGTGTAGCTGCGCAGGTAATCGAGGTTCGGCGTCTCCTGCAGCTTGCGCTCGAGCCGGTCGGTGATCTGCTGCAGCGTGTCCTCGACGGTCGCGCCGGGCCAGTTCACCTGCACGACCATCGTCTTGATGGTGAAGTTCGGATCCTCGCTGCGCCCCAGCCGGAGATAGGAGCCGATGCCCGCCACTGCGAGCACGATCATGAAGTAGAGGACCAGCGAGCGGTGCCGGATCGCCCATTCGGACAGGTTGAAGCGCTTCACGACGCGACTCCCAGCCGCCGGACCTTCTGGCCCGGCCGCAACACCTGCACGCCGGCGGTGACGACGATGTCGCCCGCCTCCAGCCCCTGCGAGACGACGACGCGCGCCGGATCGTAGCGCGCAATCTCCACCTGCCGCAGCGACACGGTCTCGCTCTCTGGATCAAACACCCACACCGCGGGCCGCCCGCCGGTCTCGGTGAGCGCGCTCGCCGGGATCTCCAGGCCGGAGGGCGCGGCAAGCTGGATGCGGCCGGTCACGGTCGAACCGAGCCGCATCGCCTCCGGCGGCTCGATGATGCCGACCTTCACCTGGAAGGTGCGCGTCGCCGAATCCGCCTGCGGCGCAACCTCGCGCACGCGCCCCGTCGCCGTGACTTGCGGATCCTGGCTGAGCGCGATCTGCACTACCGGGTCGCGCGGGGCGGTGCGGATCAGCTGTTCGGGCACGTCGAACACCGCGTCGCGCCCGCCCTCGCGCGCGAGCTGCACCACCATCCCACCGGCACGCACCACCTCGCCCGGCTCGGCGCCGACCGACGTGACCGCGCCGGGAGCGTCCGCGGTCAGCACCGTGTAGCTCAGCTGATCCTGCGCCAGGCGCAACTGCGCCTGCGCCGAGGTGACCTCCGCCTGCGCGGACTGGAAGGCCTGCTGGGCGTCGTCGTAGCGTGCCCGCGGGGTCCAGCCGCCCTGCAGCAGCTCCTGCTGCCGTTGGAAGGCGAGGCGCGTCTGGGTCAGCACCGCCTCGGCCGCCGCCAGCCGCGCCTGCGAGGTGCGCAGCGAGTTCTGCTGGTCCTGGGAGTCGAGCCGGGCCACCACTTGGCCGGCGCGCACCACCTCGCCTACGCGCACCGGCCGCTCGATGACGCGCCCGTCGATGCGGAAGGCGAGGCTGGCCTGGTCCCTGGCACGGACCTGGCCGGTGAGCGAGACGGTCTCGCCTTCCGCGCGCGCCTCGACGATCACCGTGCGGACGGGCCGCACCTGCGCCGGCGGTGGCGGCGGCTTGTCGCACCCCGCGATCGCGGGCGCGATCAGCAGCGCCGCGAGCAGTCGCGGTCTGATCATGGCTCGGGAATTCCTTCCGTAAGGTGGCGCGATGCGTCCGGCATCGCGCGTCAGGATGCGGGGGGGCTGCATGGCGGCGCGCCTCAGTACCGGTACACGCCGCGCCCGGACTTGCGCCCGACATAACCCGCGGCGACCATCTCGCGGAGCAGCGGCGCCGGGCGGTATTTCGCCTCGCCCAGTTCTCCGTGCAGCGTCTCCATCACCGCGAGCAGCACATCGAGGCCGATGAGGTCGGCCAGCGCGAGCGGCCCCATCGGGTGATGGCAGCCGAGCTTCATCGCCTCGTCGATGTCGGTCGGCTCGGCCTCGCCTTCGGCGAGCAGGAGGAAGGCCTCGTTCAGCATTGGCAGCAGCAGCCGGTTCACCACGAAGCCTGGCGAGCCCCTGACGGTGACCGGGATCAGCCCGAGCTGCGTCACCAGAGTCTCGACGGTGTCGTGGGTGGCGTCGCTGGTGCGCAGGCCGCGCACCAGCTGAACCAGGCGCATCGCCGGCGCGGGATTGAAGAAGTGCAGGCCGAGAAAGCGCTCCGGATGCGGGAGCGCGGCCGCGAGGCCGGTGATGGAGATGGCCGAGGTGGTGGAAGCCAGGATGGCGTCGTCCCGCAGCATCGGCGCCATCCGCTGCAGGATCGCCGTCTTCAGCGCCACCTTCTCGGGCGCTGCCTCGATCAGCAGGTCCACCGCGGTGAGGTCCTCGTCGCGCGCCGCCGGCGCGATGCGGTGCAGCGCCGCTGCGCGGTCCTCGTCAGGCAGCTTCGCCTGGGCGACCAGCTGCGTGAGAGTCGCGGCCACCGCCGCTTTGCCCCGCGCGGCGGCCTCCTCGCCGGTGTCGGCGAGGACGACCTTCAAGCCCGCAGTCGCGCAGAGCTGGGCGATGCCGCGACCCATGGTGCCGGCGCCGATAATGCCGACGGTGCGGACGCGCATGGGTACTCCTTCCCGGCGATGTGGCGACGCCGCGTGAGAGAGGGGGGCGGTCGGCCAGGCGGGCTGGCCGACCGCGGGGGCCCTCGGGGCAGGGGGGGTAGTCGCCCCGAGGCACTAGGGCCTTGTAGACGCTCGCTCCGCCAAGCGGGGCCAGCGCTGGTTAGACGCGGTTAGATCGGGGCAGGCGCCGCGCGGCGCCGGCCTGGCGCATCCTTGCGGCCTCGCGTCGCGCGACGGTTTGCTTGCCGCCGGCGCGGGATATAGTGGCCGCGCCGGGCAACACCGCCGGAGCGAGGCTGTTGTGGCCGAACAGGGTGATGCCACGATCGAACCGGCGCTCTCCTTCGACCGGTTCGCGATTCTGCCCCGCCGGCGGCTGCTGCTGGAGGCGGGCAAGCCGGTCCGTCTCGGCAGCCGCGCCTTCGACATCCTGCTGGCCCTGACGGAGAGGCCCGGGGAGCGGATCGGCAAGGCCGAGTTGCTCGCGCGCGTCTGGCCGGGCACCCATGTCGTGGAAAGCAACCTCAAATTCCAGGTCGCGACGCTCAGGAAGGCGCTGCGCGACGGCCAGGACGGCAGGCGGTTCATCGAGACCAGCCAAGGACAGGGATACTGCTTCGTCGCGCCGGTCGCGGTGATCGAGACACGGGAACACCCTTCCGCGCTCGCCGGCGCCACGGCGCCTCCCGAACTGTCGGAAGCGTTGACGCCGCTCATCGGGCGCGACGGAGACATCGCCAGGCTCGTCAAGCGCCTGGCCCTGCATCGGCTGCTCACCATTGTCGGTTCGGGCGGCATCGGCAAGACCGCGCTGGCGCTCGCGGTGGCCGAACAGGTCAAGGCCGACTACGCGGATGGTGCCCGCGTCGTGGATTTCGGGCGCATCCTCGACCCCGGCCTGGTGCTCGGTGCGCTCGCCGCGGCTATCGGGGTCGAGGCGGGTCCAGGCCTGACCACGCCGGACCTCGTCGCCGCGCTCCGAGAAAGGCGGATGCTGCTCGTCCTCGACGACTGCATGCATGTCGTGGATGAAGTCGCTGCGCTGGGCTCCGCGATCCTGCGCGGCGCGCCGCAGCTTCGCATCCTGGCGACGAGCCGCGAGCCGCTGCGCATCCAGGGCGAGCATCTCTGCCGGCTGGAGCCGCTGGACGTCCCGCCATCGCCCGATATCGGAGCGGCCGAGGCGATGCGCTACGCGGCCGTTCAGCTTTTCGTGCAGCGGGCCGGGGCGAGTCTGGACGAGTTCCGGCTGACCGACGCAGAAGCGCCCTGCGTCATCGAGATCTGCCGCAAGCTGGATGGCATACCGCTGGCCATCGAGCTCGCCGCGGCGCGGGTCGGCGTGCTCGGACTCGGCGCCTTGGCCAGCCAGCTCGAGGACCGGCTGCGCCTGCTCACCGGCGGCCGGCGCACCGCCTTGCCGCGCCACCGCACCATGCGCGCGGCGCTGGACTGGAGCTACGACCTGCTGAGTGCGCCCGAGCGGGTCGTGTTCCGCCGGCTCGCCGTCTTCGTCGGCGGGTTCACCCTGGCGGCCGCCGCCGATGTGGCCGCCGACGAAACCCTTTCCGGCGAGGAGGTGGTCGAGCTGATCCTGGAGCTCGCGACCAAATCGCTCCTCCTCGGCGAGACGGACTCTCTGCAACCGCGCTTCCGCATGCTGGAGACGACGCGGGCCTATGCGCTCGATCTCGCCCGCGAGGGCGGCGAGCTCGCGGCGCTCGCCGCGCGCCACGCGGCCCATTTCCTCGTCTTCCTTCGGGGCGCATCACAGGAGGGTATGGCGGAGGACCAGGTCCATGCCGCCATCCTGACCGATCTCGGCAACCTGCGTGCCGCGCTCTCATGGGCGCTCGGGCCGGGCGGCGAGCCGGCAACCGGCGTCGCGATCACCGTGGCGTCGCTGCCGCTGTGGCTCGCGACCTCGCGTGTCGGCGAAGCGCATGGCTGGACCGAGCGTGCGATCGCCTGCCTCGACCAGGCGGGGCTGCGCGGCACGCGGCAGGAGATGGCCTTGCAGGCGGCGCTCGGCATCTCGCTGCAGATGGCAAGGGGCAGGACCGAGGAGGCGGAGGCCGCGCTGCGTAGGGCCCTGGCGCTGGCCCGGCAGCTGGGCGAAGCCGGCCAGGAGCTGCAGATCCTGCACACGCTGTGGATCTATCATCTGCGCACCGGCCGCGTACGGGCTGCCTTGGATCTCGCGCGGCGCGCCGAAGCGCTTGCGGCCTCCCTCGCGGATCCGGGGGCGGCCCGAACCGCCGCGTGGATGCTCGGCATCGCCTTGCATTTCAGCGGCGAGCACCACGCTGCCCGGAGGTTGCTGCAGGAACTGCTCGGCGAGCCGCGGCCCGGTGCGCGGGCGCGCCAGATCGGCCGCGCCGGCTTTGACCAGGACATCGCCGCGCGCTTCATCCTGGCGCATGTGCTGTGGGTGCAGGGATGTCCCGATGATGCAGCCGAAGCCCTGCACGTCGCGCTGGAGGAGGCGCGGCGCCTGGGGCATCCCATCACCCTGTGCTCCACGCTGGCGTGGGGCGCCTGCGCCTTTCATCTGCGCGCCGGGGATCTGGACGCGGCCTGGCACAGCGCGACTGAGCTCGTGCAAGAGGCCGAGAAGCATGCGCTGTCCGACCACCTGTCCTACGGCCAGGCGACGCTCGCGGTCATTGCATTGCGCCGGGCCGGCGCAGCAGCGGGGATTGCGCTGGCCCGCAGCGCGGTCGAGCGCTGGCGCGCGGCGCAATGGCACGTCGCGCTCGGCGTCGCCGACTTCGCCGAGGCTGCCGCTTCGGCGGGCCTCGGCCCCGAGATGGCCGCGCTGGTGGACGAGGCGCTGCAGCGGGCCGAGCGCGAGCGCTCCCTGGCGAATCATCCGGAGATCCTGCGGGTGAAAGGCGAAATCCTGCTACTGCAGGACCCCCCCGACACGGCAGGCGCAAGGCAATGCTTCGCGGAGTCGCTTGCCGAAGCGCGCGCCCATGGCGCGCTGGCCTGGGAACTGCGATCGGCCGTGAGCCTGTACCGCTTTGCGTTGCGCAACGGCGGCGCCCAGGATGCGAGCAACGCGCTGGCGCAGGCATGCGGTCGGTTCGGCGGTGCCGACGATACCGCCGAGCTCCGCGACGCGGGCCGGCTCCTCGCGGAACATGGGCAGCGTCGTCGCCACTGAACAATGCGCGATGCCGGACAGGCTCCGCCGCTTCGTCTGCCTCACGCTGCCCCATCGGCCCCAGGCAGGGATGACAGCCCGCTTTCGATCTCGGCCACGAGCCCGCGCAGCGGATCGAGGCAGAGGCGGACGCCTTCCTCCGCGCTCACCGCCCGCGCCATCCACACCGCGTTGACGCAGCCGAGCACGGCGCGCCCCTTCCGGATGGGCAGGGCGAGCGAGCCGGTATGCGGCCAGGGCGGCGTGCCGCCGGCGCGCAGGGCGAAGCCGCGCCGGCGGATGGCAGCGAGCCACGCCTCGGTGGCCGGCGCGGTCGCGGGCCGGCGCATCCTCCGCCCGGCCGGTCGCGGAGAGCAGCGCGAGCAACGTCTCCCGCTCGCGCCGCGGCGCGAAGGCGAGCCAGGCCTGGCCCACAGAGCTCTCGAGCATGGGCAGGGCCCGCCCGGCCATGCCGCGGTCTATCGAGAAGCGCGCGACCCGGTGCGTGGTCTCGCGGATCACCATCGTCGTGCCCTCCAGCGTGCACAAATCGCAGGGCCAGCCGATGCGCGCCGTGAGGCGGTAGAGCGCGGGGGCGGCGAGGGCGGAGATCCACTCCTCGTCCTCGAAGCCGTCCGACAGGCTGCGAACCTTCAGCCGCAACACCCAGCGTTCGTCGGAGGGACTGCGCGCGACGTACCCGGCCTCCGCCAAGGTCTCGATTAGGCGATAGACCGTGGCGCGGGGAATTCCGGTCTCGCGCGACAGGGTCAGCGCGGTCGCGCTGCCATGCCGATTGAGCGCCGCGAGCAGATCGAGGCCGCGCGCAAAGGCGCGGATGGGCTTGGGATGCATGGCACGTCCACCTGGTGGACAGATCGCAGCGAAGCTTTGCGCCCCGGCGGCAGGCCGCGCAACTCTTGCCGCAGGAGGAGCGCCATGCCGCAGGATCGGGTCCATGACGTAGCCATCGTCGGTTTCGGGCCGGTTGGGGCGACGCTCACGCATCTGCTGGCCCAGCAGGGCCTGTCCGTGCTGCTGCTGGACCGCGAGGCCGCGGCCTATCACCTGCCCCGCGCCGGCGCCAATCCTCGGCGTCCTGGTGGAACTCGCCGCCCGGCTCGGCGTGGAAGCGCCGACCCTTGCCGGAGTTCACGGGCTGACCCGTCTGCTGGCGCGGAATCTCGGCCTCGCTCAGGACTGATCGTCAGCCTTTTTCGAATATTCGGCGATTTTCGATGTACTGCGCCGGCCTCAGCCGCTATCAATGCCCACCGGCTCGGGGTGGGAGAGGCCGTCCGCCAAGGGAGAGACGCATGAAGATCGCCACGCGGGAGGGATGTCACGGGCTCAGGAGAATCATCGGACGACCTTGGCGCCGGATGGTCGCGCAGAGGGATTGGCGGCCATGATTCCCGTGAAGCGGCTGCGGCACGCGACGCTCGCTACCCCCGACCTGGAGCGCCAGCTCGCTTATTACCGGGACGTCATCGGGCTCGCCATGGTGGCGCGGGAGGCGGACCGGATCTTCCTGGCGACCGAAGCAGGGCAGCTCGCGCTGGTGCTCGAGCGCGGTCCTGAGGCCAGGCTCAGTGCCCTGGCCTTCGATGTGGCGCCTGACCTGCAGCTTGCGGACATCAAGCAGAGCCTGAGCGGCGAGGGCATCGCCGCCGATCTGCTATCGCATCCCGTTCCCGGCTCCCCGGCCGCCCTCCGCCTCAGCGACAGCGAGGGCCGCCCGATCGAGCTCTTCTCGGATTGCCATTTCCACAGCAACCGCGCCCCACTCGCCGGCGTCTCGCCGCTCAAGCTCGGGCACGTCGCCTGCTACAGCACCGATCTGCCGGCGATCTCACGCTTCTACGCCGATTGCCTTGGCTTCCGCGTATCGGACTGGATCGAGGACCGCTTCGTTTTCATGCGGTGCAGCCACGAGCACCATACGGTCAACTTCACCCGCGGGCCGGACGCCCGGATGCATCACCTCGCCTTCGAACTGCACGATGCGGCGCATATGCACCGGGCCTGCGACATTCTCGGCAGGCATGGGGTGACGATCCTCTGGGGCCCGGTGCGCCATGGGCCCGGGCACAATGTGGCGATTTATCACCGCGATCCGGACGGCAATGCGGTCGAGATGTTCTATGACCTCGACTGCATGACCGACGAGGCGTTGGGCTTCTACGACCCTCGCCCGTGGCATCGCGACCGCCCTCAGCGGCCCAAGGTCTGGGTCGGCCTTCCGCGGGACCTTTGGGGCTTGCCGCCCACTCCGGCTTTCCTGGAAATGCACCGCCTGCAGTTGCCGGAGAAGATGCGCGCTGATCAGTAATCGCGGCGGCGCAGGCGCTTCGCTCCTTGCGCCGCGACCCGCTTCTGCAAGGAGAACCTGCTGATGGCCGAACCGAGCGAGAAGGAGATCCTGGCGCTCGAGGATTGCCGTTTCCGCGCGATGACCAGCAACGATCTCGGCACGGTCGAGCGCCTGCTCGCCGACGATCTTCGCTTCGTCCATTCCAATGGTGTGGTCGAGGACAAGGCGGAGTTCCTTCGCAAGCTCCGCGCCGGAGAGCGGCAGTATCGCCTGTACCAGGCGATCAGGCGCGAGACGCGCCAGGAGGGCGGCTTCACCTTTGTCTTCGGCGAGGCCGATGCGGAGATCGCGCGGGCGGGCGGAAATGTCAGGACCCGGATGACCTACACCGCGATCTATCGGAACAGCCCGGAACCGCGCCTGTTCGCCTGGCACTCCGTGAAGTCCCCGGGAGGTCAGTGAGAGGCGGAGCGGAAGCGCTCGGAGGCGCCGCGCATTTCGCAGATCCTTGAAGTATCGAAATCCTGCTGGCACCATTCTCCCCGCACGAGGGAGTCCATCCACTATGCCCGCGCGGGTTGCCCCGAAAGGTTCCGGCGCCGCAGCCGCGCCCGTTCTGGTCAGCCAGACCGTTCTGCACCAGTTGCACGCCGACATCCTGGACGGCCACTACGCGCCCGGCGCCCGGCTGCGCTTCGCCGAGTTGCAGAAGGCCTACGGCGCCGGGATCGGCACGCTGCGCGAGGCGCTGTCGCATCTCGCCTCCGTCGGGCTGGTGGAGGTGGACGCGAACCGCGGCTTCCGCGTGGCGCCGGTGTCCGAAGAGGATCTGCGCGACGTCTCGACCCTGCTGATCGAGTTCGAGCAGCGGGCCATCATCTCCTCCATCGAGCATGGCGACGATGCGTGGGAAGCGGGCATCGTTCTTTCCTTCCATCGCCTGGCCCGCATCGAATCCCTCTCGCGCGCCGAGCGGATGGCGCGGTTCAAGGAATGGGTGCCCTATCACCGCGAATTCCACCGTGCCCTGGTCGCCGCCTGCGACTCGCGCTGGCTGCTGCACATGCGCGGCCTGCTCTGCGACCACATGGAGCGCTACCGGCTGCTGTCCCAGCGCCATCGCCCGCAAGGACCGGGCCGCCTGGCCGAACATGAGGCCATCAAGGAGGCGGCCCTGGCACGGCGCGGCGCCGAGGCCGCCGAGCTGCTGCGCAACCAGATGCAGTGGACAGTCAACAACGTGCTCCGCTACGCGCCGCAATTCGTCAAGAAGGCGCGATAGTCGGGTCCGCCCGCTTGCCGTGGGTGGATCGTATCGAACATCTTGACATATTCGAAAATCAGCCATACCTCGCCGATAATCCAGGAGGCGCGTTGCAACATGGACAGCGAGATCACTTTCATGTCGGATGGGCTGCGCCTCGCCGGCAGTCTCCATGTCCCCGACACGCGCGGCCCGGACCGGCGCCTTCCCGCACTCATCGTCCTGCACGGCTTCGTCGGCGCGAAGGACAATTCCTATTCCGAAGTCGTCAGCCGCTTGATGGAAAGCTGGGGCTATGTGGTGCTCCGCATTGACTTCCGCGGTTGCGGCAAGAGCGAAGGGAAGCGCGGCTACGTCCTCTGCCACGACCAGGTCGCCGACACGCGCAACGCCATGACCTGGCTCGCAGAGCGGCCGGAAGTGGACCCGGCCCGTATCGCCGTGCTCGGCCATTCCTTCGGCGCCGCGATCGCCGCCTATACCGCGAGCACCGACACACGCTTCGCCGCGGCCATCATCTCCTGCGGTTGGGGACATGGCGAACGCAAATTCCGCGGCCAGCACCCGACGCCCGAGGCCTGGGCGAAGTTCACCGCCATGCTCGAGGAAGGCCGCCTCCACAAGCAGCGCACCGGCGAGCCGCTGATGGTCAGCCGGTGGGACGTCGTGCCCATGGCTGAGCACCTCAAGAAGAATCTCTCCCATCTCGCGCAGACCGTAGTTGCCGCCGACACGGCGCAGAGCATGTTCGACTTCAAGGCGGAGGAGGTCATCGGCCAGCTCAGCCCGCGCCCCGTCCTCTTCATGCACGGCGCCGACGACACGGTGACGCCCGTCGAGCAATCCATCCGGCTCTGGGAGCGAGCGGGCCAGCCCAAGGACCTGGTGCTGATCACCGGCACCGATCATTTCCCGATCTTCGGGAACGACAGTCGCGGGCGCGATATCCTGCAGGGCTGGCTCGACCGCTACCTGCCGATCGAACGGGCATGACCATCAGGATCGCGCCTGCCGCGCTGCAGGAATTCGCCGAGGCGATCTTCATCAAGGCCGGCGTCGGCCAGGCGGATGCCAAGAGCTGGGCCGCGACGCTTCTCTGGGCCAATCTCCGCGGCGCGGACAGCCACGGCGTGCTGCGCATCCCGCGCTATCTCGAGCTCATCGGTACTGGCGCGATCAATCCGCGGCCGCGCATGGCCATGCGCCTCGCCGCGGGCGCCGTCGCGCTGCTGGAGGCGGACCGCGCGCCGGGACCGGTCGCGATGAGACGCGCCATGGACGAGGCCATCGCCATCGCGCGCTCGCTGCATCTCGGCTGGGTGGTTGCGCGCGACATCACCCATGCCGGTGCGGTCGGGCATTTCGCCCTGCGCGCGGCCGAGGCGGGCATGGTCGGCCTTGTGATGACCGCTTCCGGTCCGCTCATGGCCTGGCCTGGCAGCCGCGGCGCCGTCGTTTCGACCAACCCGATCGCCATCGCCGTTCCCGCCGGGAACCGCCCACCGCTGCTGCTCGACATGTCCACCGCGGCGGTCGCACTGGGCAAGATCATGAGCGCGAAGGATGCCGGCACGGCGATCCCCGAAGGCTGGGGCGTGGATGCCGAGGGCCGGCCCACCACGGATCCGGGCGCCGTCGCCACCCTGTTGCCGATGGCCGGTCCGAAAGGCGCTGGCCTGTCCTTGATGATCGAGTGCCTGACCAGCCTCGCCGCGGGCAATCCGGTGATCGCGCCGGCGCTGCGCGGCACGGCGCCGGCCGATGGGCCGCGCATGAACGGGCTCGCCATCGCGCTTGACCCCGCAGCCTTCGGCGAAGCCGCAGGGTTCGCGCGCGAGGTGGATGGCCTCGCCGCTGCGGTCGCGGCCGCCCCTGCAGCGGCGGGGAGCGCGCTGCTGCTGCCAGGCGAGCGCGGCGCCGCGGTGGTGGAGACACGGCGCCGAGAAGGCATCCCGCTGCCCGCGGGCACCTGGAGCCGTCTCGCCCAGGCCGCGGCGGCGCTGGGCGTGCCGATGCCGGAGCCGCTCGCCGGCTAGAGCGGTTTCATCCGCGGTGCACGAAGAAGGCTGGGGGGCGGAGAGAACTCCGCCCCCCAGACCCCCCGCCTCCTTTTTTTGGCTACGGGGAAGCGTGGATAGCTCCGTTTTCAGCCCGACAACGCTGCGGCGCCTGAGAGTGCGGGAGCCGCAAGCGCCAAGTCGCCAAAAAAAGGAGGTGGGGGTGTGGGGGCGGAGTTCTCTCCGCCCCCACTCTTTTCTTCTCCTGATTCCAGTTCCGGCGAAACCGCTCTAGCGAGGATTTATTCCGGCTGGATCCGCCGCTCCTCGATGAGGCGGCGCCAGCGCGCGATCTCGCCCGTCACCAGCGCGCGCAGCTCCTCCGGCGTGCTGGTGCGCGCATCGCCATCCACCAGCTCCGCCAGGCGCGACCTGAGCGCCGGCTGCGCAGCGACGCCCAGCAACGTCTGGTGCAGCGCCTGCAGCACCGGCCCCGGCGTGGCGGCAGGGGCGGCGAGGCCGGCCCAGGTCGTCACCACATAACCGGGCACCGTCTCCGCGACCGCCGGGATCTCCGGATAGCTCGCGGAACGCTGCGCCGCCGTCATCCCCAGCGCGCGCAACCGCCCGGCGCGTAGATGCGGTGCCGCCGTCGCGGTGGTCGCGATCGCGACGGGGATGTCGCCGCCGAGCAGCGCGGTGATGGCATTCGCCTCGCCCCGATAAGGCACGTGCGTCAACGGCGCGCCGGTCATCGCGCTCAGCAATTCGCCGGCGAGGTGATGCGTCGAGCCGGCGCCGGCGGAGCCGAAGGCGAGCCCCGCGGGCGCGGCGGCCAGCGCCAGCAATGCGCGCAGATCGCGTGCGGGATGATCGGCCCGTACCGCGATCACGAAGGCGTACTCGACGACCAGCGAGATCCAGGCGAAGGCGCCGACCGGATCGAAGCCGAGATTGCGCCCAAAGGCCGCGCCGACGGCATGGCCGCCGGTCATCAGCCCGATCGTGTGGCCGTCGGCGGGGGCCCGGGCGAGGCCGCCCGCCGCGATCATGCCGCCCGCCCCCGGCCGCGCCTCGACCACCACCGGCTGCCCCAACGCGCTGCCCAAGGGCCCGGCCATGGTTCGGGCCAGGACATCGGCCGAGCCGCCGGGCGCGAAGCCGTGCAACAGCACGACCGGGCGCTCCGGATAGGCCGCGCCAGCCGGGAAGGGCAGAAGGGAGGAAGCCAAAGCCAGCAAGCTGCGCCGCGGCATGCGGACGGTGCTGCGCCACGTCATCGGGGTCACCGGCTGCGGGCCTGGAACGCCGCTTCGTGCCGCTGGGCGGCCGGCGACAACGCGAAACGCGGTGCTGATCGGTGCCTGCGCATGGTCTTCCTCCCCCAGGGCCCCCGCGCAGCAACTGGCCCGAGCACGGTGCGATGGCCGCTTGGTCCGGACATGCCGCCAGAGGGCAAGAACCGTGGCACGTTGTATTCGAAAATCAAGAAAAATTCGAATGCGCGTTCCGCCATGCCAAGTGACGGCGCGACTACCTGGCGGCGCGGGTGCAGTGTCGGGCCACGCCGGGGGGCGCCAAGCCGGTTCACGGGCGCGGGCGTCTGCGTGCGGCCGCGTGCTCGGCCAGGAGGCCGGACTTGAGGGATGGAGCGGTTGCCTCAGCGCGAGCGGACGGCCGGTCAGACTCCGGCGCGCCGTTCCGGTTCGGCCGTTTCAGTTGCGCGGAAGCCGTGGGAGAAGCTGCTGCACCGTGGCGCGATCGGCGGCCCAGAAGCGCGCGAAGGCTTCGGCCCCGAGCGGCGCAGGCGTTTCTCCGATCCGCTGCGCCTGCTCCACGAAGCCGGTCTCCGCAAAAGCCTGCAGGGTCGCGCGCTCGAGCGCCGCGATCACCGCCGCGGAGGCGCCGCGCGGCAGGAACAAGCCGCGCCAGCCTTCAAAAACGAGCGCGATGCCGCTCTCGCGGAAGGTCGGGGTGCCCGGCAGCTCCGGTACAGGCGTTTCCGTCATGCTGGCGATCGGGCGCAGCTGGGCGGCAGAGCCCTGATCCTGCAGCGAGGCCGGCGGCGCAGCGACGAGATCCACCTGGCCGGCGATCGCGGCGACGATGCCCGGCGCGGTGCCCTGGAACGGAACATGAGTGAGCTCGATATCGGCGAGCTGCGCGAAGCGCTCGATGGCGAGATGGAAATGGCTGAGGATGCCGGAGGTCGCGTAGGTGATCCGGCCGGGATCGGCCTTCGCCTGCGCGACGACGTCGGCGAGGTCGCAGAAGCGCGCTTCGCGCCGCGTCGCGAGCACGACCGGGCTGGTGACGAGCCGCGCGACGGGCTGGAAATCCTCCGGCCCGTAGGACAGCCGATTAGCCAAGGGCTGGATGGACATCGGCGCGCTGTCGGCCTGCAGCACGGTGTCGCCATCCGGCGCGGCGCGCGCCACGGCGAGGGCGCCGATGGTACCCGTGGCGCCAGGGCGGTTCTCCACCACGATGGTGCGGCCGATGCGCGGCCCGACATGCGCCGCGAAGGCGCGCGCGAGCATGTCCGCGCCACCGCCGGGCGGATAGGGGACGACGATCCGCATCGCGCGCTGCTGCGCGGCTGCGGCGAAAGGCAGGGCGGATGCCGCCGCCGCTGCCAGCATCTCCCGCCGCCTCATGATCATGCCTGCTCCCATCATGCTTGCGGTCGCCTCAGTCCGGCTGGATGTTCTGTGCGCGCACCAGCGCCGCCCAATCCTGCAATTCGCGTTCGATCCGCGCGGCCAGGGTCGCGGGATCCTCGTAGCGCGCGAAGGCGCCGGCTTCGAGAATGCGGCTTTGCAGGGCCTGCTGCTCCAGCGCCGCGCGGCAGTCCTGGGTGAGACGGGCGATGACGACGGGGGGCGTGCCGCGCGGGGCGAACAGGCCGAACCAGGCCTCGGCGGAGAAACCGGGCAACCCGGCTTCCTCAGCCGTCGGCACCTCCGGCAGGCTCGGATGGCGGCGCGAGGACGCCATGGCGAGGGCGTGCAATTTGCCTTCCCGGATGAAGGGCAGCGCCGGCGGCGGCGTCGTCATGTAGAACTGGATCCGCCCGGCAAGCACGTCGTTCATCGTCTCGCCGGTGCCGCGATAGGGGACGTGGACCAGGTCTATGCCGGCGCGGTTCTTCAGGAGCTCTGTGCCGAGATGCTGCATGGAACCGTTGCCGGAGGAGGCGTAGTTGATGCGCCCGGGATGCTGCCGCGCATAGGCAATGAACTCCGCCAGGGTCCGTGCCGGGATCGAGGGGTGCACCATCATGACCTGCGGCGCCTCGATGAGCAGCGCGACGGGTGCGAGGTCCTTCCGCGAATCGTATTCCGGCCGGCGTTCCACCACCGGGCGACCGGTGAGGTTGGCGCAATAGCCGAGCAGCAGGACATGGCCATCCGGCTGCGCGCGGATGACCGAGAGCACGCCCACCAGCCCGTTGCCGCCGGCACGGTTCTCCACGATGACGGGCACGCCCGGGCGCTCGCCAAGTGGCGCGGCGATCAGACGCGCGCTGAAATCGGTAGTGCCGCCAGGCGGGCCGGCGACCACGATGCTGACCGGCCGCGTGGGATAGTCCGCCGCCACCGCATTGCGCCGGCGCGTAAGGCCGAGCGCGGCAGCGCCGGCGAACAGAACCCGCCGGCCGATCGAGGCACCTCCTGCCTGCGTCATCTTGGTTTCCTCCCGGTTGCGCCGTTCAGCCGGCGCCGATGATCACGCCCGCCTCGGCAAGCGCCCGCACCTCCTCGGAGGTGAAGCCGGCTCCGCTCAGGACCTCCGTACTATGCTCGCCAAGTCGTGGCGGCTGACCCCGCAGGCCAGGGCGGTGTCGCGCCGGGCCGAACTCCAGCGGCAAGGCTGGCAGCATTGCTTTCTCGCCCTGCTCGCCACCCAGGCGCGAGATGAAGACCTCGAGCAACCCGCCGCGCGCAGCGAGATGCGCGTCGGCGAACAGGTCCTGCGGCTTGGCCACCGGGGCCCAGGAAACCGCGGCGCGCTCGCAGCGCCGCGCGATCTCCTCCAGCGGCAGCGCGCGCAGCACGGATTGCAGCTCCGGGATCAGCCATTCGCGTTCGCGCGCGCGGAGCGTGTTGGTCGCGAGCCGCGGGTCGGCCGCGAGCCTCTGCAGACCGAACTCCGCGACGAAGCGAGCCCATTGCTGATCGCTCGTGACGCCGATGAAGAGCTCCCCGTCATCGGCCGTGCGGAACACCTCATAAATGGCCCAGGCACCGCGACGGGCCGGCATGGGGCGCGGCGTCTCCCCGGTTGCCACCATGCCCGCCATGTGGGTGATCATCAGGAAGGCGGCGCTTTCGAACAGCGCGCTGCCGACCCGCTGGCCACGACCCGTGATCTCGCGCTCCCGCAGCGCGGCCTGGGCGGCGATCACGCCGAACACGCCGCCCAGGATATCGGTGATGGAGGCGCCGGCGCGCAGCGGCCGGCCCGGCGGACCGGTCATGTAGGCAAGGCCGGTCTGGAACTGCACCACCTCATCGAGCGCCGGGCGATGCTCGTAGGGGCCGGCGAGATAGCCCTTGAGCGCCAGATAGACGAGCCGCGGATTGGCCGGCGCGAGATGCTCATGGCCGCAGCCCAGCCGCTCCATCGTGCCCGGCCCGTAATTCTCGATGACCACGTCCGCCGCAGCGGCGAGACGCCGCATCACCGCCTGCCCATCCGCGCGCTTCAGATCAATGGCGAGACTCTTCTTGCTGCGGTTGAAGGCGGCGAAGAAGCCCGCCGCAAAGCCGGTCAGCCCACGCGTATGGTCGCCATGCGGCGCCGGCTCGATCTTCACGACCTCGGCGCCGAGCTCGGCGAAGATGAGGCCCGCCGTCGGCCCCATCACCGTATGCGTGAATTCCAGGACCTTCAGCCCGGCGAGCGGACGCGCCAACATCACGCGGCGCGCCTCCGGAACGCATCCAGGCTGCCGGCATGGATCAGCTCGCTCGGCAGTTGATGGCCGACGATCGCCTCCGCCATGCGGCCGACCTCGATCAGCGCATCGAGATCCACGCCGGTGCGGATGCCCATCTCCTCGCAGAGCAGCACCAGCTCCTCGGTGCAGATATTGCCGGCGGCGCCCTTCTGGCCGGCAAAGGGGCAACCACCCAGCCCGCCCACCGTGGAATCGAAGCGGGCGATGCCCATGCGCAGGCCGGCATGCGCATTGGCGACCGCGAGGCCGCGCGTGTCGTGCAGATGCAGCGCGATGCGGCAGTCCGGCCAGCGTTCGCGCACCGCACCCAGCGCGGCCTCGATGCGCAGCGGCATCGCCCAGCCCATGGTGTCGGCGAGCGAGATCTCGGTGATCGTGGTGCCCGCCTCGGCGGCGATCGCGAAGCCGTCCTCCAGCGTGCGCACCACCTGCAGCGGCGTGATGTCGCCCTGATAGTTGCAGCCGAAGGCCGCCATCACGCCGATGCGCGAGACCAGCACGCCATGCGAGAGGTGCAGCGCGGTCTGCTTGCGCATCGCCGCGACATTCTCGGCATGGCTGCGGTTGAGGTTCTTGCGCGTGAAGGCCTCCGATGCGCTGAGCGCGATCGCGCCGGCGATTGTGAGCTTGTCGCGGAAGGCAAGCGCGCGGTTGAGCCCGGTCTCGTTGAACCAGAGCGCCGTGTAGTGGACGTCCGGGCAAGCCGTTAAGCCCGCGACCACCGCTTCGGCGTCGGCCCAGCCGGGCACCAGGCGCGGATTGACGAAGGAACAGACCTGGATGTGATGGAGACCGGTTCCGGCGAGCGCCTCGATCAGGCGGATCTTGGCTTCGCTCGGGATCGGGCCGGGCTCGATCTGGAAGCCCTCGCGCGGGCCTTCCTCACGGATCTCGATTTCCTGTGGGAGATCGGACATGCATTTCGCTCCGGTTGTCTTGGCGGCCGCTTGGCAGTTAACCCCCGCAATCCGCGCAGACGAAAGGCGTGAGGACGCCCCCCGCTGCCGCCCTGATGCGATGGGAAGCAGCGCGTGCCGCGGCAACGATGCGCGGCACGTCGAAGGCGACAAGGCGGCCGCCGCGCTTCAGGATGCGCCCATCCACCATCACGGTGTCTATGTTCGCGGCCGTCGCCGATTGCACCACACTGGTCTCGATCACCCCCATCGGCGCCATGTTGATGTCGGTGGTCCGGATCAGAATCAGATCCGCGCGCTTTCCGGGGGTGAGGGACCCGGTGATCTCCCCGAGACCCAGCGCGACTGCGCCGTTGATGGTGCCCATACGAATCACTTCGGCGAACTGGATGGGCCTGTCGCCGGCGGATTGCGTGTCCTGCCAGGGGACGCCGATGTTCCAGGTGACCCGCATCAGCTCCAGCATGTTGGGTGGCGCCAGCGAGCTCGCATCGCAGGAGAGCGAGATCGTAAGTCCCGCCTTGCGCATGCGCATGAGCGCCGCGCGCGGATCGCCGGCGCGGCCCAGCCGCAGCTCGGAATGCGTGGCGAAGCTCAGCGGCGTACGGGTGCGCGCCATCGCGGCAAAATCCTCATCGCTGCCGACGACATAATGGCAGATGAGCAGATCTGGCCCGAGATAGCCGCGCCGCTCGTAATCGGCGGCATCGTTGATGTTGGGGGGCGACTGGCCGGCATGGATCGCGCCCGGCAGACCGAGCGACTTGAACATCGCCATCTCGTGGTGAAACACCTCCGGGGCGCTCTGGCTCATGCCGCGCAGGTTGACGCCGAGATGGACGAGGCCTTCGAAGGGCGCGCCATCGCCGAACCATTCCCGCCGTACGCGGACTATGTCGGCGAAGTCTATGAGGGCCTCACGGTCCAGCAGGTCGGGGTGGCCGTAGGCGAAGCGGGCGCGCAGCAGGGAATCCCGGTGCGCCTGCAGCTCCGCATCCGCATGCGCTGGTGAGCGCGTATTGTTGGACCAGTTGTGGACCGTGGTGATTCCGGCATTCGCGAGCTCCGCCAGTCCAAGCAGCACGCTCGCATAGCTGTCCTCAGGGGTGTAGTGCGGGGAGGTCGCGTTCTTGGCCGCGAAATAGCCGAAGCCGCCATCGCCCGTGAAATTGCGGCCGAGCGCGCTCCACATGTGGTAGTGCGTGTCTATCAGGCCCGGCATCACGATCATGTCGGTGGCGTCAATCACTTCCGCCCCGGGCGCCTGCAGCCTTTCGCCGATGGCGGCGATCGCACCCTCCTGCACCAGGATGTCCGCCCGGGGCAGGGTGCCCAGGGCCGGATCCACCGTGATGACCGCGCCGTTCCGGATGAGCCAGGTGCCGCGCGATGCCGCCGGCGTGCTTCGCGCGATCACCGCGCCGGCATGCTGCGCCAGCGAAGGCATCGGGACGGCGGCACAGGTGATGGCGGCAACGGTCCTGCTCAGGCGGCGCCTGGTGATCATTCCGGGTCCCCCCGCGACGTGGTGCGCGGCCTTTCCAGTTCGCCCCCATCTCCTTCGATGACAAGCAGAACTATGCGATCCGAACGATCCGGTTTTTAGATGGTGGTCGGCGCTTCGAAGCGGCCGCAGGCTTGGCCTCCCAGCGGCCGGCCACCACCTCTGCCAGCACGATGTCAAGCAGCAATTGCCGAACCTCGAGGAAGGCGCGCGTCTGGGGGCGGTCGCGCAATGCAAGCACATGCAGGCTTCGCGTGAGGGAGGGGTGAATGATGCGGCGCGACGCCAGGCGGCCCGCCCGCAGTGACTCCGGCACCGAGGCGCGCGCGAGGATGGTGCAGCCGAGGCCATCTTCCAGCGCCTTGCGCATGGCGACACCGGAGTCGATCTCCAGCACATGGTCGGGGCCCATCTGGCCGCGCAGGGCCGCGCTCTCGACGATCGCCCGCGAGAGGCCCACCGGGTAGGGCGCCAGGATGCGTTGGCGGGGAATGTCGGAGAAGGCGATCGGCGCCTGCGTGCCGCCGATGATCTCCAGCCTGCCGATCAGGTGCATCTCCTCGGTCAGCAGGGCTTCGCTCGTGAGCCGCGCATCATCAGGCGGGTTGTAGGCAAGGGCGAGGTCCAGCTCGCCAGCAACGAGCTTCGCGACCAGCGCCCCGCTCAGCGCTTCGGTGATGCCGAGCACGACATCCGGCAGCTGCTCGCGGACCAGGCGCATCAGCGGCAGCGCGATGGCCTCGGTCCCGGTATGGGTGAGCCCGACGGAGACCGTGCCGCTGGCCGATTGCGCCAGCGTGCGCACATCCTGTTCCGCCTTGGCGACCGCGGCGAGGATGGCGCGCGCATGTTCGCACAGGCGGCGCCCTGCGGGCGTCAGCACGATGCCGCGGGCATGCCGCTCGATCAGCGGCACGCCCAGCGCGGCTTCCAGGGCGGCGACATGGTGGCTGAGAGCCGATTGTGCAACGCTCAGCGCCTGCGCGGCATGCGACAGCGCGCCAGATTCAGCAATCGCAACGAAATAGCGTAGCTGCCGCAAGCCCAGCTTCATGGCGCGATCCCACATGTCGGTTTCCGTTGACCAGGCTCTGCCTCGTTCTCGGTGCAGGCGGCCGGGATTGACCGGCTAGCGTAGTCCGCGACAGCAAGGGTCATGAGAAAGGACAGCCTGCTGGCGCCGATGCCAGGCATCACAGTTTCGGAAGTGGCGTACATGGGGACGGCATGGGTCGTCAAAGCAACTGGACCAGGCCATGACTCTTGTCCGGCCTGCGGTACGCCGTCCAATGCCAGACACAGCAGCTACCGGCGGACCTTGCAAGACCTACCCCTTCAGGGCGCGGCGGTGGTGATCCACCTCAGGCTGACCCGCCCTCGCTGCCGCAATGGAAGCTGTGCGCGGCAAATCTTCGCCGAGCGTCTCCCCGGCGCGGTCGAGCGATGCCATGAATCGCAGGCGGCGCTCCCTCGCGATCCCACGACCGGCCGCCCGATTTCGCCGCCCACGGCGGCGGCGCTCTCACGGCGCGCCAGAGCGCCACGGTGGATGCGCTCAAGGCGGCGTCACCGGAGTTCGCCACCATGCGGCACCTCGCCATGCGCTTTCGCGGCATCCTGCGCGGTGGCGATGTTGAGAATCTGGACGGTCGGCTCGACGATGCGCGCCGCTCCGGAATTTACGGCATGCAGCGCTTCGCGCGCAGGCTGAAGCGAGATCGGGATGCGGTGCGGAACGCGCTCACTACGCGCTGGAGCCATGGCCAGACAGAAGGGCAGATCAACCGCATGAAGATGCTGAAGCGCGCCATGTACAGCAGGGCAGGCGCTGATTTGCTCCGCGCCCGCATGCTTCCCCTATAAGCCATCACCCTGCACCAAGAACGAGGCAGAGCCTGGTTAAGGGCTCTGCCTCGTTCTCGGTGCAGGCGGCTCGGGTTGACCGGGTAGCGTAGTCCGCGACAGCAGGGCCCATGAGAAAGGACAGCCGGCTGGCGCCGATGCCAGGCATTACAGCTTCGGAAGTGGCGTACATGGGGACGGCGTGAGTCGTCAAAGCAAGTGGACCAGGCCATGGCTCCTGTCCGGGGTGCGGCACGCCGTCCAATGCCGCCGCGGAGAGCGCTTGGACCGCCTCCGCCGGCAGCAGGAACATCCCGGCCACTTCGTTGCAGAAGTGCTCGACCGCATGCCGGGAGGAGCCCTTCAGCGGCCCGGAGATGCCGCTGGCCCCGATCCAGATATGCGCCAGTTCGTGCAGTAAGGAGAAGGATCGTGCCGTCGTGGCATCATTGTCGTTGACCACGACGCGACAAGCGCGACGCCGCGGAAGACCTCCTCACCCAGATCGGAGTGATGGGAACCTAGGTCGCCGAGCAGCAGCACGTAGATGCCCGCCCGCTCAGCCGCACGGCGCAGTAGCGCGAATAGCGCGGCGGCGTCCTTCGCGCTGCGCTGCTCGGCCGTCGTCACCCCTAGGACCCGGCGGATCCTCTCAGCGACCGTCTGCGCCCCCTCCTCCATGCCAGAGGACGCGACAAAGGAGAGCGGCTTCGTGTCCTCGTCGTCGAGAAGCGCCTCGCGCAGCAGCCGCTGCCGCGTCCGGACGTCCCGTACCAGCGAGTCGAGCATCGCATCCTCGCGCGGACGCCGGCCGGTCACTGTGCGGAAGTCCTCGCCCCGTTCCGCCCGCGCCGGCGGCTGCGAGAGGTAGAAGGTCACCAACGGGCGCCGATACGCCGTGGCGGCCTTCTCAAGCAGGCCCCGGCTAACTGGGCGCTCACCGTGCTCCACCTGCGCCAACTTCTCAGCGGCAGTCGCCTTCGCCGTGGAGGTCAGGGCAAGCTTCCCCGCGGCCTCGTCCAGGGACAGGCCAGCGGTCTCTCGAGTCCAGGACAGTATCCGCGGATTGATCTGCGCCACCTGCGCCATGCCGGCCTATCCACTCCTCCGTGCCACCTTATGGCATCGACCCGGTCAACGGAATCCATGTCCTGCCCGACAGCGCCTGGCTTCGTGGGCAGCGATTTCAAATTTCGAATCTTCACACGGGCAGGGCGCGTGCGATTGTATGTTCTAATATTGTTCGCGACACGGAGAGCCGCAGTGCCCCGCATTGCCCGGCAAGAGCCCGCCAGGATTCGCGAAAGGGTTGAGGTAGACGGCAAGAAGGTCGCCGCTGTCGGCGCCAGCTATGGCTGCTCGCCGGCCAACCTCTACGCCACCTTGCCAAGCTTCGGCAGGCTGGCGGCGCCGGCTGACGGGCCGCAGCTGACCTTCGCCGTGGTGGTGACGACGGCCGCAGAAATGGTGCCCCTTCTGCCCGAGCCCGTCGCCGCGACCATGCCACGGCAACATCCCCCTGGCGGTCGCCCCATCACCTCGTCCGCGCCCACATCGCCGCTCGCTCGAGACCGCGATCCCCTTCGCGCGGCCTCAAGAGCGGCTATCCCCCGATGATGTGATGATGCGCACCAGCTGTCGTTTTCCGCTAACGAGGCTCTGCCTCATTCTCGGTGCACGGCACTGGCTTACAGGGGCAGCATGCGGGCGCGGAGCAATTCGGCGCCTGCCCTGCTGTACATGGCGCGTTTCAGCATCTTCAGGCGGGTGATCTGCCCCTCCGTCTGACCATTGCTCCAGCGCGTGGTGAGCGCCTTCCGCACCGCATCCCGATCTCGCGTCAGTCGGCGCGCCAAGCGCTGCATGCCGTAGATTCCGGAGCGACGCGCATCGTCGATCCAGCCGTCCAGCTTCTCGACGTCGCCGCTGCGCAGGATGCCACGAAAGCGCATGGCGAGCTGCCGCATGGTGGCGAACTCCGGAGACGCCGCCTGGCGCATCCACCGTGGCGCTCTGGCGCGCCATGAGCAACGGCCGCGGCTTGATGCATCCGCGCATTCATCGAGGCCCACAACGCCGATCCCAAACCCTTCCGCTGGACCAAATCCGCCGACGACATCCTCGCCGCCATCCAGCGCTTCTGCGCCCGCACCAGCCAAATCAGAGAGACTTCAGAATCAGGACACTAGCTTGATTCCGGGATCTGGCTTGGCGGCTTCGGCCGTCTTTGCCTCGGCCTCGAGTTCCACGCGCGCCGCGCGGATGCGCTCCAACCGCCGCTGCTTGTCCCGCATCCATGCGGGCATCTCGTCGCCGCGCCAGTCAGGCCCGACGGCCGCGTCCTCCTCGGCATCCGCCGCATCGGCCTGATCGAGCCAGCGCTGGACCTCGGCGGCCAGTTCCGGTTCTGCCTGACACATCCGGGCATAGCTCATCGCCTTGTGTTCGAGGCATTGGCGCGCAGCTTCGTGCCATCGACCGCGACGTGGCCGAGCCCGACCAGACCGGCGCGCTGTCAGAGCGCGAGAACCTGCACGAACAGTTCGGCCAGTGCCGCGAGGTGTCGGCGGGGAAACTCGCTCATGGTGCGGAAGCCCGGCCGGTTCAGTGCTGTCACTGCCTGGAAGTCAAGGCGCTCCTCGCAGGCACGACCGAGGCCGCGCGGTGGCTCTGTTTGAACATAGGGGCTGAGGAGCCCGACGATGCGGCTCAGCCCCCCAACTCAAGCAGCTTGCTGAGCGCTTGACCCTTCGTCGTGGTCCAGTCAACCGCCAATTCGGAAATGATCTGCGCCGCGGAAGTGATCACGGCACCGGCCTGCTCCATGCGACGCAATGCGGCGTCGTCGCCGATCTTGGTGAAGGACGCCGATGCGTCGGTCACGACCTGTACCGCGTAGCCCTCGTCCAGCAGCTGGAGGACCGGGAACACGACACAGACCTCGGTCGTGATTCCGGCGACCACGACCTTTTTCCAGCCGGTGGCCTTGACGGCATTGCTGAAATTCTCGTCATGCATCGCGTTGACGATACCGGCGCGCTTGATCCGGGCGGCGAAGGCTTGCGGCGCGATCTCCTGGAACTCCGGCAGCAGCTTCCCCTGGACCTGGTCTTCCATGCTCGAGGTCAGAACCAGGGGCATGGTTACCGCGGTGGCGATCTTCGCCAGCAGAAGAGCGTTCTTCTTCACCGCCTCGACGTCGTGCGAGTGCGTCCAGGACATGGTGCCAAGCTGATGGTCGATCAGCAGCATCGCCGCGTTCTCGGCCGTATAGACATTTCTATGCATGGTTCACTTCCTCTATGAGTTCCGGCGGAGTTGCTCCCATCCCTATCCGACGGCGACTGCGAACCCACGATCTTGACTGGGAGCGCCGCCGCGCGCGGAGAGCCAGTCTTCGAAGGTCAGCATGTCGGGCTGCCGCGCTCTCAGCGATGGGATATCGGCCGCATAGCCTGCCGCCCCGAACCATTCGAACATTCGGCGCACGTCATGCGGGAGAGGCCGCAACAGCAGCTTGGGAGCCGCAAAGGGCAGTCCCGCCGACCACCCGTGGCGCTTGAAGGTCGCAACAATCTGCGGGCGGGTGAGCTCGTCGCCGGCGATTTCCTCGGCCCTACCGACGAAGGTCCCAGGGTCGGCAAAGGCGCGCGCGGCCCATCTTCCGATATCGGCCGTTGCGATCATCTGCAGCGGCTTTTCCCTCGGCACATAAGCGCGCATCAGCGCGATCAGAACCGCGCGCATCGCGGGCTTCGCGAAATTGTCCATGAAGAAGACCGGACGCAGGATGGTCGCGGGCACGCCGATGCCGCGGACATGCTCCTCGACCCGCCATTTGCTTTCGAAATGCGGCACGCCCGAGCGTCGGTCGGCACCACCCACGGAAGCGTAGACGAGGTGTCCGACACCGGCGGCCAGCGCCGCATTCGCCACCGCAACGCCGCGACGGGTCTCGACATCGCCCCCCTGCTCCGTGCCCTGGACGGAGAAGACGCCGTGAACCCCCTTGAGGGCAGCGCGCAGGGATGCCGGATCATCCATGTCGGCTGCGGCCACCTCGAAGCCGCGGCCGGCCAGCCGGCGTGCCGCCTCGGAATTGGGATTTCTGGAGATGGCGCGGACCTGCCAGCGACCCTCGGCAAGGAGCGCGCGGGCAACCGCGCCGCCCTGCTGCCCGGTGGCACCGAGAACCACGATCGTCTTGGGAGAGGCACTGCTCTGCGCGTTCATGGTATGAAAAAAGACTGTGATCCGAACCGGGACAAGCAGGATGAAAACTCAGACTAGTATGGTCGTTCATACCGAGACCGACTGCTCGGGGGAGCCCTGCGCGCCGACGATGGTCGAAGTCAACGAGTTCCGCCGCGCGGTGAACATGATCATCGGGCGGTGGAAGATAGACGTCCTTTGGGTGCTGCTGGCCGGCCCCAAGCGTTTCGGCGAGTTGCGCAGGGCGCTGCCAGGCATCACGCAGCACATGCTGACGGCACAGCTGCGAGCCCTCGAAGCGGATCGCCTCGTCAGTCGGACGGCTTATGCCCAGATTCCGCCCCGGGTCGAGTATCAGCTGACCGGCAACGCCATGGCGCTCAAGCCGATCTTCCTCGCCTTGATGGAGTGGGCGCGTTCGCTGCGGACCATGGACGCGCGCTAGCGGCGCTCCTTGATCGCTGCCTTCAGCGGCCCCTTCGCGGCTCTCTGAGCGGCAGACGCCCGGTCTCCTTCAGGCGCTCGAGCACGATCGAGGAGCGCAGGCGCGCGACGCTCTCATGCGGCAGAAGAACCTCGTTGATCAGCGCCGAAAGCTCCTTCAGGTCCGGGACCACCGCCTTGAGCAGATAGTCCGCGTCCCCGGTCAGGGCATAGGCCTCCTGCACCTCGTCGAGCCGAGCGACCAGGTCGCGGAAGCGTTGGGCGTTGTCGCCGCTATGCGTATCGAGGGTCACCTGGATGAACACGAGCATCCTGAGACCGAGTGCCTCAGCGGCGAGCTCGGCCCGGTAGCCGCGGATCAGACCGGCCGCCTCCAGCGCCGCGCGGCGCCGCGAGCACTGGGAGGGGGAAAGTCCGATCCTTTCACCGATCTGCTGGTTCGTGAGCCGCCCATCCTCCTGCAGCGCCGCGAGGAGGCGGAGGTCGAAGCCGTCGAGAGTGGCCGTTGCGTGCATGGGTGCTGGCATTCGCGCACGATGTGTGCGCGAACCATAGCGGGCGAGCCCGAGTTTGCACACTTCTTGCGGCGGTGCGGGCCTATTCCTCTCCCGGGAAGAGGGAGAGGAGTTCACCGTGGGTCCGTTTCCGCACGACGCCCCGGCTGCGCACATCACGCCGCAGAACCCGGCCGGCACCGACGGCTTTGAATTCGTCGAGTACGCCCATCCCGACCCCGAGAAGCTCCACGCGCTGTTCCGGACCATGGGCTTCGTGCCGGTGGCGCGGCACCGCGCGAAGGCCGCCACCCTCTATCGCCAGGGCGACGTGAACTACCTGGTCACCGAGGAGCGCGGCAGTCACGCTGCCCGCTTCGCCGCCGCGCACGGCCCCTGCGCGCCCTCCATGGCCTTCCGCGTGGTGGACGCGCGCCTCGCCTACGAGCGCGCCATCGCGGAGGGCGCCGAGCCCGCCGACCCGGCCGACGGCGCGAACACGCTGGAGGCACCGGCGGTCAAGGGCATCGGCGGCTCACTGCTCTACTTCGTGGACCGCTACGGCGCGAAGGGCTCCGCCTACGACGCCGAGTTCGCCTGGCTGGGCGAACGTGACCCGAAGCCCGAGGGCGTCGGGCTCTACTACCTCGACCACCTCACCCACAATGTCGGCCGCGGCCGCATGGATATCTGGGCCGGATTCTACGAACGCATCTTCAACTTCCGCGAGATCCGCTACTTCGACATCAAGGGCGAGTACACCGGCCTCTTCTCCCGGGCGCTGACCAGCCCGGACGGCAAGATCCGCATCCCCATCAACGAAAGCGCAGACGAGAGCAGCCAGATCGAGGAGTACCTGCACGCCTACAAGGGCGAGGGCATCCAGCACATCGCCTGCGGCTGCCGCGACATCCACGACACGGTCGAGAAGCTGCGCGCAACCGGGCTGAACTTCATGCCCTCGCCGCCCGACGCCTATTACGCCCGGGTGGACGAGCGCGTGCCCGGCCATGGCGAGGACCTGGCAAGGCTCCGCAAGAACGGCATCCTGATTGACGGCGAGGGCGCCGTGGCGCTCGGCGACAAGGAGGGCCGGATGACCAAGGTGCTGCTGCAGCTCTTCTCGGCCAACGCCATCGGCCCGATCTTCTTCGAGTTCATCCAGCGCAAGGGGGACGAGGGCTTCGGCGAGGGCAATTTCCGCGCCCTCTTCGTCTCCATCGAGGAGGACCAGCTGCGTCGCGGCGTGCTGCGGAGCGGGACCTCCGGCTGAACTCCCGGCAGTGAGGCCATGGGCATCGTCCCGAGCTTCGGCGGTCTGCGCCCGGCACGGCGCTGAGTTCGCCGTCGCGGACGCAGGGACACTGCCGGGCCGGGCTGCGCTTTTGGACCGATGGCCCTGCCGCCGTGGGTGGATCCGGACGGGACCCGTGCAAAGGGCGACGACCCTGTCCCGCACGCCATGGCCCGGACAGCCCAGCAACACAGACTTTCTGAGAGGAACTGTCCATGATCCATGATGTGACGCGCCGCCATGCGCTGACCCTCGCGCTACGCCTGTCCGGAGCCGGCGCCGCGCTGGCGCGGCCGGCGATCGCGCAGCAGGCGCCGGTGGTCCCTGGCGTTGCTCGCATCGTCGTCGGCTTCGCCGCCGGCGGCAGCGCCGACATCGTGGCCCGGCTCCTGGCCGAGCGGCTGCGCATGTCCAGTTACGCCCAGGCGGTGATCGTCGAAAACCGCGTCGGTGCTGCGGGGCGCTTGGCGGTCGAAGCCGTGAAGGGGGCGCGCCCCGACGGCACCACCATCCTGCTGACGCCGTCCAGCATGCTGACCATCTTTCCACATCTCTACCAGCGCAGCCTGCGCTACGACCCGTTCGCGGACCTCGTCGCAGTCTCGCCCGCCGGCGAATTCTACTTCGGCATGGGCGTCGGCCCGAAGGCGGGCATGGCGACCAACCTCGCCGACTTCCTGTCGTGGGCGCGGTCGCAGCCGGACATCCCCTATGGCAGCGCCGCCGCCGGCTCCGCGCTGCACTTCCTCGGCGTGCAGTTTGCCAAGGCGGCGGGCCTGCCCATGACGCACGTCTCCTATCGCGGCTCGGCCCCCGCCGTGCAGGGCCTGATCGCGGGGGAGACGGCCGCCAGCTTCCACCCCATGGTGGACCTCGTGCCGAACCAGCGGAGCGGCATGATCAGCATCGTCGCTGTCTCCTCGGAGCAGCGGCTGCTGCGCCTTCCCGACGTGCCGACCTTCACCGAACAGGGCTATCCGCAGCTCACTGGCAGCGAATGGTTCGGCGCCTTCCTCCCTGTGCGCACTCCGCCCGGTACCGTCGGGGCGCTGCATCGTGGCGTGGCCGAAGCATCGGCCAACCACGAATACCAGGCGGCGCTGGCGCGGATCGAGCTGACGCCGCTGCCGATGGCGCCCGCCGCCTTCGCGGCGCGCATGGGGGCCGAGTACGAGAAGTGGGGTCCGGTCATCGCGGAATCCGGCTTCCGGCCGGAGGAGTGAGCGCCGTGGCGGCGCAAGCGTGCCGGCCGGACCGGCTGCGATGGGCAGTCGGATCAAGCGATGTGTCGCAGCCCGAGGAAGGGGTACGATGAGCGGCATCGAAGACGAGGCACGGCAGCGTGTCGCGGCATCCGTCGCGGAGGCCGCCATCGCTGGAATTCGCGAGTTCCTCGGCGAGCGCATCACCACGAACCAGGCGCTGCGCGAACAGCACGGCCATGGCGAAGACGCGCTCGCACCACAGCTGCCCGATGCGGTCGCCTTCGCAGAAACCGCGGAGGAAGTGAGCCGCGTGCTGGCACTATGCCATCGGTACGGCGTCCCGGTGGTGGCTTTCGGGGCGGGCAGCAGCCTCGAGGGCCAAGTCACGCCGGTGCGCGGCGGCATCAGCCTCGACCTATCCCGCATGGCACAGGTTCTGGAGGTCAATGCCGAGGACATGGACTGCCTGGTCGAACCAGGGGTGACGCGGGAGCAGCTGAACACCTACCTCCGCGACCAAGGCTTGTTCTTCCCCGTGGACCCGGGAGCCGAGTGCACCATCGGCGGCATGTGCGCGACCCGCGCCTCCGGCACCAACGCGGTGCGCTACGGCACCATCCGCGAGAACGTGCTGAGCCTCGAGGTGGTCCTGGCCGACGGCCGCGCGATCCGGACCGGCGGGCGAGCGCGCAAGGCAGCCAACGGCTACGATCTCACGCATCTGTTCGTCGGCTCCGAGGGCACGCTCGGCGTGATCACGAAGATCCGCCTGCGCCTGCATCATATCCCGGAGGCCATCAGCGCCGCCGTGTGTCAATTCTCGACTCTGGCCGCGGCAGTGCAGGCCGTGATCACGACCCTACAGTCCGGCATACCGGTGGCACGCATCGAGCTGCTGGACGAGGTGCAGATGGCGGCGAGCATCCGCCACTCGAAGCTCGAGCGTCTGGAGCCGCTGCCGACTTTGTTCCTGGAGTTCAACGGCAGCCCCGCGAGCGTGGAGGAGCAAGCCCGGGCGGTCGAGGCGATCGCCGCCGATGCGGGCGGCAGCGGCTTCGCCTGGGCCACCGACGCGAACGGCCGCAACCTGCTCTGGAAAGCCCGGCACGGCGCGTATTACGCGGCCATCGGGCTGCGCCCCGGCGCGCGCGGCATCATTGCCGATCTCTGCGTGCCGATCTCGCGGCTTGCGGAGGCGGTGCTCGGCGCCAAGGAAGACATTGCGGCCTCGGGCCTCACCGCGCCGATCATCGGGCATGTGGGCGACGGGAACTTCCATTGCTGCATCCTCGTGGACCCGAACGACCCCGCGGAGATCGAGCGCGCCTGGGCGCTGGACCGGCAGATCGTGGCGCGCGGCCTCGCGCTCGGCGGCACCTGCTCGGGCGAGCACGGCATCGGCCTCGGCAAGCGGGAGTTCCTGGAGCGAGAGCACGGCGCCGAGGCGCTGACGGTGATGCGCAGCCTCAAGGTCGCACTCGATCCGAAGGACATCCTGAACCCAGGCAAGCTCTTCCGGAGCGCATAAGCGGCTTGGCGCGTCGGTGGCCGCACCTTGCGCCTGCGTCCTTGGATGGGGTGACGGTCGCGCCAGTGACGGCACGCTGCACCTGCCGGCGAGATCGGCGACTGATGACCTCGCTCTCGGCATCCGGGTGGGCGCGGGGCTTCCCGGCTGTCACGCTGCACGAAAACATGAGAACCATGTTCCGCGAGTTTTCAATGGCTTGGCTTCAAGTAATTTGAGACCGAACTGCACCTTATTTGCGACGCGACATTGTGGAACTGCACGAAACGCG
>Ga0081539_10001371_pt1 | contig 42242 bp, 43 predicted proteins | sample TabmetS4T2R2_FD_71023 | JGI IMG/M metagenome (GOLD analysis project Ga0081539, IMG submission 71023) | Tabebuia heterophylla rhizosphere microbial communities from the University of Puerto Rico - S4T2R2 | ecosystem: Host-associated > Plants > Roots > Rhizosphere ... | reverse complement strand
CCTTGGGCGGCGTGGTCGTCGGCGGCCTGCTCGGCTCGCGGCGCCACGACGGGCTCACGCTGCTCATCTCCGCGTGCCTCGGTGGTGTTTTCGCCGGCACGCTGGGGCCGTGGCTCAAGCGCGGCGAAGCCCCACGACTTTGGCACGCGCTGAAGCAGCCGGTCTTTCTCACGGCCAAGACCACCGCCATGGTGTGTTGGCTGTTCGTGGGCTCCGCCCTGTTTTCCGCCGTGTTCGCGTTGCACGGTGGCCAGGCACTGATCGAGCGCTGGGTGCTCGGCATGAACCTGTCCCCGGTCGGTTTCTTGATCGTCTCCCAACTGATCATCTTCATCTTGGGCTGGCCGCTCGAGTGGACCGAGATCATCGTGATCTTCTGTCCGATCTTCATCCCTCTGCTCGGCCACTTCGCGGTCGACCCGATCTTGTTCGGTACGATGGTCGCCGTGAACCTGCAGGCGGCTTTCCTGTCACCGCCGGTCGCGATGTCCGCCTTTTATCTCAAGGGCGTTTCGCCGCCGCACGTCACCTTGCGCCAGATCTTCGCCGGCATGATGCCGTACATGTTCATCGTGCTCTTGTGCCTAGTCTTCATGTACATGTGGCCTGGCATGACGCTCTGGCTCCCGGAGTTCCTCTATGGCGATTGATGGAGCGCTGCACTTGCTCTCCGCCTCGGAGGCAGTGCAGTGGATGCGCGCGGGGCGGATCAGCGCCGTCGATCTGGTGATGGCCTGCCTGGCCCAGATCGAGCAGACCGAAGGTCGCGTGCAGGCGTTCGCGTTCCTGGATGCGGAGCACGCGCTGGCCCGGGCGCGCGCGGCCGACGCTGCGCGCGCCGCAGGGCACGCGCTCGGCGCTCTGCACGGAGTGCCGGTGGCGGTCAAAGACATCTTCGACAGCGCCGACATGCCCACCGAAAACGGCAGCGTGCTGCACCGCGGCCGCATGCCCTCCCAGAACGCGACCGCGGTCGCACGGCTCGAAGCGGCCGGCGCGATCGTACTCGGCAAGAGCGTGACGACCGAGTTTGCCGCCTTGCACCCGGGAAAGACGACGAACCCGCACGATGCCGCGCGCACGCCGGGCGGCTCCTCATCGGGCTCGGCGGCGGCAGTGGGCGCCAACATGGTGCCGGTGGCGATCGGCACGCAGGTCGGCGGTTCGATCATCCGGCCCGCCGCCTATTGCGGAAACTTCGCGCTGAAGCCGACGCAAGGCGGCATCAATCGCGGCGAGCGGCTGGCCACCAGCCAGAGCACGCACGGCCCGCACGCCGGGTGCCTGGAGGACATGTGGCAGGCGGCGATCGAGCAGGCCAAGCGCTGCGGCGGCGACCGCGGTGCGCTCGGCTTGATCGGTCCGGACACGCTGCCCGCCGCCATAAAGCCCAACCGGCTGATCGTGCTCGAGACCGAAGGCTGGTCCGACCTCGACGCTGCGACCAAGGAAGCCTTCGCCCGACTGCTGGACCAGTTGGAAGCCGCCGGCGTCACCTTGATCCGCCGCGCCGATCATCCCTTCGTCGAGAACCTCGAGAAGGCAATCGCCAACGGCCGCGCCGTGTGCGGTGCGATCACGAGCTGGGAAAACCGCTGGTACCAGCGCGGCATGCTCGACGCCGCGCCGGATGGACTGAGCGAGCGCGCCAAGGCGACGCTCCTGAAGGCCGAAGCGATGACGCCTGACCAGTACCGCACCAACCTCCTGGCGCGCCAGCAGGCGCAGCTCGCCCACATGGCGACGGCCCAGCTGGCCGACGCCGCGATCACGCTGAGCTGCCCCGGCCCCGCACCGATCTGGTCGGGCGACGTGCCCGGCCAGCCGCTGGCGCCGCGGCCGACCGGCGACTTCGTGTTCAACGCGCCCTCCTCGATGCTGTTTGCGCCGGTCGTGACGGTGCCGCTGATGAGCGTCGGCGGCCTGCCGGTCGGCGTGCAGCTCATGGGCCAGCAGCACGAGGACGCACGCATGACCGGCATCGCACGCTGGCTGAACGAGAACCTGAAACGGGTGGCGATGGCGGGGTGAAGGAGCAGCGGCTATGGTCGCTGCCAGCGATCACGCGTGGGAGCAGCCGACCATGAACACGGGACCTCTGGCCCGCCTCAGCCTTGCCGCCCTTTGCCTGGCGCTGGGCTGGCCAGTCCGCGCAGCTGATCTCGCCACGCACAAGGCCGATATCGCGCGCAGCCTCGATGCCCAGTACGCGCGCATCGACGCGCTCTACAAGGACATCCATGCCCATCCCGAGCTCAGCTTCCAGGAGACGCGCACCGCGGCCAGGCTCGCGGCCGAGCTGCGGGCGCTGGGCTTCGAGGTCACCGAGGGCGTCGGCAGGACAGGGATCGTCGGGCTCTATCGCAACGGGGCCGGCCCGACCGTGATGGTGCGCACCGAGCTCGACGCCCTGCCGCTGGCCGAGAACACCGGCCTGCCCTATGCCAGCAAGGTGAAGCAGATGCTGCGCGGCGCGGAGACGCCGGTCATGCATGCCTGCGGCCACGACATCCACATGGCGGCTTGGATCGCCGTCGCCAGGATCCTGGTCGACATGAAGGACAAATGGAGCGGCACGCTGATGTTCGTCGGCCAGCCGGCCGAGGAAGCCGGTGGCGGCGCCCGGACGATGGTTGCCGATGGTCTCTTCAAGCGCTTTCCCAAGCCCGACTACGGCTTCGCCCTGCATGTCGGCCCCGGCCCCCATGGCTTCGTGGCCTACAAGCCTGGCGTCATCAACTCGACCTCCGACAGCTTCGTGATCACCTTCAACGGCAAGGGCGGCCACGGCTCGCGGCCCCACACCACCATCGATCCGGTGATGATGGCCGGCCGCTTCATCGTCGACGTGCAGAGCGTGGTGAGCCGCGAGAAGAATTCGGCGCGCTTCGGCGTCGTCAGCGTGGGCTCCGTCAATGCCGGCAATGCCGGCAACGTCATCCCCGACTCCGCGACCTTGCGCGGCACCATCCGCTCCTATGACGAGGAGACCCGCGCCAAGCTGATCGAAGGCGTCGAGCGCACCGCCAAGGCGGTGGCGATGATGTCGGCGGCGCCCGAACCCGAGATCAGGATCACGGCCGGCGCCAAGGCGGTGGTCAACGACGACGCGCTCGCAGCGCGCAGCGGCGGGGTGCTGAAGGCGGCGTTCGGCGAGCGGGCGCGGCAGCTGGCCGAACCGGGCTCGGCCAGCGAAGATTACTCGGAGTTCGTCGCGGCCGGCGTCCCCTCGTTCTATTTCGGCATCGGCGGCCTCGATCCCAAGTTCGTTGCCGAGGCGACGGCCAGCAAGAGGCCCGTGCCCGGCAACCATTCGCCGGAGTTCGCGCCGGTGCCCGAGCCCACCATCCGCACCGGCGCCGAGGCCATGAGCCTCGTGGTGCTCGATATCCTGCAAAAGAAGTGACAGGAGCCGAACATGGACAGGAAGACTTTGGATCGGCGTGACGTTCTCAGGGCCACGGCCGCGGCTGGCGCGGTCGGACTGACCGCCGGCGCCCGCGCCGCCGGCCCGCCGGCCTACGATCCGAAGGCCACGTTCGAGCTGACCGTGAGCGAGGTCGAGCTGCGCAAGAACGGCGCGGGCCGCACGCTGATGGCGCGCATCTACCAGCCGAAGGGGCCCGGCCCCTTCCCCACCGTCCTCGACCTGCATGGCGGCGCCTGGAACCGCAAGGACCGTTTCGCCGAGGAGCCGATGGACCGTGCGCTGGCGGCAAGCGGCCTGCTGGTCGTCGCCGTCGACATGACGATCGCGCCGGAAGCGCCGTATCCGGCCTGCGTGCTGGACGCCAACTGGTCGGTGCGCTGGCTGAAGGCGAACGCCGCCAAATGGAACGGCGACGGCGCGAAGATCGGCGTCTACGGCTCGTCGAGCGGTGGCCACGTCGCCGAGCTTCTGGCGCTGCGGCCGCACGACCAGCGATACGGCTCGATCCCGCTCGCCAACGCGCCGACTGTCGACGCCTCCGTGGCCTGGGTGGCGATGCGCTCGCCCGTGAGCAACACCTTCGCGCGCTACCAGAACGCCGAGCGCCGCAAGAACGAGGGCATGATCAAGAACAACAAGGTGTTCTTCGCGCCGTGGGAGACGATCCACGAGAGCAATCCGCAGGAAATCCTCGAGCGCAAGGAGAAGGTCAGTCTGCCGCCGCTCCTGATCATGCAGGGCGCGCTCGACGATAACGTGCTGCCCGAGATGCAGCAGAAATTCGCCGAGACCTATCGCGCCGCCGGCGGCAGCTGCGACTACCGCCTGTTCGAGAACAGCGTACACGAATGGGTTGCCGAGCCCGGCCCGCAGACCGACAAGGCACGCGAGGTGACGAAGGAATTCATCGCCCGCCAGCTCAAGGCCTAAAGCCGCGGCGGTCGCCGCTCCAGGGAGGCCTGCTCGTAGGCGTAGGCGAGGCGCAGCAGCGTCGCCTCGCTCCAGGCGCGGCCGGTGAAGGTGAGGCCGAGCGGAAAGTCCGGCGTCTTGAAGTCGTCGACACCGCTCCGGAAACCCGACGGCACCTGCACGCTGGGGTAGCCCGCCTTGGCCGCGATGGCGCACCCCGCCATGCCGGGAAACACGACGGCATCGAGCTTGTGCTGCGTCAGGTAGGCATCGAGGCCGCGCTCCTTGGCCGACAGGAGATCCATCGCCCGCGCCGAGCGGTATTCCAGTTCCGACAGATCGCCACGCGTCGCCTCGGCGGCGAGCATCAGGTCCTGGCCGAAGCGCAACGCCTTCCTGGCGTGGCGCTGGTTGAAGGCAATGATGTCGGCCATGGTCCTGACCTTCGTGTCCGTGGCCCAGTCGCGCAGATAGAGATTGAGATCGCGCTTGAACTCGTAGACGAACACGACCGGCGGCGTGGCGAGGTTGCCCTTGTTGCGGCTGAGCGGATTGCGGTTCAGCACGTTCATGGTCGTGCCCGGCCCGCCGATCCAGCCGGCGGTCGGGATGCTGGCCCGCACAAGCACCGCGCCGCAGTCCGCCAGGACCTTCAGCGCTTTCGTCATCACCTTCTTCGCGCTCGGCGGAAGCTTGCCGAAGTAGATGTCGTTCAACGGATCGTCGGGATCGCTGGGCACGCCGATGCGCGCCCCTTTCAGGCCGTCCTTGTCGAGGCCTGCGGTGTAGTCCTTCGGCCGCTTCAGCGGCCGGGTCGCAGGATCGAGTGGATCGCGCGCCGCCAGCACGTTCAGCAGGATCGCGGAATCGCGCACCGTGCGCGTCAGCGGTCCCGCCGTGTCCTGGCTGTGCGAGATCGGAAGGATGCCGGCGCGACTCACCAGCCCGACCGTGGGTTTTACAGTGACCAGCCCGTTCTGCGTCGCCGGGCTCAGCAACGAGCCCGAGGTCTCGGTGCCGATCGCCGCGGCGCAGAGGCCGGCAGCAACCGCGACGGCGGAGCCGCCGCTCGAGCCGCCCGGCAGCACGACGGGAATGCCGCGCTTGTCGACCAGCTTGGGCACGTACGGGTTCTTCACCTGGCCGCCGAGCGAGCTGTAGCCCGCAGGCATGTCGATCGTGAGGATGTTGGCGAACTCCGTGAGGTTCGCCTTGCCCAGGATCACCGCCCCCGCCGCGCGCAGCTGCTTCACGACCGTCGCGTCATCGCGGGCGCGGGCGTCGGCAAGCGCCAGCGAACCGGCGGTTGTGTGCTGGCGGTCGCCGGTGGCGATGTTGTCCTTGACCAGGATCGGCACCCCGGCCAGCGGCTGGCGCGCCGACGGTTTTGCGCCGTCAAGGCGGGCCGCGATGGCCAGTGCCTCGGGATTGACCTCGCGGACGGAATTGAGCCGTGGCCCACCTCGATCGTAGGCCTTGATGCGCGCCAGGTACGCCCGGGTGAGGCCACTCGCCGTGATCTTTCCCTCGCCGAGCGCCTCGATCACGAGGGCAAGCGAGGCGTCCTCGACGGCAAGATGCTTTTTCGGAGTTGGTTTCGCCATGGCGGCGACTTTGCGTGATTTCCCGCGGACGCGCCATCGTCCTGCCGTCATCCGCCGATACGTTGTGGACAGGCGTTACGGCCGTTGCGAGGATCGGTCCATGCACCTCCGAATGATTCACAGTGGCAGGACCCGCGACTCCCTTGTCACGCCCTCGGATGCACGAACCTTCGACCTCATGCTTCAGCTGCGCCTGCAGCTCGTGCGCTGCGAACCGACGTCACAGTTCAACGTGCTGGGCACTCGCTGCAACGGCAACGGCATTCTGCACGACGAGCCCTACGGCCACTTTCACCTCGTCGCGTGGAGGCCTGACGAGTGGACGGCGTTCCGCACCAATATCGTCCCCATCATCATGCGCTACTGGGACCGCAAGTTCGAGCTCACGCCGAGCCGGCCGTGGTATCAACCGCGCAATGGCGGCGCCGCCGTGGCGGCGAGGTTCACCTGCAGCCTGTCGCTGCAACTGGTCGAGGCGGCCGGGCATGCTCATCAGCGCTACTACATCGTCAAACCGCAGGAGACGAGCTTCCGCTCTTTCGCCAACGGCGAGGCGCAGCGCGCGATGTTCACCCATCGCGACCTCTCGTCCGAGCGGAGCATGGTGCGCACCCGCGTGGGCACCGCCCGGCACCGTATCAGCTTTCTCCAGAGCACGGTCCTGCACGAGTTCGGTCACACGCTCGGCCTCCATCACGTTGCCGGAACCGGCGACAACGACGCGGCCTATGGAACAACGCTGCAGCAGCGTCAGGATATCATGGGATGGGGAGACCATGCCGCGGGGACGGCGGCCAGGCCCTGGGTGTCGCAGCTGCGCCACCATTTGATACGGGCTCACGGTGAGGCGCCGCTGACCTTCACGCCGCGGGTCGTCAATCCGCAGCTGATCACCTATTGGGATAGCGACTGGGTGCCGCCGGCCGCCGCCGCGCACGGAGATGGTCACGGGCACGCCGCGCCTTAGCGACAATTGCTCTTCGCATCCGGCCAACGCAAAATGGCGGCCCGCCGAACAGAGCGTTTGGAGTTAACGCGTGCCGCCCACCATCCCCCAACCGGTCGCCGCGCCGTTGACGCGCGCCGCCATGTTCCTCGTCATGACCATGAACGACGGCGCGGAGCACGAGGAGACCATCAAGGATCTCACCGCCGACCTGTCGGGCCTGCTGCGCTCCATCGGCTTCCGCGATTCCGACAGCCGGTTGTCCTGCGTCATGGGGTTCGGGTCCGACGCCTGGGACCGGCTGTTCGGCGCGCCGAGGCCGAAGGAGCTGCATGCCTTTCGCGAGATCCAGGGCCAGCACCACGCGCCGGCGACGCCGGGCGACCTCTTCTTCCATATCCGGTGCCAGCGCATGGACATGTGCTTCGAGCTCGCGGCGCAGATCATGGCCCGGCTCGACGGGGCCGTCGTGACGGCCGATGAGGTGCAAGGCTTCAAGTATTTCGACGACCGCGACCTTCTAGGCTTCGTCGACGGCACGGAGAACCCCGTCGACCAGGACGCCGTCGACGCCACCGTCATCGGCGAGGAGGACCCGGGTTTCGCCGGCGGCAGCTACGTGATCGTGCAGAAGTACCTGCACGACCTGAAAGCCTGGAACGCCGTGCCCGTCGAGCAGCAGGAAGGCTTCGTCGGCCGCACCAAGCTGTCTGATATCGAGCTCGACGACGCGACAAAACCCTCCTTCGCCCACAACGCGCTGACCGTGATCGAGGAGAACGGCCAGGAACTGAAGATCGTACGCGCCAACATGCCGTTCGGCGAGGTCGGCAAGGGCGAGTACGGCACCTACTTCTGCGGCTACACCAACTCGCCGCGCAAGATCGAGCTGATGCTCGAGAACATGTTCGTCGGCAAGCCGCCCGGCAACTACGACCGGCTGCTCGACTTCAGCCGCCCCGTGACCGGCACGCTGTTCTTCGTGCCCTCGGCGACGTTCCTGGACGAGATCGCGCCGGCGCCGGCAGCTGTCGCCGAGAGCACGGCCGGACAACCGCAGGCCGCGACGACCGATGGCTCGCTCGGCATCGGTTCCCTGAAAAAGGACGACGGACGGCAGACCGAATAGAAGCGATCTGTGGCGTTTGTCACCGCTGCGGAGGCCGCCGCCTGATAGAATGCCACAACCGACCTGACGGAGGTCCCATGGCGGACGATCGGACGCGAGCGGTTGCCCTGAAAGCGGCGGATGCCCGCGTTCTGCTCCAGAAGCACCTGCCCTACGTCCTGCATGTCCTCACACCGGCACAGCTTGCCCAGGTCCAGCGGGTGCTCGACGCCGAGGTCGTCAATCCCGAGATCGCCAAGCAGGCGAACGAGGTCTACCGGAAGTCCGTGACCGCCCAGAGCGGCAACCTTGTGGTGCGTGACGAGAAGATGGTGAACCGCGCCTATCGCATCATGGCGAGCCAGATCAAGGCGAGCGAGAGCGACCACCATATTCGCCTCGACTACAAGCGACTCCTGACGGTGGATGCCCTGGCGCCCGTCACCGACAACCCGGATGAACGGGAGTATCTCGGACGGGTGCGCAACACGCTGGAGAGCAAGGGCATCTGGCTGCGCTTCGACAAGCAGCTGGTGCGCGACCCGGACGATGCCAGCCGCTGGATCGTCGACCCGCGGACCTTCCGGGCCTGGCTCAGCGTCGGCTACGACGGCGACGCCATCCCCACCAACGACGGCCAGCTCGACCGCGAGGAGCTTTTGGGCACCGTGCTGTTCGGCGCGGGTTACTACGATGCCGTGCACCGTGGCCCGACCCAGCGCTCGCTCGAGCGCCAGATCGCCATTCTAAGCGCCGAAATCGATTCCGGGATCGCAGAGCACAATCGGCTGGTCATGCGAAAGATCAAGGCGCCGATCGTGAGCGGCATCTCTGACTTCGTCGGAGGCGCCGACCTGCCGGACCGGAACATCTGGGACTACCCGCAGAAGATGCTTCTGAAGGCGCTGGATCTGAACAAAGGCGGCAACGTCTTCAAGTCGCCGGGATACCTGGTGGCCGCGGCGGTCGCGACGCGCAACAATGCGAACTTGCTGGCGCAGTACGCCGACGACTCGGCGAGCGGCGCGGGTCGCGTGGTCACCGTGCTGAAAGTCGCGAAGACGGCCGGCCAGGTCGCCGAGGTCGGTTTGGCGATCACGGGTGTTACCGGCATCGTGCGCGGGACGGTCAGCGTGGCGGGCGGCGCCGCCGCCGGGGACGCCGCGGTGGATGCGGCGGCCGAACGCATGATCGCCAAGCACTATGCCAAGGACGCCGAGATCATGGCCGACCTGAACAAGGTCAAGTGGGTCCCGCAGCCCAAGGGCAGCGTGGCCGGCGGCGTCAAACCCGGCACCAGCTCCGGTGCGGGAACCGGCTGGCACAAGTGGTGATCTGACCCGGTCGTCGCCACCAGCGGTCGGTGCGGCCGGCGAAGCAGCGGTCGGCGAGACGCTTCTGCCCCAGATGGTGACTGGATTGGTCACCATCGTGCAAGGCGATGATCTTGCCTGTTGCGCTCAGGCGATCTTGACGTCCGCGGCGCGAATGACCGGCGCCCACTTGGCGAGCTCATCCTTGATGAACTGCGCCGTGCGCTCCGGCGTGGTGTCCGGCGTCGGGATGGCGGCATTGCCTTCCAGGAACTTGATCGTCGACGGATCGGCCATCGCCTGGCGACTGGCCTTGTCGAGCCGGTCGATCACGTTCTGCGGCATGCCGGCCGGCCCCAGGATGAGGTTGAAGGTGTAGGCCTCGTAGTCCTTCACGCCCGCCTCGCTCATGGTCGGGATCTCCGGTGCGATCGGCGCGCGCGTGGAATGGCAGAAGGCAAGGATCCTGAGCTTGCCGCCACGGTGCAGCGGCAGCAGCGTGCTGAAGGTCTCAAAGGACCAGGCGACGTTGCCGGCCATGACGTCCTGCATGGCCGGGGCGCCGCCCTTGTAGGGCACATGAAGCACGTCCATGCCGCCGACCGAGCGTTTGAGGTATTCCGCCGCAAGGTGGACGATGCTGCCGAATCCGGCCGAACCGTAGGAATACTTTCCCGGATTCTTCTTCATCAGCTCGACCAGCTCCATCATGGTCGCCGGCAGCAACGGGTGGGCATAGAACACCAGCGGGTTGACGCAGATCGAGGAGATCGGCGTGAAGTCCTTGACCGCGTCGTACGGGGGATTGACGAACGCCGTGGGATTGATGGCGTGCGTCGACGAGGTCGCGACCAGCAGCGTGTAGCCGTCGGGCTTGGCGTTCTTGACCTCGACGGCGCCGATCGAGCCCGCGGCGCCGCTCTTGTTGTCGACGATCACGGTCTGGCCGAGCTGCTGGGTCAGCTTGTCGGCGAACATGCGGCCCATGACGTCGGTGGCGCCGCCGGCCGGGAACGGCACGACGAGGCGGATGGTGCGATCGGGGAACTTGGCATCGGCGCGCGCAATGGCGGGCGCTGCAAGCGCGCCGAAGCCGGCCGCAAGCAGATGACGGCGTTTCATGTGAACACTCCCTGTATGCACTGTTGTTTGTCTGTTCAGACGCTTACGCGTAGCGACAACTTCAACGACGCCAGGAGTAATGCCGTAAGAATGCGCCTCTCGCGCCGCCCGGTCGAGTGCTATCGCCGGGCAGGCGTCAGATAGCCGAGGACGAGCCGGGTGACCTCGTCGATGAACCGCTCACGGTCGCGGGCGTGCGCATCGGGCCGGTGGATGACGAACTGATGGGTGAGGGCTTCGACCGTGGTCACCAGGATGGAGGTCGCCAGATCGAGGTCGCGGACGGCGATCTCGTCCCGGCGCTTCTCCAGGTAGCTCCTGACCAGCCGGAATGTCTCGCCCTCCAGCGCCTCGATCTTGGCGAGCTGGCCCATGCGCGGCACCTGTTCGTCGAACACGCGATGCAGGGCGGGGTCGACCCGATGGGCGTCGACCGCCGCCCGCACCAGCTTGGCGATCGCCGTCGCGAGGTCGAGCGACGCCACCTCCTTCAGGGCATCGCTGAGCAGCGCCAGCATGTCGCGGTTGTGGCGCGCGACCAGCGCCGCCACCAGCGCCTCCTTGTTGGGGAAGTACTGGTAGAGCGAGCCGACGCTCACGCCCGCAGTCGCGGCGATGCGGTTGGTGCTGGCGCGGTCGTATCCGACCTTGGTCAAAACGCGAGCGGTGGCGTCCAGGAGCGCCGCCACCGTCGCCTGGGAGCGCTTCTGCGACGCCGTTTTTCGCGGGTTTGTCGGGATTGCGCGCGCCATCGGACCACCGTCTGCCAATGCGAGTAGACAATGCGAGTGATAGCTCGCAAATATACGCCAGGCAACCGAAAGGCAACTTGCGATGTTCACCCTCCCCTATCGCACCTTGATTCACCAGAAGCGCTGGGCGACCAATGGCCTCAATGCGGTCATTGCCGAGAACGTCGAGCGCCTGCCCGCCGACGAGCAGGTCCTGATCCGGCGGCTGCTCGACCACATCCAGGTCGTCGACGAGATCTTCCGCCACAATCTCGAAGCCAGGCCACACGGCTACGGCGCGCCACGCTCAGCCGAGCTGCCCTCTCTCGAGGCGCTGGCGGCGAGCGGCCGCGCCACCGCGGACTGGTATGCCGACTACGCCGATGCACTGTTGCCGGAAGAGGTCGACGAGGCGGTCTCCTTCTCCTTCGCCAACGGCAAGCCCGCGCGCATGACGCGCGGCGAGATGCTGCTGCACGTCGCGATGCACGCCGCCGGCCATCGCGGCCAGGCGGCGCTGCTGCTGCAGAAGAACGGCATCGTACCGTGGCCTGACCGGGTGACGGACTTCCTGGGCGCGGGCGATGCCGACGCTCAGGCCGAAGCGGCCTGATCCTAGTCTAGCGGCTGTAGTAGTAGTAGTCGTTGCGCGGCGTCGTCGCCGCGCCGACGACCGCACCACCTGCACCGCCGACCACTGCGCCTGCCACGGGGGCACCGACGGTCGAGCCGACCACGGCGCCGCTGGCTGCGCCGATAGCGCCGCCCGTGACAGCGCGTTGGCCGGGGGTTTCGCCGCACGCGGCGGTCAGCAGCGCGAGCGTCGAGGCGATGGCGGCGAGGGTTACCGTTCGGGACATGCCGATCTCCTTCATTGTTCCTGACGGCAACGGCTCGCCAGCCGACAAGTTGCCCAGTGGACGGCAAGCGGTCACAGCACGCACACAGCGTTTCAGCGTTCGCCGTTCGCCTCGATCATCGCCGCCCACTGCCTGAGCCTGGCATCCGGCACCAGCGGGAAGCCGCCATAATCCTGATAGAGCTCAATCGAGCTCGCGCCATAGGAGACGCCGAGGCGGATCGTGCCGTCGAAGTCTTTCGGCGTCGTCCTGTACGTCTGGAATTCGATCTCGGGCCCGAGTTCCTTCATCGTGGCGTAGACGCGATGGAGCGGTCGCGGCAGGTCGGTGTCGAGGTCGTGGTTGTCGAATACGTAACGCCGCCCGACCGTCCGCCGGCAGTCGCGCATCAGGCCCTCGGTGAAGGCCTGATCGCCGTTGCCCTGCCCCGGCGCGGTGCGCAGCGGGTTGACCGACAGCACCAGCCGCGAGTGCTGCCAGAACGCGTAGTCGGCGAGCGCGTGGCTCAGGCAATCCCTGTAGGCCTGGTCGGTGAAACCCGCGGCGCGCAAGGGACGGAGCACGCCTTCCTGCATCGGCACGACAAACGGCTCGGCGGTATAGGACATGCAGCTGGTGACGGCGACCTCGCGGATCAACGGCCGCCTGTCGAAGCGCGCCGCGAGCTGCGCCTGCAGGGCCGCCCAGGCCTGGCGATAGGCAGGGCTCCAGAACCGGCCGACGGTGCGCGGCTTTTCGTTGAAGATCGTCTCGACCGGCGGCCCGCCGAGCGACTTCGCCCAGTCCGGCGCCTCGAAGCCGCCCCACACCCGGAGCTTGACCGCGAGCGGCTTGTGCGGATTGCGCTCGTTGTAGGGACGGACCTCGGCCAGCGCCCGGTCGATGACGTTATTGGCTCCGATCTCCGCATTGGGCGTCGGCTGCAGCTGCTTCCAGCTCACGATCACCACCAGCCCGCCGAAGATGCCGGGCTTGGCGTTGAGCGGCTCCAGCGTGTTCACCGGATCGCCGCCGTAGCCCACGAAGCGATAGGCGCCCATCGAGACCAGCCCGCGAGCGACGGCAGCAGGTGAAAGAGCGCGATGCAGGCGATGGGAAGGCGACGGAGGGCTGACATGCCCCAGCCTATCGCCTTCCCCACGCCCGCTCGATCAGTTTCGTCTATCCAGCTCTCACTTCCGTAATCCGGCTGATCAAGACAACGGCACGAGATCGCCCAGCAGCGTCGGGATGAACTCCGCCACCGTCGGATGGATGTGCATGGCGCGCTGCAGGACGGTATAGGGCGCCTTGGCATACATGGCCTCGAGCATGCAGTGGATGGCCTCGTCGCCGCTCGCGCCCAGGAACGTGGCGCCCAGGATCTGGCGCGACTCGGCATCGACCAGCACCTTCATGAACCCTTCGGTCTCGCCCCTCTCGAAGGCGCGCGAGACGTCCTCCATGGCGACGCGGCCGACCAGCGCGCGGCGACCGCTTCTACGCACCTCCGCCTCCGTCATGCCGACGCGGCCGAGCGGCGGATCGGTGTAGAGCGCGTAGGCGGCAATGCGATCGCTGATGCGCCGGTGGTCGCCGTCGAGGAGGTTGGCGGCCACGATCTCGTAGTCATTCCACGACGTATGGGTGAAGGCGCCGCGGCCGTTGCAGTCGCCCAGCGCCCAGATCCCGGCCACGTTGGTCTGGAGCTGGTCGTCGACCTCGATGTAGCCGCGCTTGTCCTGCTTGACGCCGGCGCGCTCCAGCCCGAGGTCGTCGGTGTTGGGCCGCCGCCCCGTCGCCAGCAGCAAATGGGAGCCTAAAACCTCGATCGGGCCCTGCTCGCAGGACACCTGCAGGGCCACACCATCGTCCTTGCGCGAGACCTTCAGGCAGCTGGCGTTGGTGCGGATGTCGATGCCCTCGCGGCCGAGGAACGCCGCGACTTCCTTGGAGACATCGTCGTCCTCGCGCGCGATCAGGCGCGGCCCCAGCTCGACGATCGTGACCTGGCTGCCGAAGCGGCGGTACATCTGGCCGAATTCCAGCCCGATATAGCTGCCGCCCAGCACCACGAGATGCCGCGGCAGGAAATCGACCTCCATCATCGAGCTGTTGGTGAGGTAATCGACCTGGTCCAGCCCGGGAATGTCGGGCACCGCGGCGCGGCCGCCGACATTGAGGAAGACCTTCTCCGCCCGCAGGACCTCGTTGCCGACCTCGACCTCGCGCGCCGATCGCAGACGTGCGTGGCCGGTATGGACGGTGCAGTTCTCCAGCCCGCGCAGCGACCGCTCGACGCCGCGTGTAGAAGCGCCGGCGACCTCGTCCTTGCGCGCCTTGACGCGCTTCATGTCGACCGTGATCTCGCCGGCGCCGAAACCGTAGAAGGCGCCGCGCCGTGCCATGTGAACGGCGTAGGCGCTGGCCACCAGAGTCTTGGTCGGCGTGCAGCCGGTGTTGACGCAGGTGCCGCCGAAGCGGCCGCGCTCGATTACCGCCACCTTCATGCCGGCGCCGGCGAGGCGCCGCGCCAGCGCGGGACCGGCCTGTCCGGTCCCGATGATGATCGCATCGTAGGTCGTCATGACGGCAGCTCCGTGCCGGCCTGCTCGGCGATCATGTAGCGGGCGTACCAGCCCGGCCAGTTGGCGTCGCGTTGGCCGTCGGCGCGCTTCTCGTGCTCGCCGTGGGCGGCCTCGGCGCGGCGCAGCGCATCGACCAGTTCGGCCTGCGAGGCGAAGGTCGTAGGCGCCGCGTCCACCCGCCCGGGCAACCGGGTGGTGACTTCCTGCAACAGCCACTCGTTGCCGTCGGGATCGCTGAACGTCGCATACGAGGCATAGCTGCGCCGCGCCGGATCCCTGCCCTTCGACGGCGCCTCTCCGGGCAAGCGATGGAATACCTCGGCCACGCCGGCGCCCCTGGCCACAAGGTCGGCGCGCGCCGCCTCGATGTCGGAGACGACGAGGTAGAGCCCGCGGGCCGAACCGGGTGCGGCAGGCGTCACGCCTTTGCCGAAGTGGATGGAGCACGGCGAGCCGGGTGGCGTGAACTGCACGACCCGGAATGCCTCGCTCACGACGAAGTCAGCGTCGAGCCGCCAACCGAGCCTGCCGTAGAAGTCCTTGGAACGATCGACGTCCGACACGGGAATGACCACGACCTCGAGCTTCATGTCCATGGCAGGCTCCTCGGGTTATTTCAGGACGACCAGCGGCTTTCCTTTCGACGATGTAGGTGGCGAACTCCGCGGCGTTGCCGCTGCCGACGTTCGTGACGCCGTGCACCGCGCCGGCCGGAATGAACAGCACCTCGCCCGCCTTGAGCGTGACGGGTGGCTTGCCCTCGACGCGGTACTCCAGCACGCGCCGCGTCGAGCGTGAGACTGCACGCCGCGATCAGTGTCGCAACCGCCAGCAGGCGAGCCATTCTCATGGCTATCTCCTTGATGCGGGTCACAGAGTGACCGACCACCGTATCAAAACCATTGCAGTAGATGTGCATACCTTGGGAGCCCTCGAACACTCTACCGTCGCCCCAAGGGATCCGAGCGCCCTACTCCGGTGCCTGGTCGAGGATCGCCTGCAGGGTCTTGGCACCGTGCGCGTCAGGCGGCAGCACGTCGCCCGACTCCGCGATCCGGCGGCGTTGCGCCTCCTCCCAGTGGCGGCCGTCGAAGAACCGGGTGGGCTTCAGGCTGGGCCCGTCGATGTCGTCCAGGCACCGGGCATTGACGATGATGCGGTGCGGCTGCGAGCGCGGGATGTAGAAGGGGTGCATGCCGCAATGCGCGCAGAAGGTATGCTGCGCGACGCCGGTACCGAAGGTGTAGGATTTCAGCGCGCTCCTGCCGCGCAGCAGCTGGAAGGCGCTGAGCTCCATGCTGAGATGCAGCATGCCCTTCTTGGTGCAGATCGAGCAGCTGCAGTTGGACATCTGGTCGAGATCGACCTCGGCGCGAAACCGCACGCGCCCGCAATGGCATCCACCTTCCCGTGTCTCGCGCATGACCGCCTCCTCAAGTCGTCTCGGCCGCCGGCAGGCGCGCCATCATGACCGAAACGTCGCGCGCCATGTCCAGCGCCTGTTCGATGTCGAGCGACGCCGCCCGATGGAAGGTCCGCTTGGTCTGGCCGACGAATTCCGGATTCCATTTGGCGATGGTCTCGGCCATCGCCAGGGCCGCCGGCAGGAGCTGATCGTCCGGTACCACGCGGTTCACCAGACCGAGCTCATAGGCCCGCTGCGGCGTGATGTTCTCGCACATCATCAAGAGCTCGAACGCGATCTTCCGGCCCATCACGTGCACGGCATGCGCCGTGACCGTGGAAGCGGTCAGCCCGGCGCGCAGCTCGGGGAAGCCGAAGCGCGCACTTTCGGCGGCGACGACGAGGTCGCTGCCGAAGGCAAGGCTGCAGCCCGCGCCCAGGGCGTAACCGTGCACGGCCGCGATGATCGGCTTGTCGATGCGCACCAGAAGCTTGAACAGGTCAATGCTCTTGTCTGCATGCTGCACCAGGTGTTTGCGATTCTCCGTCGTCAGCAGGCGCGGCGAAGACGTGTCCATCCCTGGACAGAAGGCTCGTCCGGCGCCCGAGACGACCACGGCGGCAACGGAGTCGTCGTGCTGGACGGCGAGCAGCGCCTCGCTCAGGGCCGCGATGAGATCGGCATTGAGCGCGTTCAGCCTCTTCGGGCGGTTCAAAGTCAAAAGCCGTATGGCGCCCCGCGTCTCGACCAGCAGCACCTCTTCCATGCATGCCTCCCTGCTGCAGCCGATCATACAGCCGCGAATCCCGGGCCAGGACCGCCGATATGGGTGAAATTCCGCAGATGCAGAGATCGCCTTGCCTTGGCCGGCTACCGGCCGCCATCATCGGGGCCAGCTGAGGAGCCCAGCTGAGGAGCGGCTAGCATGCGCGCGTTGATTTCCCGCCAATGGGGCGGCATCGAGCAATTGCAGGTCGGCGAGGCACCGGTGCCGCAACCCGGTCGCGACGAGGTGATGATCCGGGTGAAGGCGACGGCGGTCAACTACGCCGATGCCATCATGGTGGCCGGACGCTACCAGACCAAGCCCGAGCTGCCGTTCAGCCCGGGGCTGGAGACCGCCGGCGTGATCGAGGCCTGTGGCCCCGACGTGCAGGGACTGAAGCCCGGCGATCGGGTGATGGCGATCCTGGCCTATGGTGGCCTGGCCGAGTATGCCGTGGCGCCTGCCGTGGAGACCTACGTCATCCCCGATGACTTGAGCTTCGCCGAGGCCGGCGCCTTCCCGATCGCCTACATTTCGAGCCACGTCGCGTTGCGCTGGCAGGGTCGGCTCGAACCGGGCGAGACGCTGCTTGTGCTCGGAGCCGCGGGCGGCGTCGGCCTGACCGCGGTGGAGATCGGCAGGGCCATGGGCGCCCGCGTCATCGCCGCGGCCAGCACGGCGGAGAAGCTGGCCGTGGCCACGGCGCACGGCGCCGACGCCACGGTGAACTACACGAGCGAGAAGCTGACCGAACGGGTGATGGCGCTGACCGGGGACAAAGGCGCCGACGTCTGCTTCGATCCCGTCGGCGGCAGCCTGTTCGATGCAGCTTTGTCGTCGCTCGGCTGGGGCGGACGCATCCTGCTGGTCGGCTTCGTCGGCGGCGTGCCGCAGATCCCGGCCAATCGTCTCCTGGTGAAGCATCGCTCGGCGCTGGGCTCGTCCCTGCGCTATTTCCGCTGGCACGCGCCGGACAAGCTCGAACGGTCGGTCGCGGAGCTGCTGCGCTGGCATGGCGAAGGCAAGCTCAGGCCCTGCATCACCCATCGCCTGCCGCTGGAACGCGCGGTCGACGGGATCCGCCTGCTGACCGACCGCCAGGCGCACGGCAAGATCGTGGTCGAGATGGAGCCCGCATGACCGAGATCCACCTCAGCCGGCCGGCCCGGCACGTCGCCCTGATCACCATCGACAACCTGCCGAAGATGAACGCCATGACACGGCCGATGCTGGCCGAGCTCGGCCGCCTGTGGGACGAGCTGGAGCGCGACGACAGCCGCTGCATCGTCATCACTGGCGCGGGCGAGCGTGCCTTCTCGGTCGGCGCCGACGTCAGTGGCGATCTGTCGGCCGGGCCGGAGGTGGCGCGCATGGTCAGCCACGCGCTGCTCAAGACCGACGCCTACAGAAAGCCGATCGTCGCCGCGGTGAACGGCGACTGCATCGGCGGCGGTGTCGAGCTGCTGCTGGCCAGCGACATCCGCGCCGCGGTGCCGAAGGCGCGCTTCGGCCTGCCCGAAGTGAAGTGGTCGATCTACCCGTTCGGCGGCGGCGCCATCAAGCTGGTGCAGCAGATCGGCCACGTCCATGCCATGGACCTGCTGCTCACGGCGCGCCTGATCGATGCCACGCAGGCAGCGGCGCTGGGCCTGGTCAATCGCGTGCTGCCGCCGGAGCAGCTGATGGACTGGGCGCTGGAGACGGCGGCGATGATCGCCGCCAACAGCCCCTCGGCGGTCCAGGCGGTGAAGCGCCAGATCAGCGGCACCATTGCCGACCACGCGCTCAGCCGCGAGGCGCTGGAGCAGGAGCTGGGCGATGCGGTGCGCGCCAGTCCCGACTTCGCCGAGGGCATCGCCGCGTTCCGCGAAAAGCGCCAGCCACGGTACTGATGACGACGACCCGGCCACGGAGCCGCACTTTCGGCGATCTTTTCGACGAGCTCGCGGCGGCGACACCGCAGGCGCCGGCCCTGGTCAGCGGCGACGAACGCCTGGATTTCGCCGCGCTGAAGGCGCGGATCGACGCTTTCGCCCGCGCCCTTCTCGGCGTCGGCATCGGCCGCGCCGATCGGCTGGCCCTGCTGTGCTCGAACCGCACCGAGTGGGTCGCCGCCGCGGGCGCCGCCGCCAAGATCGGCGCGCCGCTCGCGGCCATCAGCACCTTCAGCACCCCGCGCGAGCTCGCTTTTGCATTGGAGCATTCCGGCGCCAAGGCGCTGATCATGTTGAGCCAGTTCCGTGATCGCCACTTCCTGCAGGCGCTCGGCGAGCTGCGCTGGAGTGCAGCGTTGCCGACCTTGCAGACCGTCGTCGTTCTGGACGGCGATGCTCCGCCAGGCACCTTCGGCCCGGCAGAATTTCTGGCGCGCGGCGCCGGCGTCGATGCGCTGGCGCGGGCGCAGGCTGCGGTCACACCGGACGACATCTGCTTCATCCTCTACACTTCGGGCTCCACCGCCGCGCCCAAGGGCGTGACCCTGGCGCACGGCCCGTTGCTGGCCAACGGCTTCGACATCGGCGAGCGCCAGCATCTCACCGCCGAGGACCGGCTGTGGCTGGCGGTGCCGCTGTTCTGGTCGTTCGGCTCGGCAAACGCGATGCCGGCGATCATGACCCACGGCGGCTGCATGGTGCTGCAGGAGGCGTTCGAGCCCGGCGAGGCGCTGGCCTTGATCGAGCGCGAGCGCTGCAGCGTGTATTACGGCATGGCCAACATGGCGCGCGCCCTGCTGGAGCATCCCGATCATCCCGGGCGCCGGCTGGGCGCGATGCGCACCGGCCTCACCATCGGTCCGCCGGAGGACATCACGCTCACCATCCAGGCGCTGGGCGCCACCGAGCTCTGCACCGTCTACGGCTCGACCGAGACCTACGGCAACTGCGCCGTCACCGACGCGCACGACCCGCTGCCGCTCAGGCTTGCCACGCAAGGCCTGCCGCTACCCGGCATGACCATTCGCGCCGTCGATCCGGTGACCCGTGCGCCGCTGCCCCTGGGTGAGATCGGCGAGCTCGCGGTGCGCGGCTACACCACGCCCGGCTATTTCCGCGCGCCGGAGCTCGATGCAGAGGCGTTCGACGACGGCTGGTTCCTGACCGGCGATCTCGGCTCGATCGAGCCGGATGGCCGCGTGCGCTTTCGCGGCCGGCTGAAGGAGATGATCAAGACCGGCGGCGTCAACGTCGCGCCGCTGGAGGTCGAGCATGTCCTGCTGCAGCATCCCGACATCGTGCAGGCCCATGTCGTCGGCGTTCCGGACCGGCTGAAGGGCGAGATCGTCGCCGCCGCCGTCGAGATGCGCGGCGACGCCAAGGCCGACGCCTCGGCGATCACCGCCTTCTGCCGCGAGCGGCTGGCGAGCTACAAGGTGCCAACGCGGCTCGCCTTTCGCGCAGCCGGCGAGTTCCCGCGTACGGCAACCGGCAAGATCCACAAGCCCGGCCTGCGCGATGAATTCGTCGCAGCTGTCACCCCGAGCGAAGCGAGGGGCCTTTAAAGCCGCAGGAAAGGTCCCTCGCTACGGTAAGCGCGGAGTAACCTCCGCGCCGGATGACAGCGGGTCGGTATCACACAGGGAGCAACGCATGCCCGGTCTGTACTACGATCAGTTCCATGTCGGTCAGCTGTTCAGGCACCCGATCCGCCGCACCATCACCGAGGCCGACAACGTGTGGTTCAGCGCCGTGACGCACAACCCCTCCTACCTGCATCTCGACGAGGAGTACTGCCGCACCGAGACCGAGTTCGGCCAGCGGCTGGTCAACAGCTGCTTCACGCTCTCCCTGATGGTGGGCGTGTCGGTCGGCGACACCGTGCTGGGCACCGCCGTCGCCAACCTCGGCTGGGACGAGGTGCGCCTTCCCAAGCCGCTGTTCCACGGCGATACCGTGCGGGTCGAATCGGAAGTGCTGGAGATGCGCGAGAGCAAGTCCCGGCCCGGTGAGGGCATCGTCATCTTCGCCCACCGCGCCTTCAACCAGAACGGCGAGCTGGTGGCCCATTGCAAACGCTCGTCCCTGATGAGGAAGACACCGGCGTAAGGACGAGCGCTTTTCGGCGGGCAGACGACCGCGTTATCATTCGCTTGCACACTCAGGAGGTCACCCGTGCTCACGGTCACGCGCGATATGATCCTGCCCACGACCGTCACCGGCTCCTATCCGCGCCCCCTGTGGTTCGATCGCAGCCTCGACGGTCGATCGTTCAAATCGGCGCTCGGCGATTCGCTGTTCCGCGAACAGTATCTCGACGCCGTCGCCAGCATCATCGCCGAACAGGAAGCGGCCGGCCTCGACATCGTGACGGACGGCGACAGCCGCTTCGATCTCACCGTGGGCGGCAAGTCGTGGTTCTTCTATCCGATCGAACGGATCGATGGCATTCGCGGCCACCGCGACACCTCGCGCGGATGGATGGCGCGCCACGGCCTGCGGCCGGGCAAGATCCTGTGGGAGGTCCAGGAGGCCTATCAGCCCGGCGTGGTCCGCGAGAAGCTGACGCGCGGCCCGCTGGAATACACCGAGCTCTGGAAGGTGGCGCAGCGCCTGACGGACCGGCCGCTGAAGTTCGGCGCCATCTGCGCCCCCGCCCTGGCGTCGATGCTGTGGAACGAGTTCTATCAAGACGACAAGGCGATGATCCTCGATCTCTGCGACATCATGAACGCGGAGTTCCGCGACCTCGCCGCCGCCGGCTGTCCGCTGATCCAGGTCGAGGAACCGCCGCACCACAGCCGCGCGCTGCAAGGCGACACCACCGACGCCGATCTGGAGTTCCAGACCGACGCCTTCAATCGCCAGCTCGCCGGCGTCAACGCCGAGATCTGGGTGCACACCTGTTGGGGCAATCCCAACCAACAGCGCGTGCACTGGAAAGTGCCGAGCTACGAACGCGCCCTGCCCTGGCTGCTGCGCCTCAATTGCGATGTCCTGACCATCGAGTGTGCGAGCTCGGACGGGCAGGACCTGCCTCTCTTCAAGCACATCAAGACCGACAAGAAGATCGCCATCGGCGTGGTCAATCATTGCAACACGGTGGTGGAGCCTGCCGAGCACGTGGCGGCGCTGATCCGCAAGGCGTTGGAATACATCCCCAAGGAACAGCTCGTCATCAGCACCGATTGCGGCTTCGGCCGCGAGGGCCTGTCACGACGCATCGCCTTCTACAAGTGCGTGGCCCTGGTCGAAGGCACCAACATCGTCCGCCGCGAACTCGGGCTACCGGAAGCGCGCGTGCGGGCGGCCGATCCGAAGCTGTGGTTCGCGGGGCGTTGAGGCGAGGAGATGCAGCGATGACGTCCCGCAAGATGCGGCTCGGCCTGTCGATACGCGGCCATGGCTATCACCCGGCCGCCTGGCGCCATCCCGACGTGCCGGCCGACGGCACCCTGCATGTCGAGCATTACGTGCACAGCGCCCAGACGGCCGAGCGCGGCAAGCTCGACATGATCTTCTTTGCCGACGGCGCCGGCATTCGCCAGGGCGACACGCCGCCGGGCTCCCTGGCACGCACCGGCCGCGACATGGTCGAGCTGGAGCCGATGACGTTGTTGCCGGCGCTGGCCATGGTCACCCGGCATGTCGGTCTGGTGACGACGGCCTCCACCACCTACAACGAGCCCTACAACCTCGCGCGCAAGTTCGCGACGCTGGATCTCATCAGCAAGGGCCGCGCCGGCTGGAACGTGGTGGCGTCATGGTCGGAGCTCGAAGCCCAGAATTTCGGGCTGGAGACGACGCTCGACTACGACACGCGCTACGCCCGCTCCGCCGAGTTCGTCGAGGTGGTCAAGGGTCTGTGGGACAGCTGGGACGACGGCGCGCTCGTGTTCGACAAGGCGGGCGGCCGCTATTTCGACGAAGCCAAGATGCACGTGCTCGATCACCACGGCCGCTTCTTCAAGGTGCGCGGCCCGCTGAACGTCGCCGGCATGCCGCAGGGCCATCCGGTGATCGTGCAGGCCGGCGCCTCGGAGCAGGGGCGCGAGCTGGGGGCGGCGACAGCCGAGGTCATCTACGCCATCAGCGGCTCGCTCGAGGGCGCGCGCGCCTACTATGCCGACGTCAAGGGACGGATGGCGAAATACGGCCGCGAGCCCGACGACCTCAAGATCATGCCGGCGCTTTGCCCCGTGGTTGGCCGCACGCGCGCCGAAGCGCAGGCGAAGTACGACGAGCTGCAGGCGCTGTGGGACCCGCTGGCCGGCCTTGGCTCGCTCTACGGCACGTTCGGCGACCTGTCGGCCTATCCGCTCGACGGTCCCCTACCCGAGGGCGCACTGGGCGCCGGCGAGATGCGCAGCCTCTCGGCCCAGCTCGTCGAGCGGATGCGTCGGGAGAAGCCGACGATCCGCGAGCTGTACCTGCGCTCTGGCATCACCGGCTCGGCGCGGATCGGCACGCCGGCCGACATCGCCGATGCCATGCAGCAGTGGTTCGAGGCCTCGGGCTGCGATGGCTTCAACATCACGCCGGCTACCCTGCCCGGCGGCGGCGACGACTTCGTCGCGATGGTCGTTCCCGAGCTGCAGCGCCGCGGGCTGTTCCGCACCGAGTACGAAGGCAGGACGCTCAGGGAAAACCTCGGCTTGCGACCGGTCACGAGCCGCTACAGTCAAGATCGCCGAGCCGCGGAGTAAGCCATGCCTGTCATCGACGTCCAGGTTCATCCTTTCGACAAGGATCATCCCGGCCGGCCATGGGCCAGTCCGTCGCACGGGCTTCTGTCCGCCACCGGCGAGGAGATGGTGGCCGCGATGACGAGCGTCGGCGTCGACGGCGCCATCATGGTCTCGTCGTTCAACGCCTACAGGTACGACCCGAGCTACGCGGTGGAAGTCTACGGCAAGTATCCGGACAAGTTCCGGGTGGTGACGCCGGTCGACGCGACCGATCCCGCGATCGACGACGTGGTGGCGAAGTGGGCGAAGACGCCGGGCGCGCGCGGCATTCGCATCCGCATGGGCAAAGACCTGCCGATGGACGCCGACCACCCCGGCCTGCGGCGTGCCTTCGTCGCCGCGGCCCGGCACGGCTTGCCGGTCAATCTCCTGTGCTGGGGCATCCTGGACAAGGGCCTGCCGCACATCCGGCAGCACCCTGATACGGTCATCGTCATCGACCATCTTGGCCTGCTGCAGCCGTTTCGCCCGCCGGTTCCCGCCGACGTCTGGGCCGACCTGCCGAAGCTGCTCGATCTCGCCAAACATCGGAACGTGCGGGTGAAGGTGAGCGGCGCCTGCACGATGTCGCACCAGCCCTTCCCCTACGACGATATCTGGGACCCGGTGCTCCGGATCATCGATGCGTTCGGGCTCGATCGCTGCATGTGGGGCACCGACTGGACCCGGACGATCGGCATGCTGACCTACGAGCAGGGCGTCGCGCCGTTCCGCGACACCAAGCGCCTGTCGCAGAGCGACAAGGCGGCGCTCATGGGCGGAACGCTGCAGAAGGTCTACAAGTGGTAGCCCCTCCGTCGGGATGACGGAGTTAAAAGGAGAGGAACAGATGAATCGTCTCTCAGGCAAGGTGGCGGTGATTACCGGCGCGGGCTCGGGCATCGGCCGGGCAGCGACCAAGATGTTCGTCGCCGAGGGCGCCAAGGTCGTCGTGGCGGAGATCGACAAGACCCTAGGCGAGGCGAGCGCGCGCGAGGCCGGCGATGCCCGCTTCGTGCACACGGACGTGACCGACGAAAACAGCGTCAAACGGATGGTGCACCAGGCCAAGGACGCCTTCGGCCGCATCGATGTCCTCCTGAATTGCGCCGGCGGCTCCTTGCGCGAGGACAGGCCGGTGACCGAGGTCGATCCGTCGGTCTGGGACAAGACCATCAACCTCGATATGAAGGGACCCTTCTTGTGCTGCCGGCACGTCATCCCGGTGATGGTCGAACAGGGCAAGGGCAGCGTGGTCAATTTCTCCTCGGTGGTGGCCTTGCGCGGCAACCACATCGCCCATGTCTATGTCATGGCCAAGGGCGGCCTGATCTCCTTCACCCAGGCCCTGGCGGGCGCGTACTCGCCCAAGGGCATCCGCGTCAACGCCATCTGCCCTGGTGTCGTGCTGACCGAACGCGTCAGGAGCAGGTTTACCGAAGGCAACCAGATCCGCTTCGGCGGCATCGACAACATCGCCGGGCAATACCCGTTCGCCGTCGGCCAGCCGGAGGACATCGCCAACGTCGCGCTTTTCCTCGCCTCCGACGAATCGCGCATGGTGAACGGCGCCGCGATCCCCGCCGAAGGCGGCTTCTCCGCCTACTAGGCAATGCCCATGAAATCTACCCTGAGGGGTGGGCTCGCTCTCTCCGCCACCACGATCGTTCTCTGCCTGCTTGCCGGCGAGTTCATCACGCGCCTCACCGACGGGCAAGGCGCAGTTCACCGCTCGACACTCTCTCGGCGTTCGAGAAGGAGAATGCCGGCCGCGACATCGACGCCTACTATTCGACGATGCACTTCACCGACCGCGGCAACATCCTCGCCGCCCGCTCGATCGCCGCGGCGCTCGCCGGCGGCAAGGAATGAAGGGAGAGCTTGATGCTGACGGTCTATTCCGCGCCGGGCACGCGGGCGATCCGCGTGATCTGGGTGCTGGAGGAAATCGGCGCCAAGGCCGAGGTCAAGTCGATGCCCTACCCGCCGCGCAAGCACGCGCCGGATTATTTTGCCGTCAATCCGACCGGCATGGTGCCGGTCCTGATCGAGGGCGAGGTGCGGCTCGGCGAATCGATGGCGATCTGCGACTACCTCGCGACCAAGCACGGCTCGCCGCTGGTCGTGGCGCCCGACGACCCGGAGCGGGCCCCGTTCCTGGAATGGCTATGGTACGGCGAGTCGACCCTGATGACGCCCCTGTCGCGCCTCAACATCGTGCGCCAGGTCGATTCCAAGGCACCTGCGGTCGAGGCCATCATGGCCGGCGCGCGCGACCACATTGCCCAGCGGCTGAAGATGCTCGAGGAGCGCCTGGACGGCCGTGACTTCCTTGCGGCGGGGCGGCTGACCCTGGCCGACATTTCGGTCAGCTATCCGCTGTATCTCGTCGGCCAGCTCGGCCTCGACGCTCTGCTGGGACCGCGCTCCGCTGCCTATCGCGACCGGCTGCGCGCGCGGCCGGCCTACCAGCGCGCCGTCGCGATCGCCTAGCTCCTATCGGCGGCGGCGAAGTGCGCCAGCTGATCCGCGTGCGCCTTCTTGAACGAGGGACGATCGGTCACGCGGCTCACATACCGTTCGGTCGCGGGTCGATTGCCGTAAGCGCGGACTTTCCCGACGCGCAGCACATCTGCCATCAGCAGGTCCGCGGCGGTGAAGCGGTCGGCCGCCAGCCACTGCCGCTCCTTCAGGACGTTCTCGAGCTGGTCGAGGCGGTTTCCCATCCAGCCGGCGAGGCGGTTGTCCTTCTCGCCGGATATCTCGAGGAACCACCAGGGAACGCTGACCATCTCGATCGAATTGAGCGCGGCGATCATCCATTGAACCGTTGCCGCTTCGCCGACCGGATCGCGCGGCATCAGCTTTTCGCTCTTCCGCGCCAGATGCAGCAGCCCGGCGCCGCTTTCGAATATCTCCACGTCGCCGTCGCTCAGGAAGGGCACTTGGCCGAAGGGCTGGTGCGCCAGGTGATTGGTCTCTCGTCCGTCGAACGGGACCGTTCGCACCGCGTAGGCCAGCCCGGCTTCCTCGCACGCCCACCGCAATCTCAGGTCGCGGACGAACCCACGCGGTCCCTTGGGCATCCAGTCGTAGGTCCAGATGATGAGGTCGCACATCCTACTGTGCCGTCATGCCGCCATCGATCACCAGCTCCGAGCCGGTGATCCACGAGGCCTCGTCGGACGCCAGGAACAGCACGCCGTTGGCGATGTCCTCGGCAGTGCCGAGCCGGCCCATCGGCGTGCGATCGATCAACGCCTGGCGCACGGCAGGATCGCTGAAGCGCCTCTCCGTCAGCGGCGTATCGGCATAGCCCGGATGCACCGAGTTGATGCGGATGTTCTCCTTGGCATATTGCAGCGCCGCCGACTTGGTGAAGATCGTGATGGCGCCCTTGGCCGCCGAATAGGCGGGCGATGTCGGGCTGCCGACGATGCCCATGACCGACGACGTGTTGATGATCGACCCGCCGCCGCCCTTGCGCATCGCCGGGATCGCCGTGCGGGTGCCGAGGAAAACGCCCTTGGCATGGACGCCGAGCTCGCGCTCCCAGATCTCCACCGTGATGTCTTCGACCTTGCCGGGAACGGCGACGCCGGCGTTGTTGAACAGGATGTCGAGCCGCCCGTGCGCCGCCATCACCGCGTCGACGACCTCGGCCCAGTTCTTTTCCGAGGTCACGTCGAGATGCAGGTAGCGCGCGTCATGCCCGTCGGCGCGCAAGGCCGCGGCCGATCGCTCGCCCAGCTCATCGCGGATATCGGTCAGCACCACCTTCGCGCCCTCGCGCACGAACAGATGCGCCGCCGCGCCGCCGAACCCAAAAAGCTCGCCCTTGATCGCCGCCGCAGCACCCGTCAGCAGCGCCACCTTGCCCCGCAGTCGCATCCTGCCCTCCTTCACGGCGTCGAAACCCCGATGGCTCTCAGCCGCGCATGCGCCCGCCCCGCCCGCGCCTTCAGGCCGTCGAGATAGGTGCTGACGTCGGTGCCGGGCAGGTTCAGCACCTGGCAGCCCAACCGCCAGTATTCCTCGATCTGCGCCTCGGTTTCCGCCGACCCGCGGGCAAGCTTCCCGTGCACCTTGCAGGCCTCGGCGATGCGCAGCACGGCCGCCTTGAAGGTCGGATGCTCGAGCTGGAGATGGACGCCGAGCCGCGCACTCAGGTCCGAATGGCCATAGGCGATCATGTCGATGCCCTCGACGGCCGCGATCGCCTCGACATTCTCGAGGCCCTCGAGCGATTCGATCGATACGCAGGTGATGATGTTGGCATTGGCCCACGGCGCATACTCGGTCGCATGACGGGCGCCATAGCCCCTGTAGCCGGTGTGCATGCCCTGCCCCGAGATGCCGCGATTGCCGATCGGCGGATACTTCGCCTGCGCCACGATCGCGCGCGCCTCCTCGACAGTGTCGACGTCCGAGACCTGCACGCCCATGATCCCATGGTCGAGGATCGCCGGGATCATGTAGGTGGAGGATTTGTGGATGCGCACGATCGCCGAAACGTCGGTCGCCTGGAACCAGCCGGCGAGATCGGCGATGGTCTCGAGGTCGAAGGCGCCGTGTTCGTGGTCGATCATGCAGTAGTCGAAGCCGGACGCCTCGATGATCCACGGCACCCCGCGCGAGGCGAACTCTTTCAGCCCCGTCCCGAGCGCGGCCCGCCCCTCGCGCACCGCCCGCCAGATGCTGTTGTCTTTCATGGCGCGCCTCTTGGAATCCGGTGGCGACCGGCCTTATTCAGCCTTGATGCCCGCGAACTTGATCACCTTCGCCCACTTTTCGGTGGCATCCGAGATGATCTTCCCGAATTCCCCAGGTGTGCCGCCAACCACCGTGCCGCCCAGCTCTTCGATCCGGGCCTTGATCTTGGCATCGGCGAGGCCGGCGTTGAGCTCCTTGTTCAGCAGATCGATGATTGCCGCCGGGGTGGCCTTGGGCGCGCCGATGCCAGCAAAACCAGTGGCCTCATAGCCGGGCAGGAATTCTCCCACCGATGGAACGTCCGGAAACACGTCCAAACGTTTCGCGGGCGTCACCGCCAGGGCGCGCAGCTTACCGGCCTTGATGTGTGGGATCGCTTCCGACACCGGAGCGAAAATCACCTGCACGTGGCCGGCGACCAGATCGGCGACCGCAGGCGCGCCGCCCTTATACGGGACGTGGACCAGATTCACCCCGCTCATCATCTTGAAAAGCTCGCAGGTGATGTTTTGCGGCGTGCCGGCGCCGGCCGACCCGTAGTTGATCTTGCCCGGGTTGGCCTTGGCATAGGCGATGAGCTCGGGGAGCGTCGCGGCGGGGACCGACGGATTCACCACGACGACGTATGCCAGCCGCGCGAGGTAGATGACCGGCGCGATGTCCCGCATGAAGTCGAAAGGGAGATTGGTGAAGAGCGCGGGATTGATCGCGACCGGGGTCACGACTGTCAGCAGGGTGTAGCCATCCGGAGGTGCCTTGGCGACGATCTCGATTCCGATGTTGCCGCTGGCGCCGGGCTTGTTCTCAATGAGGAATTGCTGGCCGAGGCGCTCCGTCAGCCAATCACCCATCAGGCGCGCCATGATGTCGGTTGCCCCGCCGGGGGGAAAGCCGACGACGATGCGTACCGGCTGCCGTGACGGATAGGCTTGTGCCCGCGCACCGTGGGGCGCGGCCGGCAACGCAGCCGCGCCCGCGGCCAGATGCACGAAAGTACGGCGGCGAAATTTCATGATGCGCCCTCCACAATTATTCTTTGTGCTTGGGCGCGGACATGCACTCCAACGCGACGCCCTGCGGGAACAGGCTACATCCGTCTTGTGAGGGGGCGGAAGGGGCCGCCCCTGGTCCATCGCTTCATGTCGTTGCGTCGCGGAATTTGGCGAGGGCTGCTTCGATGCGCTGGAGCAGCCGCTCCCGATGGGCCGCGAAGGCGCTGCCGAGGACGAACGGGAGGCGGACGATCGGCAGGTAGGACTCGATCGCCGCCGTCAGCGCCGCCTGGGACAGGCCCGTCCGCCGCGCATACTCGGACTGCAAGGCTGCATTGACCGCGCGCGGCCGTTCCGGATCGTCGGCGGCTTCCGGGGCGAACTCGGCCAGGATGAGATGGCTGTGCCCGAGATCGTAGGCAGCAGGCCCGCGCACCGCCATGGTCCAGTCGATGAGCCTCGGACCATCCGCCGTCATGATCACGTTGTCGGGGTGGATGTCGCCATGGCAGAGCGCGTCGCCCGGCTCCAGGCGATTCATCAGGGCGAGGATGCCGGTGGCGATGTGCTCGGGAAGCCTGCCGTTGGCGGACCGCAACACGATGCTCACCCACTCGCGCAGGGGGAGCACGTCCGCCGGCGGCGGCATCCTGTGAACGGTGAGGCAAAGATCGGCGAGGATCGCGCCCGCCTGCCCGCGCGTCACGGCGCCGCTGCGCGTGAGCTGCAGCAGGGTCGGTCCCTCGAAGCGCGGCAGCACGAAGCCGAAGCGGTCCGCCAAGGTCACCAGGCCCAAAACCTCCGGCGCCGGGCCGCCGGCGGCAAAGATGGCATGGGTCATGTGCACCTCGTGCCAGCTCTGCCGCCGCGACACGCCTGGCTTGAACAGTTTCAGGACCTGACCGGGCGCCCAGGCGTGGATGTCCGCCGAGAGACCTTCACCGATCTTCTCTCCCAGGGATCCCCGCACCGCCCCTCCTCCCTAATTCGCCCTCCACTGCGCGGAGAAGAAACCGCGCGGCGGGCAAAGACAAACCTATTGATTCTTAGGTCCTGGATGTGCAGGCTCAGAAGGTGACGGACCACTCCGCTCACGCCATCAAGCCATCACATCCGAGATCACCGGGCCGCCGCGCAGGTCGGCGCACCGTCGGCTACGCATTCGGAGGCCGAGCGCATGAAACGCAGCACCGATCGCATCCTCACCACCCACATGGGCAGCCTGCCGCGGCCCGACATGCTGGCCGACCTGCTGGTGGCCGAGGCCGAGGGCAAGCCGGTCGACGCCGCGCGCATCCCGCAGCTGACCGACGAGGCGATGGATCTCATCGTGCGCCGTCAGCTCGACTGCGGTGTCGATGTCGGCAACGACGGCGAGATGCCGCGCTCGACCTTCTTTGGCTACATCACCGGGCGCATGTCGGGCTTCGGCGGCCAGTCGAAGCGCCGGCCGATCCTCGACATGCAGCAGTTCCCCACCTGGTGGAAGAACTACCAGGCGCGCGGCGTGCGCCGGCTGAACGTCTACGGCTTCCCGGCGGCGATCGGCCCCGTGCGCTACGAGAGCCTGGACGGCGCCAAGGCCGAGCTTTCAGCCTTCGACCGCGCGCTGAAACGCCAGACAAGGACCTTCGCCGAGACCTTCGTCACCGCCGTCTCGCCCGGCTTCGCCGCCTGCTCGCTGCAGAACCAGCACTATGACAGCCACGAGGCCTACGTCTTCGCGCTGGCCCGCGCGCTCAAGCAGGAATACGAGTTCATCGTGGCACAAGGCCACGTGCTGCAGATCGACTCGCCCGACCTCGGCATCGAGCGCGCCGGCTACTTCCAGGATGAGCCGCTGCCGAAGTTCATCGCAGCGATGGAGATGCACGTCGCGGCGCTGAACGAGGCCCTGGCCGGCATCCCGCCCGACCGCGTGCGCTTCCACGCCTGCTGGGGCAACCGCGACAGCCCGCACGTGAACGACGTGCCGGCGCCCGACGTGCTGCCCGTCTGCTACCAGGTGAAGGCCGGCGCGCTCTGCCTGCCCTTCGCGAACCCGCGCCACAGCCACGAGATCGACGCCTTCAAGACGCAGAAGCTCCCCGATCGCATGATCCTGATCTGCGGCGTCGTCGAATCGACACACAACTACGTCGAGCACCCCGAGGTGATCGCCGAGCGGCTGGAGCGCGCCGTTCGCGCCGTCGGCGACAAGGAGCGCGTCATGGCCGGCACCGACTGCGGCTTTGGGACCATCGTCGGCGACACCCAGGTGTCGGAGGACGTGGTGTGGGCCAAGCTCGCGGCCATGCGGGACGGCGCGGCGATCGCGAGCAAGCGGCTCTGGAGCTAAAGCGAGGTCCCGGCGTTGTGGTCTCAGGCAGACAAGAAAGGTCTGAGACCATGACATACCGGACCCTCCGATTTGCCGCAGCGTTGCTGGCGGCGGCCGCGTTTCTCCTGTTGGCTGCCCTGCCGCCGCGACCGGCCTCCTCGAGGACCCAGGAAATGATCAAACCCGCCGCCACGGGCTACGCGGAAAGCACTGAAGGGCTCCGCGTCTATTACGAAGTCTACGGCCAGGGCGAGCCGATCGTCGTGATGGCGGGCGGCCTGATGGACATCAGCACCATGGCCCAGACGATCGGCCCGCTCTCGCTCCGCCGCCAGGTGATCGGCATCGACCTCGAGGGACATGGCCGCACCGCGCTGCGCCAGACGCCGATGAGCCACGAACGCAACGGCGACGACGTCGCCGCTGTTCTAAAGCATCTCAACGTCGCCAAGGCCGACGTGGCAGGCTATTCGCACGGCGGCGACGCCGCGATCCGCATGGCCATCCAGCACCCCGACATGGTGCGCAATCTGATCGTGATCTCGACGGCCGCCAAGCGCGACGGCTGGTTTGCTTCGGCTTTGAAGGGAATGGAAGCCGTGAGTTCGGCGCAGGCCGATCAGATGAAGCAGACGCCGATCTACACGCGCTACGCCGAAGTGGCGCCGCATCCCGAGCAGTTCCCGCTCCTGCTCGACCGCATGGGCGAGCTTTTGCGCAAGGACTACGACTGGCGCCCGGAAATCGCCAGGCTGCCCATGCCGACGCTGCTGTTGTTCGCCGATCACGACGCCGTCTCGACCAAGCACATGGCGGAGTTCTTCGCCTTGCTGGGCGGCGGCGTCCAGGATGCGGGCTGGGAGGGTGAGCCGAAGTTTGCCCGCGCCCGGCTCGCCATCGTGCCGGGCTATACCCATTACAATTTCGGCCAGGGGCCCGACATCGCCCGCGTGATCGAAGCCTACCTGACGAAGCCAACCTCGAAGGCGACGCAATTCTCGCCGGAGTAGGTTCAGTCCTCGATCGCCTCGACGCCGAGCCGCTCAAGATGCGCCAGGTGGTCTTTCATCGCCTTCAGCTGCTCGGGCGCGTGTCCCTGCCAGTCGCTGACCTCGCCGACGATCCTGAGCGGGTCGCGGGTCCGGTACGACTTCGTCGGATTGCCGGGGAATTTCTTGTCCGTGAGGTTGGGATCGTCCTCGAAGGGGCCGGTCGGCTCGACGATGTAGATCCGGCCGCGCCCCTCGCCTGACGCCAGCTCGGCGCCCCAGATGGCCGCGTCCAGGGTGGCGCTGAGATAGACATACGCGGCCCTCTTCCTCTTGCCATAGTTGGAGGCAAACCCGGGCCCGATCAGATCACCCTCTTTCAAATCCGCCTTCGTGCCATGGTAAAGCGGTTGTGCGCGGCGCATGGACTTGCCGGGACTCAAGACGCCACCACTCATTTCTTCTTGAGCTCGAACAGTTCAACCAGGTTGCCCGACGGATCTTCCAGAAGCCTGGCGCGACCAGCTCCCGCCTCGCTGATCTCTCCCTTGAACTTGGCGCCAGCCTTGTCCAAGCGGCCGACGAGGCTGTCTATGTCTTTCGTGACGATCATGAATCTATTCCATCCTCCGGGCTCCAGCCTACCGCCAGCAGTTCCCCCACTGCCTGCCCCCGGAGCGCTGAGATAGAGCGTGAGATCATCGCGAATGAGCGCCGCGAACTTGCCAGGGTTATGCATGTCGACCTTGAACTCGAGCTTATCGCGATAGAACACAACCGACCTGTCGATGTCCGTCGCAATGTACCGGATGGATGCCATGGGCTACCCTCCTTTCACTGTGGAAAGTAAGGGCCCGACGCGCGTGTGGTTGCATTAGCCTTGGCGATCACGATAGGGCCTCGCCGTCGGCGGCAGCGCGCGCTCGGCGTGATGGTCGGGATCCGTCACCTGGCGCAGCACCGCCGGGACGATCTCGCGATAGGCCGCCCACAGGCCACGGTGCGGTGGCGGCATGTCGTGCTTGAGCAGCTCGTGCAGCTGCGGCAGCGCGTGATACGGCACCATCGGGAACATGTGGTGCTCGGTGTGGTAGTTCATGTTCCAATAGACGAAGCGGAACAGCGGGTTCATCAGCACGGTACGCGAATTGAGGCGGTGATCGAGCACGTTCTCCGCCAGCCCTGCGTGCTGTGTGAGATCGAACAGCCGCGCCAGCCAGGCGCCGTACATGGTCGGCAGCACGCCGACCAGCAGGACGGGCAGCCAGCTCTGCAGGACGAGGGCGAGAGCGACCGATGAAAGATGGATCCCAAGCCACAGGCGCGCCGTCCTGGACACCCGGGCCCGCACCCGCTCCGGGATGAACTCGCGCTCGTCGGCGGTGAGCCGGCCCAGGCCGTGGCGGACCATCGACACCAGCGCCTTGCAGACACCTTCGACGGCAAGAAAGCTCAGCAGGACCATCGGGATGTTGGGCGGCCGCTTCACCGCGATCTCCGGGTCGCGCCCGACGATCAGCGTGTCGGTATGATGGCGGGCATGGCTCGCGCGCGTCACCTCGGGCTCGCGCATGATCATGAAGCTCGCCACCTGCAAGACCAGATTGTTCATCCACGGCGTCTTGAAGGCGGTGTTGTGCCCGCATTCATGCCAGCGCGAGTCGGACGCCGACCCGTAGAGCACGCCGTACAGGGCGAAGAACGGCACGGCCAAGACGCTGCTCCACAAGGCGACGCCGCCGCCGGCGGCCAACAGCATCAGCCCCCACCAGATCGCGGTGTCGCGCAGGGCGGGCCCATCGCGGCGCGCCATCAGCGCCTTCATCTTCTGGCGGTCGAAGGCGCTGTGATACCACGCGCCGCCCACGAGGCCGGCGGCCTGGGCCGCCCTGGCGCTCTCTCCGACCAGGCTGTAGTCGCGCACATCGGTGACCGACATGCCGCCACCATATGACGCCGCGTCGCCCCGGCAAGGCCGTTTGAGGGTTCCTGTCAAATCCATCATTCTTTGATAGAATCACCTCATGCCGATGAAGAAGTTGAAAGAACGTGTGACCCTGGCCGATGTCGCGCGGGCCGCCGGTGTTAGTGTCGCCACCGTGGATCGGGCCCTCAACGCGCGCACGGCGGTCAGCGACAAGCGCATGGCGCTGGTCTACGAGGCGGCGCGCGCGCTCAACTATCACGGCCTTCCGGCGCTGCGCTCGCGGCTGCCGGTCAAGCGGCCGGTCGTGCGCATCGGCGTGGCGCTGCGCCGCCGCCACAACGCCTTCTACGTGGCGCTCGAAGCGGCGGTGCGGCTGGCGGCGACGCGCTGCGCCGATGCCGACGTCGACATCAAGGTGGCCTGGCAGTCCAACAACTCGCCCGCCGAGGCGGCCGCGCTGATCCAGAGCCTGGCGAAGTCCTGCAACACGATTGCGCTGATGGCGCCCGATCACCGCGTGGTCGCCGACGCGGTGATGGCTGCGCGCGAGCGCAATGTGCTCACCTTCTCCCTCCTCTCTGACTTCGCGATCGACGCCCGCCGCGCCTATCTCGGCCTCGACAACCGCAAGGCCGGCCGCACCGCCGCCTGGGGCCTCGCCCACACCGCGCCGCGTCCCGGCGCGCTCAGCATCGTGGTCGGCAACCACAGCTACCTCGCCCAGGAGATGCGCGAGGCCGGCTGCCGCGGCTACATCCGCGAGCACCAGCCGGACTTCAGCGTCGTCGACACCGTGGCCACGGCCGAATCGGAGGACGACGTGCGCGTGGCCGTCGAACGGCTGCTGGCGCGCCATCGCGACCTGGTCGGGCTCTACGTCGCCTGCGGCGGCTTCGAGGGCGCGCTCGAGGCGCTGCGGCGCAAGGGAAAAATCGGCGAGGTCGCCCTGATCTGCAACGAGCTTATCCCGGCCTCGCGCGAGGCGCTGGCCGATCGCGCTGCGACCATGGTGATCGCCACGCCGGTCGAGGAGCTGGCGCGGCAGCTGATCTCCGAGGCCGTCCATGCCGCGAGCGGCCAGGGCGACGAGCTATCCAAGCCCGGGCCGATCCCCTTCGGCCTCTACGTCTCCGAGAACGTCTGACCATGACCAGCAAAGTGAAACTGGCCGTCCTTGGCGCCGGCCTCATCGGCAAGCGGCACATCGATCGCGTGCTGGCCGAGCCCCTGGCCGAGCTTTCGGCGATCGTCGATCCGACCGACGCCGCCAAGGCCCTCGCCGCCGAGCGCGGCGTCCGCTGGTCGCCGAGCCTCAGCGAGCTGCTCTCCGTCGACCGACCGGACGGGCTTCTGGTCGCCACCCCAAACCAGGTCCATGTGGAGAACGGTTTGGAGGCGATCGCCGCCGGCTTAGCAACGTTGATCGAGAAGCCGATCGCTGACGACGTCGCGTCGGGCACGCGCCTGGTCGAGGCCGCCGAGGCGGCTGGTGTCCCGCTGCTGACCGGCCACCATCGCCGGCACAACCCGATGATCCAGAAGGCCAAGGCGATCCTCGACGCCGGCCGGCTGGGGCGCGTGCTCACGGCCCACGCCATGTTCTGGCTGTACAAGCCGGACAACTACTTCGATGTCGGCTGGCGACGCGCGACCGGTGGCGGGCCGGTCTTCTTGAACCTCATCCACGACGTCGACAACCTGCGCTACCTGCTGGGCGACGTCGCCGCCGTCCAGGCCCGCGAATCCAACGCCGTGCGCGGCCACCCGGTGGAGGAGACGTCGGTCGTGCTGCTGGAATTCAAGAGCGGCGTTCTGGCGACCTGCTCGGTGTCGGATTCGGTCGTCGGTCCGTGGAGCTGGGAGCATTCGGCGGGCGAGAACCCCGACTTCCCGCGCGAGGACCAGTTCTGCTACCTGATCGGCGGCACCGAGGGCTCGCTCAGCATTCCCAGCCTCGAGCTGTGGCACAGCCGCGGACCGCGCAGCTGGCTCTCGCCCTTCGACCGGACCCGCGAAAGCTTCGACAGGGACGATCCCCTCGCCCTGCAGATCCGCAACTTCTGTCGCGTGATCCGCGGCGAGGAGCAGCCCGTGGTCAGCGGCCGCGAAGGGCTCGAGACGCTGAAGGTAGTCATGGCGGTCAAGCAGGCCGCCCGGACCGGCGAGGTCGTCAGGGTCTGACCGCCGCTCCTTGACGCCGGCCCCTTGACATCGGCCCGACGAAAACCAAATCGACCGCCGCGGAGCGCCACTTTCCGGGCCCGCACGTTTGTCTCGGCATGTTGCTCTTACGGAGGACGTGATGATGCAAATCGGCGTACAGCCCCTGTCGCGGGCCTTTGCGGAAGGCCCCCTGCCCCAGCCTGACGAAGCCACCGGCACCGCCGGCGGGGAAACCCGGTCCGTCCGCGAGCTCTCGCGGGAGACCGGCGACGACGTTTTGTTCGTCTCGCCCCCACCCATGGCATTCCCGAGGGTTTTCCCAGGCCTGTAACCAACCCCCTTTACGTCGCAGGAGCTTCGACATGGCATTTCTTTACTCGGATCCGTTCGAGACGCTGTTCCAGTTCCAGAACGCCCTCGACCAGTTGCGGTCCAGCAACTGGCTGCAGGCGAGCCCGAGCGGCGGCGGCAGCTACCCGCCGATGAACGTCTTCCGCAAGGGTGAGGACATCGTGATGGTCATCGAGGTGCCGGGCGTACGCAAATCCGACCTGCAGATCGAGGCCAAGGGCAACACCATCCGCATCGCCGGCACCAAGACCATCGAGCAGGGCGACCCGGCGAGCGTGCACCGCGTCGAGCGTCGCGGCGGCCGCTTCGACCGCGCCGTCACCCTGCCCATCGAGGTCGACGCCGAGCGCATCAAGGCCGAGTGCCGCGACGGCATCCTCGCCCTCTACCTGCCGCGCGCCGAACGCGACAAGCCGCGCGCCATCTCCATCGCCTGACCAGGGAGACCGACCATGGCCGACAACAAGCCGCTCGAAGTCCAGGAGAAGAAGGAACTGGCGACCAAGGGCGAGAAGACCGTGCCCGCCCGCTACTTCATGCCCAACACCGACATCCGCGAGACCGAGGACGCCTTGCTGGTCGTCATGGAGGTGCCGGGCGTCGACCGCAAGGACATCGACATCAAGGTCGAGGAGGACACGCTCCGCGTCGAGGCCCGCATCGACACCGCCAAGTACGACGGCATGGAGCCGCTCTACACCGAGTACAATGTCGGCCACTTCGCCCGGCAGTTCGCGCTGTCGCACATGATCGACCAGCAGCAGATCGGCGCCGCGCTGAACGATGGCGTGCTGACCCTGACCCTGAAGAAGGTGCAGCAGGCCAAGCCGCGGCGCATCGAGATCGGCTGAGCGCCGGACAGCGGGCGGCGCAATCGAAGACCCACGGCCCGGACTCGCCATCGAACCGCGCATGGGCACGGACGATACCTGGATGGGGCGTCGCCTGGAGGCGATGACGCGCGACGAGCTCGCGGCCGCGCTGAAGACGGCCGCGCGGCTGTTGCGCAGTGTGGCGCGGGCCTCGGTCATTCGCCCCGACATCGACGTGCGGCAGAGCCCGGCCGGCACCACGGTGGCACGCACCTTCAACTGGGCCTTCATCCCGGCTGGCCATTTGTGGTCGGACGAGGATCGCGAGGCGGTCCAGGCCCGGCTGGATGCCGTGGCTCCACGGCTTGGCCTCGATGGCGCGGCGGTGCGCTTCGGCACGGACCGGCTGGAAGTCTTCATCCCGCGCCCCGTGCAGCTCGAGCAGTTGATGGCGATCCAGGACTGGCTGGAGAGCGAACGCGAGACGCTCGACGTCAGCCAGGTCCCGTAGGGGATGGTCGCGCCGCTGGTGGCCCTTGCCCGAACGGCGTCGAGCTCAGGCTCACGAGTACCGTGGTCAGCAAGCCGAGCCCGATCGTCGGCGATGGACCGCTTCCGTGCAATTCCGGTCCAAGATCTCGGACGCAAGCCGGTGGCGCAAGCAGCGGCACAGCACCGACAGCAGGGCCCCACGCCGACACCAAAGCCCTCGACTCCCTGACGCTTCGGAGGGCATGCCCTCCGAAGCTCCGCCGGAGCGCAGGAGGGTCAGGAACTTTCGTTGTGCATCACGTCGCCGAACAGCTCCCAGGTCTCGCCCTTGAAGCGCGACATCTGGACGGCCTGGACCGGGTAGAAGTCGGTCGGGCTGGTCGAGACGGTGATGCCCGGCAGGAGGCCCGGCAGGTGGAGCTGGTGCCAGCTTGCCGCCTGCTTCATCAGGTTCTCGCGCGTCAGCACGTTGCCGCACTTCTCGAGCGTCTTGCGCAGCAGCGTCGCCACACCGTAGGCATAGACGTAGCTGCCGTCGGCCAGGTTTCCGTCGGGAATGTACTTCGCCATGAAGGCGCGCCATTCCTTCATGTCCGGCTCGTTGTCCCACTGATGGTCGGTGGGGTCCTTCAGCCACGCCGCGGTGAGCACGCCCTGCACGTTGTCGAAGCCGGCGGGCTTCATGGTCGTGCCGACGCTCGCCGCCACGTTGTTCATGTACTGCACCGGCTTCCAGCCGAGGTCGGCCGCCTTGCGCATCGCCTGAGCGGCGAACTTGGAGATCGACACGTTGTAGAAGACGTTGGCGCCCGAGTTCTTCAGCTCGATGATCTGGCTGTCGACCGTGGGATCGGTCGACTCGTAGGTGACGACCTTGACCAGGCGGCCGGCCTCCTTGCCGAGCCCGTCCTTGATGCCGCTGAAGTAATCCTTGCCGTAGTCGTCATTCTGGTAGAGCACGCCGATTTTGGCGTCCTTGACGTTGGCCAGGATGTGCTTGGCGTAGATGACGCCTTCGGTGTGATAGTCGGGCTGGTAGCCCATGGTCCACGGGAAATCCTTGGGGTTGCCCCACTTCGAGGCGCCGGTGGCGATGTAGAGCTGCGGCACCTTCTTCTGGTTCATGTACTTGTGGATGGCGGAGTTGCACGGCGTGCCCGTCATGTTGAAGCAGGCCAGCACCTGGTCCTCTTCGACCAGCTTGCGGATCATCTCCACGGTCTTGGGCGGCTGATAGCCGTCGTCGTAGCTGATGAAGTTGATCTTGCGGCCGTTGATGCCGCCGGTCTCGTTGACCATCCTGAAGTACGCCTGATGCAGCTTGCCGATCGAGCTGTAGGAGGAAGCCGGCCCGCTATACGGGTTGGTGTGACCGATCTTGATCTCGCTGTCGGTCGCGCCCGTGTCGTACTTCTTCTGACCAAACGCCACGCGACTTGTCGAAAGCGCCGTAGCGGCCGATACGCCGGCCAGGAAATTACGCCTGCTGGTTCTCATGTGTCGCTCCCTGTGTCGTCGGTTACGCCATAGGCTCTCCTTACGCTGATCGGAACGGCGCGACGCTACCACTCCCCTGCCGGGACAGCGACGGAGTCATGGGGCAGCATCGCTGACCCATCATCCATCACCGCGGATCAAGCCGTGACCCGATAGACCCGCGCATTCCCCTCGACGCCCCGCAGGGGGGCGTCGAATTCGACGACATCGCGACCAGCCAACAGATCGCGGACTCCGGGGGCCGTATAGAGCGCCTCGCTCAGGCAGATCTCACCGGCCTCGGCAAACGACTGCACGCGGGCGGCGATGTTCACGGTCTGGCCGAAATAGTCGAGGTTCTCGTTCAGTGTGACGGCAATCGAAGGCCCGCAATGGATGCCCATCTTGAGAACGATGGCGGGTGCTTCATGCTGCCGATTGAACGGATCGATCTCCCGCAGGATTTCGATGCCTGCCGCCACCGCGTCCGCCGGGCGCGAGAACGCGGCCATCACCGCATCGCCGATCGTCTTGACGATGGCGCCGGCATGCCTGTGGGCGACGGCGTCGAGCAAGGCAAAGTGCTGGCGGACCAGGGCGTAGGCGTTGAGATCGCCCAGGCGCTCGTAGAGGGCCGTCGACCCCTTGAGATCGGTGAACAGCAACGTGACCTGCCTCACCCCGAGGCCTTCCGCTTCGTCGATGCGCTCGGCCCGGAACAACTTCCGGAAGGTCTGCCTGGTGAGCAGCATGCCTCCCGAAAGATAGGGGTCGAACTCGAGCGCCGGCTTGACCGGCATGGCCACGATCTCGGGCGGCCAGTTGGTGAGCATGAGCGAGCCCCGAGCAGGGCCGCTATTCAGGACCTCGACGATCGCGGGACCCGGCGCAAGGGTGGCAACGGCCGGCTTGAAGCGCTGGCCATCGTACTCGATGCGCACCCGGCTGGGCGTCGTCGCCGGTGGGCCCTGGACCGGCAGCATGAAGCCGGCCTGGGTCCGCACGTTCACGCCGGAGAGCGCGCCCGGCCCGACGTCGGCTGCGATCGTCGTGGTGGCTCCGGGCGCGAGGTAGGTCAGTCCCCGCACCAGCCCGCGCAGGAAATCGACGAAGCGGGTTCCCCCGCCGGGCAGCCGCCCGCTATCGGAAAATTTCAGCTTCCAGTGCAGGTCCTCGACCGACAGGCTCTCGACATCGTGCAGCGACAGACGGCGCACCTGCGGCGACACGGCGAAGGACACCTCGATGAAGTCGTCGAGCTCGGTATCGCCATCGATGTCGCACAGGCCGCAGACGAAGTGGCTCCTGAGCGAACGGAGCCTGCCGAAGCTCTCGAGGACCAGCCCGGAGTGCGGACAGAGGATGTCCCAATGCATGTCGAGCAGCCCGGCCCGCGCCCCATGGAGGAAGAGGTCGATGGCTTCCGGCTCGGCAACGCCGCGGTCGCGCGCAAATGCCAGCGGGTTGGCGCGATAAAGCGATATCTCGTCGGCATTGCGGATGAGCGCTTCGAATTTGGAGACGACCCTTGGACTCCAGGCCCTCGCCTGTTCGATCGCGGTCATCCTGCTTTCCAGAAGCCGCTCGTCGATTTCAGTCATGGCCAGCTCCCAGGGCCCGACGGTCAGGCTCCGACTATACGCGGAAACTCTGCCCTGTCTCACACCGGCTTGAGGTTGGCCCGCCGGATCACCTTGGCCCACTTGTCGGTTTCGTCGGCGATGAGCCTGGTGAACTCGGGCGATGGCATCGGCATCGGCGCGCCGCCGAGATCGGCGAACCGTGCCTTCATGTTGGCATCGGCGAGGCCGGCTGCGATTTCGCTGTAGATCCTGTCGACGATCCCGGCCGGCGTGGCCCTGGGGACGCCGACGCCGTACCACGCGCTGGTCTCGTAGCCGGGAACGAACTCGGCCACCGTCGGCATGTCCGGCAGCGCCGCCGAGCGCACCGCACCGGTCGTCGCGAGACCGCGCAGCTTGCCGGTCCTGATGAATTCGATCGACGACGGCGGCGTCGGGAACACGACTTCCACTTCGCCGCCCAGCAGGGCGGCGAGCGCCGGCCCGTTGCCGCGATAGGGCACGTGGACCAGGTGAACGCCGGCCATCATGTTGAACAGCTCGCCGGCGAGGTGGCCCGCGCTGCCGATCCCGGCCGAGCCCAGGTTGATCTTGCCGGGCCTGGCTTTGGCGTAGGCGATGAACTCGGGCAGCGTGCGCGCGGGGACCGACGGATTGGTCGCCACGAACAGCGGGATCGCCATGATCCCCGCCGCCGGCACGATGTCGCGCAGGAAGTTGAAGGAGAGATTGTCGTAGAGGGTCGCATTGATGGCGGCCGACACGCCCACCAGCAGGATCGTGTAGCCGTCGGGGTTGGCGTTGGCGACGATCTCGGTCGCGATGTTGGTCGCCGCCCCTGGCTTGTTGTCGACGATGAACTGCTGGCCCGTCCGCTCCGACAGCCACTGGCCCATCAGGCGGGCGATGATGTCGTTGCCGCCGGCGGGGGCGAAGCCGACCACCCAGCGCACCGGCCGGTTCGGCCAGGTTTGCGCCGCCGTGCGCCTCGGCAGGAGGGCC
>Ga0081539_10001370_pt1 | contig 42252 bp, 34 predicted proteins | sample TabmetS4T2R2_FD_71023 | JGI IMG/M metagenome (GOLD analysis project Ga0081539, IMG submission 71023) | Tabebuia heterophylla rhizosphere microbial communities from the University of Puerto Rico - S4T2R2 | ecosystem: Host-associated > Plants > Roots > Rhizosphere ... | reverse complement strand
AGGCAGCGCCCCGTAGTGGGCACGGACGGTTACCCAAGGCCCCCCGAGTCCGTGCTTGCGAGGCACGTCCGCGGGCGCCGCATCGGCCTTCGGGGTTGCCCCTTCCGGCCAGCTCTCGCTCTGCCCCACTTCAGGATCGCCTCTAGAAGCGCCCCCTCATGGACAGGACGGGGGGACTATAAAAGCGGATGGAGGGTGTGGGATAGGGATAGATTCACAAGTTCGTGATCAGCGTTTTTCCGACTTGCGTTCCCCGGACGCAGCGCAGCGCCATAAGCGCGTTTACGCGCGTCTTCGACTCGCTATGGCCCTTGCGGAGCGGTGCGCTGCAGAGCCGGGGCCGTACAGAGCGCGGTGTGTGGGGCGATCCCGGTTCTGCGAAGCAGCACTTCGCAAGCGCTACGTGCTGCCTCGCGCCCGGGAAACGGGAGAGCGATCAGCCATGTATCGTCTCCCCACGTTCGAGCATGGCGACGAATTCCTTGATCTTTCGCGCTCGCGTCTCGGGCTTTTTGACGGCGCCGATCCGGTACAGAATGGCGTAGCGGTTTCGGCTGCTCAAGGTTTTGAAGAACGCAGCCGCCTTCGGGCTTGCATTCAGCGCGCTTTGCAGATCGCCAGGCACCTCTGCGCCGCTGGAAGATGCGTAGGCCTGATCCCATCGCCCATCCGCACGAGCGGCTTCGATTTGCGCGCGACCGGAAGGCTGCATTCGCCCTTGCTCGATCAGCTGCAACGCCCGCTTACGGTTTTTGAGCGACCATTTGCTGCCCGGCCTGCGCGGCGTGAAGCGGACCAGCCAGTGCGTCTCGTCATATTTTTCCAGCTTGCCGTCGATCCATCCATGACAGAGCGCGGCGTCTACAGCCTCGTCCTTTGTCAGCGTCGCCTTGAGCGCGCCCTTCCGGGCAAACTTGATCCAGACCCCGGGCGCGTCGCTCCGTTGCGAGCCGAACCACGCCTCCAGCGCTTTCACGTCGGCGAATGCGAGGACTGGCAAACCGGAACGTTGCTCACGCGCGGCGGTGCGAAGCTTCTTCATGGGCTGCAGCATGCTTTGGTTCCATTAACGTTGCCTCTTTCCGCGCGTTCCGTTGCTGTTAGACTATCAAATCAATCGTGCAAGAAGTGCGACATGCGAAGGCGGGTTGTGTGAACTGACATGGCTGATCGAAGCAAATCGGCGGGCTCGAAGGTGCGAGCCGTACAACGAAGCGAAGCAGGAGCCGCCACGGAACGCAAGCCGCTCCCGTTAGGCGCCGCTGCGCGCATGAACTCGCGGGTCGTGCTTTCCGTGGTGCTGGTCGCGCTCGCATTGTGGACGGCCGCGCATTTTCTCCCCGCCTTGATATGGGCTGCGATTCTGGCGATCGCCTTGTGGCCGCTCTACCTCAACTTTGCGGCCCGCTTTCCCGCCGGCTTTTCCGGCCTGTCCGCGTTCCTGTTCACCGTCATCGTGGCGCTGATCCTGTTCACGCCAATGGCCCTTGCCGCCTGGCAGGTTGCGCAACAGGGTGACGTCATCGTCGGCTGGCTGAAAAAGGCCAAGGAGAGCGGAGTTGATGTGCCGGAATGGGTCGCGCGTCTGCCGGTTGCGGCGGAAAGCATGCAGCAATGGTGGCGTGCCAACCTTTCCGACCCCAAGGCTGCAAGCGCCTGGCTGCAGACCATCAATGCGGAGAGCGCATCCGATCTGTTCAGGAATTTCGGCGGGCAGCTGGTCGAGCGCCTGTTCATGCTGCTGTTTTCGCTGCTTACCTTGTTCGTCCTGCTGCGCAACGGACGGGGGGTGGCAAACCGCGTTCTGGAGACCTGCGATCGCCTGTTCGGCGACGCCGGCGAAGGCCTGTTCGAAAAACTCGTCGATGCAACCCGCGGCACGGTGAACGGCACCGTCCTGGTCGCCGTCGGCGAGGGCCTCTTGATCGGCGTCGGCTATCTGATCGCCGGCGTGCCCAATGCGGTGTTTTTCACGATCCTGACCACCGCCTTCGCCATGCTTCCGTTCGGCGCGTGGCTCGCTTTCTCCGCCGCAGCCCTGGTCCTGATTTCAGGCGGCGGCAGCGGCCTCGCGGCGGCCGGCGTATTTTGCTGGGGCGCGATCGTCATGCTGGCCGGCGATCACTTCGTGTGGCCGACCCTGGTCGGCAACGCGGCGCGGCTGCCGTTTCTCTACGCCTTTGTCGGTATCTTCGGCGGCCTCGCCGCCTTTGGTCTGGTCGGCCTGTTTCTGGGCCCGGTCATCATGGCCGCCTTCCTGATCGTGTGGCGCGAGTGGGTGTTTCGGCCGGAGGTGACGGAGAAGGCGGGGTGAGCAGGGGCGCTTGGCCGGCGTTCAGCTGCTCCGGCGTGCGGGTCAGCTCAAACTGCTTTCTTCACGAAATTGGCCAAGTCCTTTAGCCGGTGCTGCCAAAATAGCGCGACGTGCATGTTGTTCTGTACATTGATCAGATTTGAGGGCGAATAGACGCCGCTCATCACTGCTGCTGGCACCACTTGCGCCTTGCCCAGTTGCGCATACCACGTCCCAGCTTTGCCGCCCGTGTCGTGGACAAGACGCTTATATGAGTTCACCGCGGAATTTGACACCTTGCATTCGATAGCCATGACGCGGCCGTCTTTGAGCCGTGCCACAACATCGGCGCGTGTGCCCGCCAAGCGCGTCTCACCGCAAAATTGACCGGGCTTTGGCGCGGCCGTGAGCATCGGAATCTCGCGCACCGCGACTTGCTGGAAGCCAACCCCGCTCAAGAGGTCTTTAACTGCCTGCTCCTGCGCGGTCTTAGATGTGTTGCGCCTATGAGTGCCGACCTCGCTCGCCGCCGCCAGGGCGGCGGACGCAACAATGGCGCTGTGTTTCTCATGAGCGGTCGGTTTGCGCCGATCCTTGACCCATGGGAAGCGATGAGGATCTATAACGGTCAGGATCGTATCGCGCACGCTCTTGGCTTGAGCAGTTTCCAGGCGCAGGCGGGAAGGAGTCAGGGTCGCATCTGCAACGGTTTCGAGGTCGTCAGCAGAGATTGGCGGCGCCGTGAGGTAACGAAAAGCTTTTTGTTCAGCTTTGCCGGCGACTAAGCCAGCAATGAGATCGGGATCAACAGGGTCTTTCGCTACGTCATCGAGGTGATCGACCAGATTAGTGAAGATGGCGGCGAAGTGAGTGAAAAATTTGTTATAAAGATCTAACGGTTCGCCCAAGCGCTCATTGCGAAATGCAGCCTTCGCTATTTTGGCGTCTTTGACGAGCGCCGCGCCTGACCACTGTTTGGGCGACAGTTTCTGTTTCGGTGAGGAAGCCATCGATATCTTTTACGCGAGGTAGAAGGGTACGCTCAAGCTCCTTAGGCTCATACTTGACTAATCCGCCAGCATAAACCCGCCCGCCCTCGGTCCCGATGTGGCTGCGCAAATACGCTAGAACAGCCTCCAGGTCGCGATCCGCGAAGTCTACCTTCGGGTAGAGGCCGTGGGCGATATTAAGGTGGGTCGCACCGACGTGATTGCGAACAAAAGCCGGTGCCCTACGTGCCATGTAGGTGCACAGAACCGGTGCGGGTTCGTAGCAATCAACCGCCCACCAGGCGGCCCGGTGTTTGGCAACGTAACCTTCGTGGGCCTTGCGGCTCTTAGCCCATTCAAGGAAGCGCATAACCGCGCGGCGTTCGTCATCGCTCAAGCCGGACAGATCACGAGGCAGGTCGACTACGCGCTTCAAGTGGGCGGCGCTGGTTAAGTCGGTGCCCGCCGCGATGAGTTCACGGGCACGTGTGATTGCTGGTCTTAGGTAGCGAGCTGGAATCTCTTGCGCTGCTTCACTTTCTATCCAAACGGCATTGCTACCCGTCACCTGTCCGCGCCGTACGCGGAACAATTCGCCGAGTTCAATGAACCCGGCCGGACGTTCGGCTTGCTCACGAATAAAGATCGACCACTTTGGCGCCGTCGCAATCCGGTCCCAGGCCACTGCACGGCCTTGGGCGAGCGGGGCCAACTCGGCAAGGGAGTTCACAGCCCGCATCGTAATCGCGCTCGCTCGTTTCCCAACATGAAAGCAGGTGATTGCGCCGGTTGTCAGGGCATTCGAGAAAGGCTGCGCCTTCGGATCTATGATATGAACCGCCGAGCCGCCAAGTCCATCGGCCAACATCTCTCGCAACAGACTGCCGTAGTTCACGTCAAGCCACTCGGCGGCCGTGATGAAAGCACCGTAGTCGCCCGGGTGCGCCAGTTGCCGGGTCTTGAGAAAGAAGTGAATATGCAATCCGGCGAGCTTGCTTGCTGAGAACTTGAATTGCGCCGCTGTCGCCGCAAACCAAGCTTTCCAACGCTCGGCGATGTCATGATGGCGGACGTAAGGCGGATTGCCGATAAAGAGGGTGGGACCATCGATCGCTGGCAGCGTCAGCAACCGGTAATCGGAACAGTGCACACGTAACCGTCCCGAGAAGCCTAGTACTGCGGCGTTAGCGCGCAACGTGAGCAAGGCGAGCGGATCAACATCAATGGCGATCAACTCGGCGTGCGGAAACTGACGTGCAGCCGCCATCAAATAACGGCCCGAGCCTGCTCCTGGATCGACAACCCGGCGTGGCGTCGCATGTTCCACGCTGGCCCACGCGATCATAGCTTCAACGATTGGTGGAGGGGTGTAGACTGCACCAAGATCGCGCCGTTGGATTGCAGTACGAATGATGCAGAACTGGTCACCAAGCGGGTCGAGCCCTGCGCGTATTTTCTTACGCACATTGGCAAGGACCCGCGCGCCCGGGGCTCGCTTGGAAGGTATCAGCTTGCGTTCGGCGGGCGTAAGCGTCGCCTTGTCGGATATCAGCGCAGCGGCCAAGGCGGCAAGCTGGCACTCGCCGGGGCTCATGGCTTCTTCTTTCCACTACCGGGTTTCTCGTACACTTGCCCCATCTCAATAAATACATTGCGCGGAAAGATTTGGCGCCGCCCCGCCTCTGCCTTCACCTTGCTTGCAAATTCAAGGGGCGTGCTACGTGTCTGTTTGGTCCTTGCCAGAGCAATCTCGCGCGCCATGTCGTGAGTATTGTCAAGTCGTCGACTTGCGTCAATTGCGGCTGTGGAAAGACCGCGCAGATGCGGTTGGGCCTGTAACTCCATCACAGCAGGTCTCCTCACACTTTGCCCCTGCCACAAACCGTGCCGTTCTCGAAGTTGCCGATGCTTCAGTCGGTCCCAACGCAATTGCCCTGGCACTCTTCCTCGAAAGAAACCTCGCCTGAGGATAGTAACAATGCGAGCCTGCAACTCCATTCGATCGAGCGATGAGGTCTCCCTCTCCCGATCCGCAGGAGGCCCATGAGGGCGGGCGGACAATGCCAACCACGGCACAGAACCAAGGGGGCTTGACTTTTGCTCGCATGAGAACAAATGCGGAACATAAAGTCAAGAGGGAATTTTAGAACCACGCCAGGTCCGCCTTGGGAAGCTCCCAGCGGCCGGCCCGAAAGGGGCTAAAACCCGCGGCGTGATCGATCAAACAATTGTTGCCACAGCTCGTATCAATTGTTTGGCGGCCCCTCCTCGAGAGTGTGAAGAATCACACGTCGTCTTGCAATGCCGTACCGGCGCGCCCGCTGTCGGGCCTTCCGCCGCGTCGATGATCGCGTTCGCATCGATCCATAGTGCCGATAAAGATCGCGAATTGTGCCGGTCTGGCCGAATGCTCGATTCCGAGCGCTTCCATGCGATGGCCGCAGACCCCGCCTAGCCAGTCCAGCGGCTGGATGGCGGTCGAGCACGGTGATGATGCCGCGGTCGCGGGACAAGGGCGACAACGACCTTCCTGCTCGTCGCGCTGTGATCCCCTGGCCTTCGTTGCAAGCCGCAACAGGACGCCCGCACCCCCGCTTCATTCGATCAGCTCGTCGGCCCGGGCGAGCATGGTCGGGGATATCTCGATGCCCAGCGCCCTGGCCGTCTTAAGATTGATGATGAACACGAACTTGGTCGGAAAGGCGACCGGCAGGTCGGCGGGTTTGGCGCCCTTGAGGATCTTGTCGACGTAGGCAGCGCTCTCGCGCGCCAGCGCGAAATAATCCGAACCGTAGGACATCAGCGCGCCGAGCGCCGGCCCGAGCCGGATCGAGGTCACCGCGGGCAAGCGATGCGCGAGCGCGAGGTCCAGCATTTCCTTGCGCGCGATGCTGCCCTGGATCAGCAGGGCGTCGACATGCTTGTCGGTCAAGGTCCTGAACGCGGCTTCCAGCGGCAGTTCCGGTCGGATCATGACCGGCTCCACCGCCATGCCGGCGCCACGCGCAGCCTGGCGAATCTGGTCGACATAGGGTTTTACGAATGGATCGCTTTCGTCGGCGAGCACGCCGAGGCGGCGCGCGGCCGGGATCACCTCGCGGATCAGCTCGACGCTCTTGCCGGCGACTTCCGCGCCGCCGCTCGACTGTCCGGTGACGTTGCCGCCGGGCTTGGCGAGGCTCGCGACCAGGCCGCTCTCGACCGGATCGCCCGCCCCCGCCATCACGACCGGGATGTCGCGCGTCGCCTGTTTCGCCGCCAGCGCCGCGGGCGTGAAGAAGGTGACGATCAGATCGACCTTGAGGCCGACCAGCTCGGCGGCCTTTTGCAGCTGAAGGTCGGGCCTGCCGGCGGCGGCACGTATCTCGAGACGAAGATTGCGGCCTTCGACATAGCCCGCGGCGCGCAGGCCTTCGCGAAGCGCGGCGACCAGCGGTTCCGGATCCGGACTGGCCAGGGTGAGCACGCCGATGGTGACCGTCCTCGTCGGCTGTGCCCGCGCTGCAAGCGGCCACGCCAACACGGCGCCGATCACCCCAAGCATCTCCCGCCGCCGATGCGTCCTCTCATTGTCAAACTGCCGGCCTGGTGTTTGCGTCATGGCCGCAGCAATCATTCCATCACATCGTCGGCAAGTGCGAGCAGGGTCGGCGGAACGTTCAGCTCCAGGAGTTTCGCCGTCTTTGAGTTGATTACCAGGTCGAACTTGGTTGGTTGTTCAACCGGCAGTTCGGCGGGTTTAACGCCTTTCAGGATCTTGTCGACATGGCCCGCGGCACGGCGATAGAGGTCGGAAAGACTTGGCCCGTAGCAAATCAGTCCGCCGACTTCGGCAAACTCCCGCGTTGGGTAGACGGCAGGTATCTGCCGATCTGCTGCAAATCCGGTAATGGCGCGGCGGTTGGAGAAATTCCAGGGGTTCCGCGCGATGAACAGCCCACGCACCTGCTCCCGGACGATCAAGGCGAATGCTTCATCGTAACTCGTTGGTGTGTGCTCGGCATGGAGCAAGTCGATGCCCAACTTCTCCGCCGCGCCGCGCACGCCGATGGCGGCCGGGCTTTCCCAATCGAGCTTCAGCCCGAGATACGCCACCTTGGTCGCATTCGGTGCAACCTCCATCAACAACTGCAGTCTCTTGGCCTCGAAGTCAGGCCCTGTATTGCCTGAAAAGCCGGTGATGTTGCCCCCCGGACGGGCGAGACTGGCCACCAGCCCCTGCGCGGCGGGGTCGGAGCTGTTGGCCATGACAATCGGCACGGTTCGCGTTGCGCGCTGGAAGGCGTGTGCGACTTCGTTGGCGCCGCCACCTCCCGCCAGAATCACGTCGGGCGAAGTCCCGAGCACCCGTGAGGCGATTTCATCGAGTTGTCCGAATTTACCTTCGGCCGAATAAAACTCGAACTTCAGGTTCTTATTGTCGACGTAGCCAAGTTCCTGCATGCCCTGGAGAAAGGCGAGGACAAGGCCTCTCCAGGCATCGCCCTCCTTGGCGTCAACGAATTGACCAGTCGGAACGACAAACGCGACCCGGTAGACCTTATCGGCTCGCGCGCGCTGCGGCCAAAGCGCGGAAGCAATCCCGCAACCGATCAGGGTGATGACGACGCGCCGTTTCATCCGACCATTCTACAATTTGGCGAACATATTTGTCTCGTGTTTCGGGACTGTGAATGTCCGCGAGCTTTCACGGTCGGGTTTATATCCCAGCCCGTGTACTCGCAATGGCTGATGTCGCTTCTTCAGGCGGATGCGTCACACCGCCATCTTCCGATGCCGCACCGGCGCACCAACCGTGAGGCCTTCGGCAGCATCGATGATGGCGTTGGCGTCGATGCCGTAGTGGCGGTAGAGGTCGGGAATGGTGCCGGTCTGGCCGAAATGCTCGACGCCGAGCGCTTCCATGCGGTGGCCGCACACGCCGCCGAGCCAGCCCAAGGTCGCGGGATGGCCGTCGAGCACGGTGACGATGCCGCAGTCGCGCGGCAGCGGCGTCAGCAGCCGTTCGATGTGGCTCGCATGTTTCGAGCCGCGGTTGTCGCGGCGGATGCGGCGCGCCGCGGTCCAGCCGGCATGCAGGCGGTCCGCCGAGGTGATCGCCAAAAGGCCGATGTCGCGCCGGCTTTCGCCTAATAGCCCGATGGCCTCGATCGCCTCCGGCGCGACCGCGCCGGAATAGGCGATCACCACCTCCGCGTTCGGCCCGGGCTTGCGCAGCCAGTAGGCGCCGTCGGCGATGTTCTTTTCCAGTTCAGGCGTCATCATGCGCTGCGGCTGGTCGATGCTGCGGGTGGAGAGCCGCAAATATACCGAGCCGCCGCTGCGCATGCCGCTGTGCGCGTCGCCCTCCTCGTTCAGCTCGCGCTGCATATGGGCAAAACCCCAGCGCATGATGGCGGCGAGCTCGTCGACAAAGGCCGGCTCGAATGCCGCCAGGCCATCCTGCGCCATGCCGATCAAGGGCGTTGCGATCGACTGATGCGCGCCGCCTTCGGGCGCCAGCGTGGTGCCGGACGGCGTCGCCGCCACCATGAAGCGGGCGTCCTGATAGCAGGCGTAGTTCATCTGATCGAGCGCACGGCTGATGAACGGATCGTACAGGGTCGCGATCGGCAACAGCCGCACGCCGTTGATCGACGCGGACAGGCCGAGCGCCGACATCAAGAGGAACAGGTTGCTCTCGGCGATGCCGAGCTCGATGTGCTGGCCCTTCGGGGAAAAATCCCAGTTGAAGGTCGACGGGATTTTTTCTTTGCGGAACAGGTCGGCAGCCTCTCCTCGCGCGAACAGGCCGCGGCGGTTGACCCAGGCGCCGAGATTGGTGGAGACCGTGACATCGGGGGAAGCGGTGACGATGCGCGAGGCGAGTTCGCTATTCCCCCGTGCGAGTTCGTTGAGGATCAGCCCAAAACCCTGCTGGGTGGACATCTGGGGCGAGGGCTGGAACGCGAGATGTTGCGGCACCTCGATTGCCGGCGCAGTGAGCCGGCGGCGGCCTTCGCGGTTGAACGGCGCGGCCTTGAGGAATGCTTCAAGCGACGAGGCGTCCTGCGACAGGCCCTCGAACTTGTCCCACTCGTGGCCGGGCCGGATGTTCTGCGACGCCCGCCATTTCTCCATCTGCGTCGGCGTCATCAATCCGGCGTGGTTGTCCTTGTGGCCCTGGAACGGCAGGCCGACGCCCTTGATGGTGTAGGCGATGAAGCACACCGGGCGGTCGTGATCGATCGCTTCAAAAGCCTCGAGCATGCTGGCCATGTCGTGGCCGCCGAGATTGGACATCAGCGCCAGCAATTCGTCGTCGCTGCGCCGCTCGATCAGCGCGGAGACCTCGCCTTGGTCGCCGATCTCGTCGAGCAGGCGTTTGCGGAACGCGGCGCCGCCCTGAAAGCACAGCGCGGCGTACATCTGGTTCGGGCAGGTATCGATCCAGCGGCGCAGCGCTTCGCCTCCGGGTTCGGCGAACGCGGCCTGCATCAGGCGGCCGTATTTCACGATGCTGACGTCCCAGCCGAAATTGCGGAACATGGTTTCGAATTTTTCCCACAGGCCTTCGCGCACCACCGCGTCGAGGCTCTGGCGGTTGTAGTCGACGATCCACCAGGTGTTGCGCAGGCCGTGCTTCCAGCCCTCGAGCAGGGCCTCGAAGATATTGCCCTCGTCCATCTCGGCGTCGCCGACCAAAGCGATCATGCGGCCCTCGGGCCGGCCCTTCATCCAGCCATGCGCGGTGACGTAGTCCTGCACCAGCGAGGAGAACAAGGTCTGCGCCACGCCGAGGCCGACCGAGCCGGTAGAGAAATCGACGTCGTCGACATCCTTGGTGCGCGACGGGTAGGATTGCGCGCCCTTGAAACCGCGGAAATTTTCCAGTTTTTCGCGGCTCTGGTGCCCGAACAGATACTGAATGGCGTGAAATACCGGGCTGGCATGCGGCTTCACCGCGACGCGGTCCTGCGGCCTCAGCACCGAAAAATACAGCGCCGACATGATGGTCGCAAGTGACGCCGAGGAGGCTTGATGGCCACCAACCTTCAGCCCGTCGCTGTTCGGCCTCACATGATTGGCGTGATGGATGGTCCACGACGACAGCCACAACACTTTTCGCGCGAGCGCAGATAGCAGCTCAAGACGCGTAGCTTCGAGGGGCATCATGCGGCTCCGGGAATGGGCTGATTTTGGCCCGATGTTAGCGGCCGGCGGGCGTTCAGAAATCTCAAATTCTTGAGGTAGACCGTCGTTTATTGGGATAATATCCCACTAGAGATGTTATTTTGCCGGATTCATCCTAATGCCAGCCCTTGATGCCATCGACCGCAAGATTCTCAGCCAGTTGCAATCCGATAGCCGCATTACCATGCAGGAGCTTGCCGAGAAGGTCGGGCTGTCGATCTCGCCGTGCCATCGCCGTGTCAAACTGCTGGAAGAGCGCGGCGTGATCACGCGCTATATTGCGATGGTCGACCAGAAATCGCTCGGGCTGCATGTCAGCGTCTTCATCTCGATCAAGCTGACGCGGCAGAAGGAGGAGGATCTCGACCGTTTTGCCAAAGCGATTTCGAAATGGGAGGAAGTCCTGGAATGCTATCTGATGACCGGCAACCGCGACTATCTGCTGCGGGTGGTCGCCGCCGACCTCTCCTCCTATGAGGCGTTCCTGAAGAACAAGCTGACCCGGCTCGACGGCATCGCCTCGATCGAATCAAGTTTCGCGCTGAGCCAGGTAAAGTATTCCATTGCGCTGCCGCTGTAGCCCTACGCCATTGCGGGGGTAAATTGCTCCTTCGCTTGCGCAAGACGATTACGGAAGCTCCGACAACCGCCACACCCCGAGGCTCTTGTCGCGCCAGCCGCCCCCCGCCTCGGTGCAGTTCTCGTTCAGCAACCCGACCGGTGCACCCCAATCGAACGGCGCGCGCTCGAAGTTCAGCGCGCGCCAGTCGCCATCCTCGCAATCGAGGTTGCCGCGCCAGCCGGGAAACGTGGTTACGATCAGCCATGTGGCACCGGAACGCCGGAAATTCCTGACTGCGCGTTCGATGTTCGCGAACGACAAGTGCACCAGGCAGTCGCGGCACAGGATGGCGTCGCATCGGGGCAGCTGATCAAGCGTTATATCGGCGAGGTGATAGTCGCCGGCAATCTCTCCCGCGGCAGCGCGAGCCTGCAGGCGCTCGACCAGGTCAGGCACGATGTCGATACCAATATAGCGCACACCCAGATATGACTGGTTGATCCAGCCGGCATCGCCACAGGGCGCGTCGAGCAGCGATGTGACGGCGAGCCTTGCCAACAGCCGCGGCAGTTCGGCGCGCAGTACCGCCGTCGCGTTCAGTTCCGATCCAAGGCCGGATGTGGATCCCGCTGCGCCCCACAAATTGCCGTCGTGAATGCGCCGGAAGCGCTGCGCCAGGTTCAATCCGGCAAAGGATGCCTGGTCCGCGGCAAAGCGCTGATGCGCGAGCACGGGCGGACGATCGGAGTCAGCGGGAAAGCGATCCTGGCTCATCGCGCGCTGCCACGCAACCACGCCAGCATCTCCGCGTTGATCTCGTCGGGATAGCAATGGCTGAGATCGTCGATTTCGCGGTAGACGATATTGGCGCCGGCAGCCGAGAGCGCAACGTGGGTTTGCCGCGCCACCTCTACCTGGAACATCCAGTCCAGCGCGCCATGCACGAGATAGACCGGCAGTCCGCGCAGCCGATCGGGCGAGGCCATCTCGGCCATCAGCGGGTGGAACGTGGCCGAGACCGGCGCCAGATGCGTGAAAGGCGATGCATCTTCCAGGCCCGTAACGTAGCAGAACGTGCCGCCATCGCTCATCCCGGTCAGCAGCATCCGGCCTTCGTCGATATTCCAGCGGCTTCTCACGGCATCGAGGATGCGGACCAGATTGGGCGTGTCGGTATCCTCGCCCATCAGGGCCCAGGTCGGCCCGGTGGCGGTGGGCGCAATCAGGATCGCGCCGCGGCTGCGCGCATCGCGCAGCCAGGTCCACAAGAAGTTGCGGCCGCTGCCGCTGCCGCCATGCAGCGCCATCACCAGCGGCCACGCGCGATCGGGGCTATAATATTCCGGCACGTAGAGCGAATAGCCGCTGCGGCTGCCCGGCTCATTGCCAACGTGCATGACACCGGTGTCGTCATGCGCCGCCGCGGCGAATCGCGCCGGCAGTTCGGCGTCGTCGCGCAGCGCGGGATCGACAAAATAGCGATTGATCGCAGGGACGGCGCCGGCCAGCGGATACAGCGCTTCCCTGGCGCGCGGCAGGTATCGAAGCGCGCGGAATACGGCGCGAACCCCGTCGGCCTGACCGGGCGCGTTGCGTAGTCCGTCGAAGGCCGCCAGCGCCGCATCGGCCGCGCTCTCCAATTGCTTTCGCACGCCCGCCAGTTCATCCGGCCAGCCACCGAGCAGACCGCGCGCCGCGCGCAAGTCCTCATCCGGCGTGCCAGCAGCGTCCATCACCGCGCCGAAATCCGGCGGATGGAAATGCCGCGCGACGAAGCCGAGCACGTCCAGCGAACGCAGCAGTGGCGGCAGCAAAACCGCGAGGCGGTCGGTAACAGCGTCGCTCATGCTCCTTTCATAACACATTGATGAAGGTTCGCGGCAAGGCAAGCGGGCAGACTGCACCTCCGGCTTGTACCCGCCAATGCGGTTCGCTAAGACAGCTTCAAGATGTATTGCTATTCCGGTGCCGTTTTCGAAAATTGGAGGCAATTATGGTTTTCAGCGATTGCGCGGGCTCCTCGGCTAAAAAAATAAAGCAATTAGGTCCGCTCTCCGGCGCGGCGGCATTGTCGGCCGCCCTGTTGCTCGGCGCCGCGCCCGCCGCCGCCCAATCCTCCGGCCAGGTCTTTACCAATCCTCCGACACTGCTTGAGCGCGGCGCCGCCCGGCCTTTGCTTGAGTCGGTAAGTCCGGGCGCTCCGCCGGCGCCGACCGGGCGGCGCGATTTCGATCTGACCGTCGCCTATACCGACAACAAGATATGGAATCCGGCGACGCAACGTTTCGACATGGTTCACTTACGCAGCTACAGCGGCGAGGGCGTCAATCCGGACGCGCCCTTCGTCGCTCCCGCGATCGAGGTGCGGCCCGGGCAGACCATCAGCATGACCCTGCATAACAGGCTGCCCGCTGATCCGAGCTGCACCGCTCAAGGCGGCGATGTGAACGACCCGCACTGCTTCAATGGCACCAACCTGCATTCGCATGGGCTCTGGGTCAGTCCCTCCGGCAATTCCGACAATGTCCTGCTCTCGATCAATCCGGGCGTCTCGTTCGAATATATTTACAACCTGCCGCCGGATCACCCGGCCGGCACGTTCTGGTACCATTCCCACCGCCATGGCTCGACCGCGCTCCAGGTGTCCAGCGGCATGGCCGGTGCCCTGATCGTACGCGGCGATCGCGTCCCGACGCCGACCAGGACCGGCGACGTCGATGTGATCCTGAAAAACGCGGATCTGACCGCGATGGAGGATCGCACTCTTGTCCTCCAGCAGATCCAGTACGCTTGCCTTGACGACAAGGGACGGGTGAAGGTTCAACTGGACCCGTCGGATCCCTCGTCCATCATTGCGTGGGTTTGCGATCAGAACGACGTCGGCGTCATCGAAAACTATTCTTACCCTGACAACGTGCCTCCCCCCAACACCGCCGGCGCGCCTACGACGGTCGGCTTCGGCCCCGGTTCGTGGGACCAGTCGGCTCGGTTCACCACCATCAACGGCGTCGTGCGGCCGGTGTTTCTGGCCAGAGCCGGCCGGCCCGAGCGCTGGCGGCTGATCCATGGCGGCGTGCGCGACACCATCACCTTCGGATTCCGGGCCCGGAAGTCCGGGGCGCCCTCCTACGCCGGGCTGAATGTGAAACAGGCCGCGAGCTACATTCAGGAAAACTGCACCGGCGAACTGCTGTCCTATCACCAGATCGCGGCGGATGGTTTGACAATGGGACAAGCGCGTTCGGTGCCGACATCGACGCTGCAACCGGGCTATCGCTACGACGCGCTGGTGGTGTTTCCAAACGCCGGCGACTACTGCGTCGTCAACGAGTCCGCGCCGCCCGCCGGAAGCGTTAGCCGCCAGGCGACTACCCGGCAGCTGCTCGGGGTGGTCGAGGTGGCCCCGGGGACGCCGGTAACAAACAGCACGACCTATCTGGAGGAACTGCTTTCTTCGGTCGCACTCAAGACGCTGCCGGACAACATCCGGGACAAGGTTGCCAGCGAAGTTCGTAACGGACTGAAATTCACCAGCTTCATCCCGCATCCCGACATCGCCGACGGCGAAGTCACCGGAAAGCAGGAACTGGTGTTCTTCATCCATATTCCACCGCCGAATGCGCCGCCGGACGACAAGCTCAGATTCGAGGTCGGCAACAAGTCGATCGACCCGCAGCATTTCGATCCCGCACAATTCAAGCCGCTGCCTTACGAACCGACCCGGATCGACCGAAAGCTCAAGCTCGGCGGTGTCGATGAATGGACGCTGCAGTCCGGATTTGTCAGCCATCCGTTCCACATCCACGTCAATCCATTCCAGATCGTATCCATCATCGATCCGAGCGGACGCGACGTCAGCCTGCCCGGCGCCGTCGACAACGCCGGCGGCCATGTCGACCCGCAGTATCCGGGATTGAAGGGCGTCTGGAAGGACACGTTGTGGGTAAAGGACCTGATCAATAATCCGGCGGATTTCCCCGGCAAGCTTGCGACCTCGATGTACACCATCAAGGTCCGCACGCGTTATCAGCGCTATATCGGCGAATATGTCCTGCACTGTCACATCCTCGATCACGAAGACCAGGGTATGATGCAGAACGTAGAAATCCAGATTTCGGATGGGGCGGGCGGTCTGGCCGCGGGGCACCATTAGAGCGCGACGGCTTAAAGTCGAATCGCGGCGCTCCTTACCTCTCCCCGCAGGGGAGAGGTCGAAGCCGAAGCGCAGCGCAGGCTTCGGGTGAGGGGTCTCGCCGCCAGTCCCGATGTGTGCAGACAGTTTCCCCTCACCCGGATGTCATCTTCAATGCCATCCGACCTCTCCCCTCCGGGGAGAGGTGAAGATCGCACTCCGCTTCAACCTAAATTCATCATGCCCTGGTCTGGATTCAGGCGTTCGGAGACGGCTCGGCCTCGACCGGTGTTCGCTGCCGGCGGATGCGCTCGCGATGCGCGGTGTAGAGACCGCTGGCGACGATCACCGCGGCGCCGGCGATGGTCCAGACATCGGGGACTTCGCCGAACACGAAAAAGCCGAGAATGCTGACCCACACAAGCTGGGTGTAGGAAAACGGCGCCAGCACCGAAGCGTCGGCATAGCGGAACGCCAGCACCACGATCCATTGCCCGGCGGTCGAGGCAATGCCGATGAAGATTCCGAACAGGACGTCGTGCCAGCTCGGCGTCACCCACACCAGCGGCACCAGCGCCGACAGGATGCACACGCCGGTAATAGCGGACCAGGTCATGGTGGTGATGGCGCGCTCCTTGCCGCTCATCATCCGCGTCATAATCAGGGTGCACGCCCAGGCCAGCGCCGAGACGATGGGGAAGAAAGCGGCGGGATGAAACGCGCTGGAGCCGGGCCGCAGGATGATCAGGACGCCGATCAGCCCCGCGATCGTCGCGAGCCAGCGCCGGACGCCGACTTTCTCGCCGAGAAAGGCGATCGACAATGCCGTGACAAACAGCGGCGCGATGAAGCCGGTGGCGGAAGCCTCCGCGATCGGGAGGAAACGCAGCCCGGAGATGAAGAACAGCGAGGACGACAATAGCGCGACCCCGCGCATGACCTGCAGGCCCGGACGTTCGGACTGCAGGGCGAACAGCCGTGTTCCCGGCAACATCGCCGGAACCATGATTGTCGCAAATACCAGGAACCGGATCCATGCGATCTCGATCGAAGGCAGCGTCGCCGACAGATATTTCGCGGTGACGTCGGAACAGCCGAGAAAGATCGTCGACATGAGGATCAAGGCGATGCCGCGAAACGGCCGATCGGCGCGAGCGGGCGCCGATGGAGTGGCCAATTTCTTCTTCGGCAAGGGGTATGGAACGCTGTCCAGCCTGGCGGCTGTTGCGGAGGGCGGGGGCACGGCGAAACTCGGACGTAATAATTATCGAATCGGGTGAGGTTACTAAAGACGACAATTCACCCACATGGACAAGGCCGGAAAACAGGACGCCGATATGCACGTTTGGATGCGGCGAGCCGCCACGGCGGTTGCAACACTTTGTTAGGAATTGGGAGCGCTACAGCATCGGCAGGCCGCGGGGCTTCGGCCCGCGTGGAAACGCCCGGTCGAGAGCCGATATCTCATCATCCTTGAGCGTCAGCCCACTGGCAGCGGCGTTGTCAGCGGCGTGCTCCGGCCTCGCAGCTTTTGGAATCGCCAGCAGCGATGGCCGACGCGTAAGAAAGCTGAGCGCAACCTGCCGCGGCGTCGCGCGGTGCGCCTCGGCGATCGCCTGCAGTAACGCGCCCGGCTTGCTGCGCGGGCTCGGAAAATCATTGTGGCCGAATGGCGAATAGGCAACCACCGCAACGCCGTGCTGCTCGCACCAGGGCAGCACCGCGTGCTCGATGGCGCGTTCGTGCAGATGATAGAGCACCTGATTGCAGGCGATGCTGCCTTCGCCTGCGACCTCAAGCATTTCGTCAAGATCGTCGACGTCGAAATTGCTGACGCCCCATGAGCGGATTTTTCCCGCGCGCACCAGCTCGTCGAACGCGGCGACGGTTTCCGCTAATGGAACCGATCCGCGCCAATGCAGCAGATAGCAATCGAGCCGGTCGGTTTTCAGCCGTTTCAACGAGCGGTCGCACGCAGTGATGGTTCCGCGCCGGGACGCGTTGCTCGGCAAAACCTTGGAGACGAGAAAAATGTCATCGCGGCATCCGGCGATGGCTTCTGCGACCACCAGTTCGGCGTCGCCATACATTTCGGCGGTATCGATATGTGTCATGCCGAGATCGATGCCCCGGCGCAACGCTGCGACCGCGGTGGCGCGATCGCCGCTGTCGATGTACCAGGTGCCCTGCCCGATCACGGATACCTGAGGGCCGCGCGAGCCAAATGGGTGTTTCCGCATGTCCGCTTTTCCGGAACGTCAAAAGACGAAGCGCAATATAAATGAGCAGGTCTGCGGCGTCGATGACGTGGCGCGCACGGATAGAGCGCAGCGGGATCCGGGAACGCCGCGCGTTGCGGCCCCGGATTTCGCTGCGCTCCATCCGGGCTACGGGCCTAGCCTAATTCGCGATAGCGAGCTGTCGCGACTCTGTTGCGGACACACTGCTCTGCGCGATCAGCCGTTTCAATTCGGGAACGCAGGAACCGCAATTGGTCCCGGCTTTCAACTGTACGCCGAGTTCGGCGGCTGAGCCGGCCCCCGCCCCGATGGCATCGCAGATCGTGCTGCGGCCGACCCCAAAACAGGCGCAGACGATCGGTCCCGTGCTCTCCAGACCGTCGGCGGATTTCCCCGACAACAGCATGCGGCGTTGATCATCATCCAGCGCATCTTTGGCGAACAGATCCTTGACGACGCCCCAGTCGCCGGCGTCCCGCGCGGGGCCGATGAATAGGCAGGTTCCAATGCGACCATGGATAAACGAGGCTGCACGAAAAACGCCGCCGCCCAAATCCGTGTATTCGGCGAGATCGCCGCCGGCGACGGACCGCAACCATGATTGCCATCCAGCCAGATCGGCATTGCCAGCGAGCAGATAACCATATCCGCCGGTGACGGCAACGCGCACCCACCAGACATTCGCAGGCAATTCGAGTTGCACGCGCGACAACGCAAAGCCGCGAAACACATACTCGTAAGGCGTGATCGACGCCGGCGTCGCCTTGTTCTCCGGCTGGCCGGAGAACGGATCGGTGAACGGCGCCACCAGCGCGCCCACGCGCGCGGCTGAAGCATTCTCATCGCTCCAGTGGATCGGCGCGAACAGCATGCCGCGCTGTTGGCGTTCGCTCACGGCAACCTTCAGAATGCATTGCCCATAGTCCGTGGTCACCCAAGCGAAATCGCCGTCGGCCACGCCTGCTTTCGCGGCGTCGCCGGGATGGATTTCGACGAAGGGCTCCGGCAGATGCTGGCTCAGCCGCGGGCTGATGCCGGTGCGCGTCATGGTGTGCCATTGATCGCGAATGCGGCCGGTATTGAGCCGCAACGGCCGGCTGGCTGTTATCTGGCTGCGCAGCGCGGGAATCTCCGGCACGGCAAAACGCGCCTTGCGATCGTTGGTGTAGAAGCCGCCCGTGGCAAAGAGCCGCCGCTGCGGTTTGATTTCTCGCCCTGGCATCGGCCACTGGACCGGATCCATCGCCTCGTACGCGTCGTCGGAAAGCCGCGCCACCCCGCCGAGGTCGAAATCTCTGGCGCCGTCATTCTCGAACGCAGATAATGCTGCGTGCTCACGGAAAATATCCGCCGCAGAGTTGAAAGCGAACGCCGCGCCAAAGCCGAGCCGCTTGGCGACCTCGCTCAGCATCCACCAGTCCGGCCTGGCCTCTCCCGGGGCCTCGAGGAACGCGCGCTGCCGCGAGACGCGGCGTTCCGAATTGGTCACCGTGCCGGATTTTTCGCTCCACGCCTGCGCCGGCAGCAGCACATGCGCCCCGGCGTTCACGGTGTCGTTGGAGCGCACGTTCTCGGAGATCACCAACAGATCGAGCTTTTGCAGCGCCGCCCGCGTAGCGTCGGCGTCCGGCAACGACACCGCCGGATTGGTGCCGATAATCCACAACGCCTTGATCTCGCCGCGCCCGATCGCCTCGAACATCTGCACCGCCTTGAGCCCCTCGTGCGTCGCGATGCGCGGCGATCTCCAGAACCGGCGCACGCGGTCTATATCCGGCGGCGTGAAGTCCATATGCGCGGCAAGCTGATTGGCAAGGCCGCCGACCTCGCGGCCGCCCATGGCGTTGGGTTGGCCGGTTAGCGAGAATGGCGATGCGCCCTGCTTGCCGATCCGCCCCGTCGCCAGGTGGCAGTTGATGATGGCGTTGACCTTGTCGGTACCCTGCGCCGACTGGTTGACGCCTTGCGAATACAGCGTGACCACGCGGGGCGTTTGCCTGAACAACTGGAAGAACGCGGCGATATCGTCCTCGCCGAGCCCAGTCGCGAGTGCCGTGGCGCCGATGCTGCCGGCCATGCTCCGCGCGCGGGCCAGAGCGGCATCAAATCCGGAGGTGTGCTGCGCAATATAATCGCGATCAAGTGCGCCGTTATCGGCGAGATGCGTCAGTAATCCCGAGAACAATGCGGTGTCGGTGCCCGGCTTCAGTCCGAGAAACAGGTCGGCATCGCCGGCCGTCTCGGTCCGCCGCGGATCGATCACCACGATGCGCGCGCCGCGGTTCTGCTTGTTGGCGAGCATGCGCTGAAACAGCACCGGATGACACCACGCAGCGTTGGAGCCGACCAGTACCAGAAGATCGGCCTCATCGAGATCTTCGTAACATCCGGGAACCGTGTCGGCGCCGAAGGCGCGGCGATGCCCCGCCACCGACGACGCCATGCAGAGCCGCGAATTGGTATCGACATTGCCGCTGCCGATGAATCCCTTCATCAGCTTGTTGGCGACGTAGTAATCCTCGGTCAGCAATTGCCCGGAAAGATAAAACGCCACCGCGTTCGGGCCGTCGCGCGCGACGATGTGCTGGAAGCGGTGGGCGACATGGTCGAGCGCATCGCTCCAGGCCACGCGCTCCATCTTGCCCTTGCTGCAGCGGATCATCGGATAGAGCAGCCGCTCTTCCGTGCGGAGGGTTTCGCCGAGCGCAGAGCCTTTCGAGCACAGCCGGCCGAAATTCGCCGGATGCTCCGGATCGCCGGCGATGGCCGCGCCGCCGCTGTCGTCCGGCGTCGCCAGCACGCCGCAGCCGACGCCGCAATAGGGACAGGTCGTGCGGGTGGCTCGCAGGGCGGGATCGACCACCGTCACGTCAGGCCGCCTCCGAGCGGATCGCCAGCGGACGTCCGAACATCATCTGACCGCGGATTTTGGCGATCGGCTCCCGGGTGCGGATCAGTTCGAGATACCACAGCGCGTCGGCAGTATCGCCGACCAGCACCGCGCCGGTGAGACGGCCATTCGCGATCACCAGCTTCTTGTAAGTGCCCCGCCCGGCATCGCTGAGCACGATGGTCTCGGCTCCGTCCAGCGGCATGAAATCGCCGGCGGAAAATACAGCCACGCCGGAGACTTTCAAATTCGTGGCAACGACGCTGCCGCCATAGGACGCATTGCCGCCCGCAAGGTGCTGCGCCAACACCTTCGCCTGCTCGTAGGCAGGTTCGACCAGTCCGTAACAGATGCCTCGATGCTCCGCGCATTCGCCGAAGGCGAAGATATCTGCTGCACTGGTTTGCAGATGATCGTCGACCACAACCCCGCGATTGACCGGGAGGCCGGCCTCCTTTGCCAGCGCGACATTGGGCCGGATGCCGGCGGCAAAGATCACCGCATCGGCTTCGATGCTGCGACCGTCCGTCAATTCGATTCCTTCGACGACCTGCTCGCCATGCAGGCGCGCGGTATTGGCGTTGAGCAGAACCTCGATGGCCTTGCGCTCGACCAGCGTCTTCAGCAGGCCCGCCGCCGGCGCATCGAGCTGGCGCTCCATCAAGCGGTCCATCAGATGGATCAGCGTCACCGCCGCACCCGCCTTGGCGAGACCATAGGCGGCCTCCAGCCCAAGCAATCCGCCGCCAACCACGACGACGCGCTTGTTCCGGGCGGCGAGCGTCAGCAGCAGGTCGACGTCGCGGCTGTCGCGAAACGTATGCACGCCGGCAAGATCAGCGCCGGGCACATTCAGGCGCAGCGGCGCGGAGCCGGTGGCGAGCACCAACTTTGAGAAATTGAGACTCTCTTCGCCCGCGATCTTCAGCTCGCGACGGCCGACGTCTATTTCGGTGGCGACGCAGCCATATTTCAGTGTCACGCCGCGATCCCGCCACCACGACGCCGGCCGCAACTCGATATCGTGCGATCCGGTCTCGCCCGCCAGCACCGATGACAGCAGCACGCGGTTATAGGCGAGCCGCGGCTCGTCGCCGATCACGGCGATGGCGTAGCGGCCGAGCGCTGTTTTCGCCAGTTCATCGACCAGACGCGCCGCCGCCATTCCGTTGCCGACGATGACCAACGGCTCACTCACGGTGTCGATCCCTTAGGCCGCCTCGACGAACCGATGCCGCTCGTAGAGGAATTCCAGCACGCGCTGCCGGCATTTCAGGTAGGCGGTATTGGTGGACAGCTCGAGCCGTTTGCGGGGCCGTGCCAGCGGCACGTCCAGCACTTCGCCAATGTGCGCGCTGGGGCCGTTTGTCATCATCACGATGCGGTCGGACAGCAGCACGGCCTCGTCGACATCATGCGTGATCATCAGGATGGTGTTGCCGAGCTTTTGATGCAGCGCCATTACCGAATCTTGCAAATGTGCGCGCGTGAGCGCGTCCAGCGCGCCGAACGGCTCGTCGAGCAGCAGCACCTTCGGCTCCATCGCCAGCGCGCGGGCAATGCCGACGCGCTGTTTCATGCCCCCGGAAATTTCCGCCGGGCGCTTGTCCTTGGCATGCGCCATTTGCACCAGATTGAGGTTATGCATCACCCAGGCGTCGCGTTCCGACCGGGTCTTGGTCTTCGCAAACACCTTGTCAACGCCGAGCCGGACATTCTCGTAGACGGTGAGCCACGGCAGCAGGCTGTGGTTCTGGAACACCACCGCGCGGTCGGGACCCGGCGAATTGACTTCGCGGTTTTCCAAAAGCACGCAGCCCATGGTCGCGTCGGTTAGGCCGGCCACGATGTTGAGCAGCGTGGACTTGCCGCAACCGGAGTGCCCGATGATCGAAACGTATTCACCCTTCCCGATCGTGAGATAGACATCCTTGAGCACTTCGGTCGAAGCATTGCCGCGCGTAAACACCTTGTCGATGTGATCGAGCTTCAGATAAGGCTGCATGATAGGTCCTTCAATTAAGCGCGGTGCCGCGAGTCACGATCTTGGCAAGGCCCGCGATCATGCGGTCCAGCACGAAGCCGATGATCCCGACATAGAACAGCGCCAGAATGATTTCGCTGATGTGCGAGGAATTCCAGGCATCCCAGATGAAGAAGCCGATGCCGACGCCGCCGATCAGCATTTCAGCCGCGACGATGGCGAGCCAGGACAGGCCGATGCCGATGCGAAGCCCGGTGAAGATATAGGGCGCCGCGGCGGGGATCATGATCTTCCAGAAAAATTCCAGCGGATTGAGCTGCACGACGGCGGCAACGTTGCGGTAGTCCTGCGGAATATTGCGTATACCGACCGCGGTGTTGATGATGATCGGCCAGATCGAGGTGATGAAGATCACGAAGATCGCCGACGGCTGGCCGTCGCGGAACGCCGCCAGCGACAGCGGCAGCCAGGCCAGCGGCGGAATCGTCCGCAGCACCTGGAAGATCGGATCGAGCCCGCGCATCGCCCACACCGACTGGCCGACCAGCGTGCCCAACGCGATGCCGGCGATAGCGGCGAGCGAATAGCCCAGCGCGACGCGCTGCAGGCTGGCGGAAAGATGCCAGAACAGCCCCTTGTCGATGCCGCCGCGATCGAAGAACGGATCGAAGATCAGCTCCCTGGTTTCCTTGAACACCCGCGACGGCGGCGGCAGGGTGGAGCCGGCGCGCCGGCACGCCAGCTCCCAGAACAACAGCAGCAGCGTAAGCACTATCAGCGGCGGCACCACGCGCACCGCGGTTTCGCTCGCCATCTTGACGTATTTCTCCGCGACCGGAAGCCGCTTCGGCATCAGCTTTACGATCGCGGCAGGCGCGTTGGTCAGAACCGCAGCCGATTCGATTTTCTTTGCGGGCATATTCATCGATCAAACCTCGACGCGCTTGATCGACAGCGACTTCAGGTAGGCCGCCGGATTTTCCGGATCGAACACCTTGCCGTCGAAGAAGGTCTCCTTGCCGCGCGAGGTGGAGGCCGGAATATCCGCGGCGGCGACGCCGAGATCCTTGGCGGCGTCTTTCCACAGGTCTTCGCGGTTGACCTTGGCGATCAGCGCCTTGGCGTCGTAGCCGGACTCGTATTTGCCCCAGCGGATATCCTCGGTGATGAACCAGAGGTCATGGCTTTGGAACGGATAGGACGCGTTGTCCTTCCAGAACCGCATCTGCTGCGGCGAGTTCTCGACCACCCGTCCGGTGCCGTAGTCGAACTTGCCCTTCATGCGGTCGGTGACGTCCTCGACCGGAACATTGATCCACTGCCGCTTGGCGCAGATCGCCGCGGTTTCCCCGCGGTTTTCCATTTTCTCGCACCACTGCTGCGCTTCCATCACCGCCATCAGCAGCGCCTTCGCGGCCTTGGGATATTTGTCGACATAGGCCGCGCGCATGCCGAAGGATTTTTCCGGATGCTTGTCCCAGAGCTCGCCGGTGGTGATCGCGGTATAGCCGATCTCCTGATGGATCAGCTGCAGGTTCCATGGCTCGCACACGCAGAACGCGTCCATGGTGCCGACCTTCATATTGGCGACCATCTGAGCCGGCGGCACCACGATGGTCTCGATGTCCTTGTCGGGATCGATGCCGCCGGCGGCGAGCCAGTAGCGAATCCACAGATCGTGGGTGCCACCCGGGAACGTCATCGCCGCCTTGATCGACTTGCCGGAAGCCTTCTTCTTCTCCAGCGCCGGCTTGAACGGCGTGGTGTCGACGCCGATCTTCAGGTCGCTGTATTCCTTGGCGACCGAGATGCACTGGCCGTTCAGATTGAGCCGCGCCAGAATGTACATCGGCGTCGGCTGGTTGTTCTGCGTCACCTTGCCGGAGGAGATCAGATACGGCATCGGGGTCAGGATATGCGCGCCGTCGATGCCGTTGCCTTCCGAGCCGAGCACCAGGTTGTCGCGCGTGGTGCCCCACGAGGCCTGCTTCTGCACCTCGACATCGGGCATGCCGTATTTGGCGAAGATGCCCTTCTCCTTGGCGACGAACAGCGGCGATGCATCGGTCAGCGCGATGAAGCCGAGCTTGGCCGCTTTCACTTCCGGGCCCGCACCTTCCGCAAACGCGCCGGCAGGGAAATTCAGCTTTGCAGCGGCGAGAAGTGCCGCGGTCGCCGCGCCCGCTTGCAGAATTTGACGGCGGCTGAGGCTGCGGGGCGTCCGGATGCTTGTCTTCTTCATGTGTGCTGTCGTCCTTTACGTCTGAATGGCCGTCCGTCTGGCGTCACCGGCGGTCTTGCCATAAGCATGGAGCGCGTTCCGGGGAGGCCCCGGTTGGGCGGTTTCACAGGTCGGATGATTGGTCTCAAGGGGACGGCTTCAATGGCGTCGGCACAAACTATTCAAGCTTTGTGCCAGACCGCTGCGGTGCAAAAACTTTATTTCTTACAACATGTTGGTTAGCGCTGGGCGTCGCGCGCGAACTCGCAAAGCGCACCCAAAATTTGCGATTCGCTTATTTCTTGTGCGCCGCACAAGAAATAAGCACGGCGTGCCCCGGACCGGTGGAGCGCTTCTTCAGCGGTGCACCCCAAAGGCCGGACGTCCCCAGACCCGGCGTTCATTAGGGCTCCGGCTCCGCAGCGCACCGCCACGCAAGTGCCACGCCGCGTCCGCGAACCAGCCTTACGCGTCTTCCTTCTCCGCCGCCATCATCGGCTTCGGCGCATTGCCTTTGCCGGGCTTCATCCGGAAATCGTACGTCATCAGATGCCAGGGACTGCGGGCTGGTTTGCCGTCGGGCGTCACCGCATCGGTGCGCTTTTCGATTCTGGAGATGAGGTCGTCCTTGACCCCGAACACCACGTCGGAGTCGAGATACTTGTCGCCTTCGATGAAGACGTGGGTGATCAACGGCTCATAGCCCGGCGCATCGACCAGGAAGTGCACATGCGCGGGCCGCATCGGATGCCGTCTCGTCTGCAAGATCATTTCGCCGACCGGGCCGTCGGTCGGGATCGGATAGCTGCATGGCAAAATGGTGCGAAAGAAAAACCGCCCGTCCGCATCGGTGACAAACCGCGCCCGCGATGACGGCCCGGTCGTCTCGTAAGTCGGCCGTTGCGAATCGTAATAACCGTCATTGTCGGCGTGCCAGACATCGACCGGCACATTGGCCAACGGTTTGCCTTCGAGATCGGTGACGCGGCTTTGCACGAACATCAGCTCGCCATCGAGATCGGGCGAAATATCCGCGCCGTGCGGCATCGGCTTGTGCTCGCCGACATAGAACGGACCCAGCACCGTGGTTTCCGTGGCGCCGTCGCGTTCGCGATGGTTCACCGCGTCGACCAGCATCGACACCCCGAATACGTCCGAGAGCAGGATGAACTCCTGCCGGGTCGAGGTGCATTTCTGTCCGACGCGGGTCAGGAAATCGATCGCATAGCCCCATTCGTCGAAGGTCAGATCGGTCTTGCGGACGTAGTCGTGCAGCGACTTCACCAGTTCTTCCATCAGGAATTTGACGCGCGGCTCCGGTGTTTCCTCGAAACTGCGGATTACGGCGGCGGTGAGTTCTGTGTCGTTGAACTGCGGCATTGGGCGCGTCCTGTGCGGATTCTGGATTTACGCCGCCAACCTATACCACGACACCGGCGGTGATAAGCACGCCGGCATTGGAATGCCGAACACTTTTGGGCTATCAGGACAACTCTCGACAGCCTCCGGAGTAAGCCCGATGTTAGCCCCGACCCCCGCCTCCCCCGAATCCGCCGGCATGTCCAAGCCTGCCCTCGATCGCATCGATGATCACCTCAAGCGCCGCTATATCGACGCCGGCAGGTTCCCGGGAACGCAGCTTCTGGTCTACCGCCGCGGCAATGTCGTTCATTCAGCCGTGCAGGGCTTTGCCGACCTCGAGCGCAAGGCGCCGGTCAAGGACGACACCATCTTCCGCATCTATTCCATGACCAAGCCGATCACCTCGGTGGCCTTCATGATGCTGGTCGAGGAAGGCCGCGTCGCGCTCGACGAGCCGGTGCATAAATACATTCCGGAATGGAAGAACCTTGGCGTATTCCAGGCCGGTACGGCGCCTGCATTCCTGACCAAACCCCCGGCACGACCGATGCAGATCGTCGACCTGATGCGCCACACGTCGGGACTGACCTACGGATTCCAGCAGCGCAGCAATGTGGATGCCGCCTATCGCGAAAAAAAGATCGGCGAGGTGATCAAGTCAGGCACCTTGCAGTCGATGATCGAGGAACTCGCGAAAACCCCTCTGGAATTTTCGCCGGGCGAAGCCTGGAATTATTCGGTCTCGACCGACGTGATCGGCTATCTGATCGGCAAGATCAGCGGCATGCCGTTCGAACAATTTCTCAAAGAACGCATCTTCGATCCGCTGGGGATGGCCGACACCGACTTTTTCGTCTCCCCCGACAAGGCCCATCGTTTCGCGGCCTGCTACAATGCCGATCCCGGCGGCATGATGTCGTTTCACGCCGCCGAAAAGAAGGGCGGCCTGACGCTGCAGGACGATCCGACCACGAGTTCGTTCCTTGCCCGGCCTTCCTTCATCTCAGGCGGCGGCGGGCTGTGCTCGACGGCAGCCGACTATCTCACTTTCTGCCGCGCGCTGCTCAATGGGGGCGAACTCGGCGGCGTCAGATTGATCGGACCGAAGACATTGGCGCTGATGACGACAAACCATCTGCCGGGAGGACGCGACCTGCCGGAAATGTCGCGATCGATGTTCGCCGAAGCGACCTACAACGGCATCGGCTTCGGCCTCGGCTTCTCTGTCACGATGGACCCGGCGAAGACGCTGATCCCGGGAAGTCCCGGCGAATATGCCTGGGGCGGTGCGGCGACCACCTCGTTCTGGATCGATCCCGCGGAAGAGCTGATCGCGATCTTCATGACCCAAGTGTTGCCGTCCAGCGCCTATCCGGTGCGGCGCGAACTGCGCACCATGATCTATTCGGCGATCACTGATAGCAATCTGTGACGGAAGCAAGCCCATGAGTCGACCGCCGCTCCCGCCTTTTACCGCCGAGACAGCAGCGCAAAAGGCAAGGATGGCCGAGGATGCCTGGAACAGCCGCAATCCCGCCAAAGTGGCGCTGGCTTACACCACCGACAGCCGTTGGCGTAATCGCGCGGAGTTCTTGCAGGGCCGCGAGGCCATCGAGGCGTTCCTGACGCGCAAATGGAATCGCGAACTCGATTACCGGCTGATCAAGGAAGTATGGGCCTTCCACGACAACCGCATCGCGGTGCGCTTCGCCTATGAATGGCGCGACGATAGCGGCGGTTGGTATCGAAGTTACGGCAACGAGAACTGGGAGTTCGACGGCGAAGGGCTGATGCGGGTTCGGATTGCCAGCATCAACGATCTGCCGATCACGGCCAACGATCGCAAATATCACTGGCCGCTCGGCCGGCGTCCCGACAACCATCCGTCACTGAGCGATCTGGAGCTCTAACTTGCACTTGCGCAGTTCGTCGCGCGGCCGCCGTCTGTTAATTGATCGAATTCGGCCAGCGCGAACCACGTTTTGTGACAGCCCTGTCTTTCGCGGCTAGTTCGGCGGCTTTCCTTGCCCTGTCGACCTCGTGAAGTTGCACGGCCTGACAGAAAGCCTTCAACTCGGAACCATCGATGCCGTGAAGCCGCATCCGGAGCTGGAGAATTGCTACCCCGAGGATTTGGGCGGCCTCCACATTGCAGCTTTCAACGAGCGCGGCGCGATTTTCATCGAGGGTAGCGATGATGGAACGCAAATGCGCCTCGGAGTCTGAGACCAGACGCAACCGACTATTTGAATTAATCACCAGGATTGTCCCCCTTGCCAGGCCCGCAGTCATATCGTCACACCCCGACCCTACGCGCCGGCAGCATTTTGCAATTGTGAACTGGATCACATTTAGCAAAATAAGTTTTGAACCCGCCTGCAGTCGAACCCGTCCGCACAAGCCCCCCAAGACGGGCTTGCAGAAATGGTTTCGGTGGCATTTCCAGCATGAAACCGACGGATCGAGCGCCAAACCTGCCAGTGACCTTCAATCTTAACGGTATTATGGAACCTTTGATCCAAACTTACGTTGCTTTAGGGTAAAGACCGCTGCTTGACCCGATTTCGCGCCCTGCGTTCGATATTATGCTGTCATATCATCTAGGTAGCGCGTTGGCCCAGCGGCCGCGGGATCATCGCCTGAGGCTCGAGCTTCACTTCCCACAAGATTTGGTGGTTTAAACACGAATTCATCCATTCAAACCGGTTGAAAGCGGTATATAAGGGAAGAATCCCTTGCGAAACCTGTTCGAGGGTTTTCTCGATCGAAGGACGGTAGCATTAGAAATGAACAAATTAGCGGTCAAACGAACCAAACAGCGCAGTGCCGGCAAGCCCGATATTGAGATGGGTAAAAGAATCCGGTTGCGCCGGGTTGAGCAACGAATTTCACAAGCGGAACTCGGCCAGAAGCTGGGGGTCAGTTTCCAGCAGGTCCAGAAATACGAGAAGGGCGTCAACCGGGTCGGCGCAGCTCGGCTTCAGCAAATCGCCACGGCGCTCGATGTGCCCGTGACGTTCTTCTATGACGGGGACGGCAAATCGCGGGAAGTCGAAAGCTTGTTGTTCCTCGACAGCGCCTTCAGCCTTCGCCTGCTGCGGGCCTACAGCAAGATCAAGGACCAGACCGTGCAGCGTCAGTTGGTGTCCTTGATGGAATCGATCGCCGCCGAAGACTAACGGCGTCGGCGATTGGCGCGCAACTCAGCGGCTTCGCGCTGTCGCCCCACGCACGCGATCGATCAGCGCCAGCGGATCGGGCGGCAACGCGTCGCCGCGCCAGGCGACGTGCTGATCGGGTCGCGAAAGCACCAGCCTGTGGGCGTAGAGGCTGCGGGCTGCTGACGCTTCCACGTCTAGCACCGTCAACGGCAAGGCTCTTCGCAGAGCCGCGGCTTCAAGCGGCGCGGTGTCGATCGACGAATCAGATCTCAACAACGTGAACTCCGCCCCCATCGCGTCGTAAAGCGAGCCACCGTCATCGTCCCAAAAATGCGGCGTGCGACAACCCGGCACGGTCGAGGGCGTATAGCTGTCCATCGTATAGGCCGGATGTTCGGCGCCGTCGTAGACGATGATCGGCGAGCGATCGTAATAGCTGCCGAAGTTGAGACCGGCGCAGGCATATTGCCGGACGTTGATCTCGTAAGCGAGGCGCCCGACCTCCCGCCGCGCGCGTTCCCCGGCGGGCCCCTCGTCCTCGATCTCGCCCGGCACCGCGCCGCGGCGGCGGATTTCGGCCTCCGCATGCGACATCGCAAATCGCGAGACCTGGCTGGTGATCGGCCAGCGCTCCGCCTCATAGGCGTCCAGAATCGAACGCGGCGCCCAGCCGTTGAGATGGGCCGCGAGCAACCACGACAGGTTCATGGCGTCAGCAATGCCGGCGTTCATGCCATAGCCCGCATAGGGCACCCAGATATGCGCGGCGTCGCCGGCGATGAAGGCGCAGCGGTCGCGGAATTTGTCCGCGATCAGCCGGCGTCCGATCCAATCCTCCCTGGAGATGATGTCGTAGCGGAAATCGGCGCCGACGCCGAGGATGGTGCGGATGCAGGCATCGCGGTCGACCTGTTCGAAACCGCCGTCGCCCGGCTTCATGTAATTATGCACCAGCCAGCGCTCGACGCCGTCGATCGCATAGACCATGCCGGCGCGCCTTGGATTGATCGACCCGGTGCCCCACGCTGGCTCGTGCCGCTGAAGCTGGCTCAGGTCGGGCGCGCGGATGTAGGTCGACTGCACCCGCTGCACCACCTCATCGCCGGAAAATTTTGCGCCGATGGCCTTGCGCACGACCGAGCGCGCGCCGTCGCATCCGATGAGAAAATGGCTGCTCAGTCGGCTGACGGCGCCGCTGTCGAGGTCACGAAGCGTGGCGCTCGCCGATGTATCGCCAACCGCTACGTCATCGACCGAGGTCCGGTTGACGATGCGGATGCGCGGCTGCGCGGCTGCATGCGCGAACAGGATCGGCTCGAGAAAGATCTGGTTGATGCGATGCGGCGGTTCCGGGGTGGGCCAGTTGCAGTCGGGGCCGTCGGTCATCGTAAAACGGTCGCGGCGGCAGGGAATGCGGATTCGCGTCAACTCCTGCCCGGTAAACGTGGTGCGGTAGCTGATGTCGTGCGGGTAGTCCGCAGGCAATCCGGCGTTGCGCACCTCCGAGGCGAGGCCCAGGCGGCGAAAGATTTCCATGGTCCGCGCGGCGACATGATTGCATTTCGGCTCCGGCGGTTCTGCACGCGCCCGCGTTTCGACCACAATGACGTCGATGCCGCGCCATGCCAGATCGATGGCCAGTGTCAGCCCGACCGGCCCTGCGCCCACGATCAGGACGTCAGCTTCATCATTTTTTTGCATGCTGCGCCTATTCCGCCTCGGCGCCCGAGGCCTTGACCACCACGGCCCAGCGGTCGACCTCGGTCTTGACATAGGAAGCAAAACTGTCCGGCGTCGATCCGGCCAGCGGTTCCAGCGAAAGCGCCGTCAGCTTGTCGCGCGTTGCAGGATCGGCGAGGAGCTTCGCGATCTGGGCTGCCAGTTGATCGACGATCGGTCGCGGCACGCCGGCGGGCGCAACCACGCCCTGCCATGCCACCAGTTCGAAGCCAGGCAGACCAGCCTCCGCCAGCGTCGGAATGTCCGGGGCCGCTGCGACCCGCTTCGGCGTGGTCACCCCGAGCACTCTTACTTTGCCTTCGCGGATCTGCTGCAGCGCCGGCTGCAGATCGACGATCATGAAGGGAATATGCCCCGCGATCACGTCGAGCATCGCCGGCACGCTGCCGCGATACGGGACATGCCGGATGTCGATTCCGGCCGCGGTGCGCAGCATCTCCGCGCCGAGATGCTGCGGGCTGCCGTTTCCGGCCGAACCATAGGCGAGTTCGCCCGGCTTCGATTTGGCGTAGGCGATGAATTCGGCCAGCGTTTTCGCCGGCAGCGCCGGATTGACGATGAGGGCGAACGGCACGCCGGCCAAAAGCGCAATCGGCGTAAAATCTTTCACCGGATCGTAAGGCAGCTTCTTGTACAGCGTCTTGTTGATGGCGAGGGTGGTCGAAGTCGCCATCATCAGTGTGTAACCATCGGGCTCCGACCTCGCGACCTGCTCGGCGCCGAGCGTCGTGCCGCCTCCGGGCTTGTTCTCGACGACGACAACCGCGCCCAGACCGATCTTGAGCTGATCGGCGACGAGACGCCCGAGAAGGTCGGTCGTGCCTCCCGCCGGATACGGCACCAGCATCTTGATGGTCCGGCTTGGATAGGCTGCTTGGGCAAGAACAGGCGATATCAGCAGCGACGCCAAACCCGCGGCACATCCGGCCATCGCCTCACGGCGCGTCAGCAACATAGGGTCCTCCCCGCCACTTCGTCATGGCCAGGCTTGACCCGGCCATCCATCCTTCTTTGAAGGATTCTTTTGAAACGTGATGGATGCGCGGGTCAAGCCCGCGCATGACGAGTAAACGTTGCTAAAATGCATCCGCGGATCTAGCTCTCACCCCATGGGTCCAGTACCATCTGCGCACCCCGCGGCTAGACGCGCCGGGATCGGCTCGTATCTCGGTTCCTGACCGCAACAATCACCGAAGGCCGTTTCGATGCTAGATACTCCAAAGAGCCAAATTGAAAAATCCTTCGCCGACGGCAAGATCCTGCAAAGCCTCCGCGATGGTATCGGTATCGTTACCTTCAACAATCCCGAGAAGCGTAACGCCATGTCCTTGGACATGTGGGAAGGGCTCGGGCAATCGCTGATCGAATTGCGCGACGATCCCGATGTCCGCGTCGTGATCCTGACCGGCGCCGGGGACAAGGCGTTCGTCTCCGGCGCCGACATCAGCCAGTTCGAAAAGACCCGCCACAACGCCGAGGCCTCGGAGGAATACTCCAAACGCAGCGCTGCGCAACGCGCGCTGCTGGCCGATTATCCAAAGCCGACCATCGCCTGCATCCGGGGTTTTTGCCTCGGCGGCGGCATGCAGGTGGCAATGCTGGCTGATATCCGCTTTGCCGCAGAGAACAGCCAGTTCGGCATTCCCGCCGCAAAACTCGGCATCGCCTACGGTTATGACGGGTTGCGCAACCTGGTGTCGCTGGTCGGGCCGTCCTGGGCGCGGCTGATCATGTATACGGGGATGCGGATCGACTCCACCGAGGCGTTGCGTATCGGGCTGGTCGACCGCGTCCTGCCCGACGCGGAATTGTGGGACGCGACAATGGAAGTCGCCCGCACCATCTCCGGCAACGCGCCGCTGGCGATCAAGGCGGCAAAGATCACCATCGCGCAGGTGCTGAAAGACGCGGATCGGCGCGACTTCGACGCGATCAAGAACATCGGCACCGCCTGTATGGACAGCGAAGATTTTCGCGAGGGCCGCCGCGCCTTCATGGAAAAGCGCAAGCCGCTGTTCAAGGGGAAGTAGCGCTGCGCGGCACAACCCACGCCGCCGTCATCCTCGCGCAACGGCTTCGCCGTTGTCGCGAGAGGAGCCGCGCGCTTGCGCGGCGTCTCGAAGGATCGGCCACGGGCGCTTGCGGTACATCCTTCGAGGCTCGCCGTGAAAAACGGCGAGCACCTCAGGATGACGGCGGTGTGTGGAACTACAGCGCCTCCAGCACGGCCTTTGCGATATCCGCGGTGCCGTTGCCGCCGCCGAATTCCATCGGCTTGATGCCATCGGCATAGACCTTGTCGACCGCGCGCTCGATGCGTTCGCCTTGCTCGGCGGCGCCCTCGAAGCCGTGCTTGTCGGCGAGCCAGTCCAGCATCATCGCGGCGGACAGGATCATCCCGGTCGGATTGGCCTTGCCCTGCCCCATGATGTCGGGCGCGGTGCCGTGGCAGGGCTGGAACACGGCGTGGCGGTCGCCGATATCCGCCGACGGCGCCATGCCCATGCCGCCGATCAGGCCGGCGGTCATGTCGGAGAGGATGTCGCCGAACATGTTCTCCATCACCATGACGTCGAAATCCCACGGCCGCTTCACCAGCAGCGCGGAGCAGGCGTCGACATAGAGCCGGTCGGCTTTCACTTCGGGATGCCGCGCAGCGGCCGCATCGAACATCTCGCGGAAGAACGCGAACGCCTTGAACACATTCGCCTTGTCGACGCAGGTAAGCTGACCCGGTTTGCCGCGCGCCTTGCGCCGCTCCGCCAGCCGGAAGGAGAATTCGAACAGCCGCTCCGACGTCTTGCGCGTAATGACCAGGGTCTCGCGTGCATCGTCCGGGGTCACGACGCCCTTGCCCATCGATGCGAACAGACCTTCGGTGGATTCCCGAATCACGATCAGATCGATGCCGCGCTTGTCGGCACCGACGATCGGGCTCGGCACGCCGGGAATCAGCCGCGCCGGGCGCACGCCGGCATAGAGGTCGAAGTGGAAGCGCAGTTCCACCTGCGGCATGATCTCGGTGTTGTCGGGATAGCGCACCGCCGGCAGCCCGCAGGCGCCGAGCAGGATCGCGTCGGCCTCCTCGCACAGCCGCACCGTCGAATCCGGCATCGACTTGCCGGTTTCGCGATAATTATTGGCGCCGGCCGGCGCATCGGTGAAGCGGAATTTTAGCGGCGACGTTGCCTCGATCTTGCGCAGCACTTCCAGCGCCGGGGCCATTACTTCGGGGCCTATTCCGTCGCCGGCCAGCACGGCGACGTGGAACGCGTCGTTGGCGGGCATCGGTTTTCCTTCCAGTATCGGTCGTCATGCGCGGGCTTGACCAGCCTGCGCGGCCGAAGCCGCTTCGGCGAGGCGAAGGCACGCGCATCCATCCCTCTTGAGAGATGCATCTTTTGAGGAAGATGGATTGCCGGGTCAAGCCCGGCTACGGCGTGCTTTGCCGATACTCGGCAGATTGACTTCGCCCGTGCCGCCGGTTTGGATTGTCCGGTCCGAAGCAGCGCGAACGAGCAGCACGGGCCAGGAGGATCACCATGAGTTTTGCCTATTTCGACTGGATCGCCCATCACGCCGAGGTGCGCGGCGACAAGACCTCGCTGGTCGATCTGGCCACGCAACGCCGCCTGACCTACCGCGCGCTCGACGAGCGCGTCGACCGGCTGGCGACGTATCTGGCCGCGCTGGGCGTCAAGCGTGGCGAGCGGGTCGCGGTACTCGCTCCGAACACCACGGACATCCTGGAAGTCCAGTTCGCCTGTTTCCGGCTGGCTGCGATTTTCGTGCCGCTGAATACCCGGCTGACTGTCCACGAGTTGCAGTTCATCCTCGGCGACGCCGCACCGGTCGTGCTGGCGCATGACCATGAATTCGAAACCATGGCGCAGGAGTTACAAAAGCTCTGCGGCATCGCACATCTGCTTGAGTTTGGCGCACCTTACGAAACAGCGCTGGCCGCTTCGTCCCGTCTGACTGTGCACGAACCTGTCAGCCTCGAAGACATCTCGACCATCATGTACACCTCGGGCACCACGGGAAAACCGAAGGGCGCGATGATCACGCATGGCATGACCTTCATCAACGCGGTCAATCTCGGCATTCCCACATTCATTTCACAAAAGACGGTCTTTCTCTGCGTGCTGCCGCTGTTTCACACCGGGGGGCTGAATTGCTATACCAATCCCGTGTTGCACGCAGGCGGCACCGCCCTCATCATGCGCGCCTTCGATCCGGCCGATTCGCTTCGGATCATCAACGACAAAGCAATCGGCCTCACGCATTTCTTCGGCGTGCCTTCGATCTACCAGTTCATGTGCCAGCATCCCGCCTTCGCCGGTACCGATCTGTCGCGGCTGCAGGTCGCGGGCGTCGGCGGCGCGCCGATGCCGGTGCCGCTGTTGAAGATCTGGCAGGATCGCGGCTGCGCGCTGGTGCAAGGTTACGGCATGACCGAGACCAGCCCGGCGGTGATGATGCTCGACCCTGAAGACGCCGCGAGCAAGGCCGGTTCTGCCGGCAAGCCGGTGCTGCATGGCGACCTGAAGATCGTCGATGCCGACGGAAATCCGGTCGCGCCTGGCGAGGTCGGCGAATTGTGGGTGAAGGGTCCGAACATCACGCCCGGCTACTGGAACCGGCCGGAGGCCAACAAGACCTCATTCACCAACGGCTGGCTGCACACCGGCGACGCCGCGCGGGTCGACGAGGACGGCTTCTACTACATCGTCGACCGCACCAAGGACATGTACATCTCCGGCGGCGAGAATGTATATCCCGCCGAGGTCGAGGACGTGCTGTACCAGATGCCCGCGATTGCCGAAGCCGCGATCATCGGCGTGCCGGATGCAACGTGGGGCGAGACCGGACTTGCCGTCATCGCCGTGAAAAAAGGCCATAACCTCTCCGAAGCCCAGGTGATCGGCCATTGCCGCGAGCGGCTGGCGCGGTTCAAATGCCCGCAACGGATCGTGTTCATCGACGCTCTGCCGCGCAATGCCACCGGCAAGGTGCACAAGCCGACGTTGCGGGAAAAATTTCTGACGCCCGAGAAAACGCTGTCATGAGTCACCCGACCAACCGCGTCGTCGGCAAGCTTGCTCGGCACATCGAGGAGAGCGTTGTAAGCAGCCTCCGGTGGGCGACGTTCGAACCGAACAACGAGGCTCTGTGGGCGCAGATTGAAGCGAGCGTCAACGCCTTCATGCACACGCTGTTCACGCAAGGCGCGTTTCAAGGCACAACGCCGCAGCAGGCTTATTTCGTGAAATGCGACAGCAGCACCACCACGGCAGCCGACATGGCGAATGGCATCGTCAACATCGTGATTGGCTTCGCCCCGCTCAAACCCGCCGAATTCGTCATTCTCAATATTAAGCAGACCGCGCTCGTCGGCTGACAATTCAAGATCAGGGAGGACGGCGGACATGGAAGCCTGGCAGCAACCCGCGATCGATTATATCCGCAGCTGGATCGATTTCCAGATGCAGGCGTCGCAGCAGCCCGGCTGCATTGTCGCGATCGCGCATCGCGGCAAGGTGGTCACCGAATTTGCGTTCGGGCACGCCAATCTCTTTACCAGCGAAAAACTGACCCCCCGGCATCGGTTCCGGATCGCGTCGCATTCCAAGAGTTTTACTGCGGCCGGAATCATGAAGCTGCGCGAGCAACGGAAATTGCGGCTCGACGATCCGGTCGGGCAATATGTCAAGGGCCTACACCGGCAGGTGGCGGAAACCACCATCGCCCAAGTTCTCTCTCACAGCGCCGGGCTGGTACGCGATGGCACCGCCGTCGGACAGTTTACCGACAACCGCCCGTTCCTCACCGCCGAGGAACTGATCGCCGACCTGCAATCGCCGCCCACCATCGAGCCCAATACACGTTTCAAATATTCCAATCACGGCTACGCGTTGATCGGCCTTGTCATCGAGGCAATTACTGGAGAGCGTTATCGCCGCTGGATCGAGCGCGAGATTGTCGATGCCGCGGGCCTGCACGAAACCCTGTCCGGCATGCCGCCGCCCAAAGGCACGCCGTTCGCGCGCGGCCACAGCGCGCGGCTTCCGGTCGGCCGGCGTCTTGTGATCCCCGGCGACAACATTCAAAACGCCATCACGCCGGCGGGCGGCTTCGTCAGCACGGCGGCGGATGTCGCTCGCTATTTCGCGCAACTTGCGCCCAACGCCAAGCGCAGCATGCTTTCCGTCGCGAGCCGCCGCGAGATGACGCGCAGGCACTGGCGTCCGCAGTCGAGTATCGAAAGTTACTACGGCCTCGGAATATCAAGCGGCAACGCAGCCGGCTGGGACTGGTTCGGCCACGGCGGCGGATTGCAGGGCTATATCTCGCAGACCCGCGTCATTCCCGGGTGCGAGATGACCATCTGCGTCTTGACCAATTCCACCGACGGCTACGCCGGATTCTGGGCCGATGGCGCCATGCGCATATTGCGCACCTTTGAATCGCGTGGCGCGCCGAAACGACGCGTGCAAGGCTGGACCGGACGCTGGTGGACCGCGTGGGGTCCCTTCGATCTCGTTCCGATGGGCAACGTCGTGCTGACCGCCAACCCGTATGCTTTCAATCCGTTTCTGGACACGGCGGAAATCGAACCCACCGGCCGCGATACCGGCCGCATCGCAGTCGCCACCGGCCACGGAAGCTACGGCGAAGCCGTGCACCTCACCCGCAACAAGGCCGGCAAGGTCACTGAAGTCTGGTTCGCGGGCGGCAAGGGGCGGCCCGAGAAGGCCGTGGCGGCGGAGATGGAGCGGAAGTACGGGCGGGGAAAACGCCATTCACGTCGTCCCCGCAAAGGCGGGGACCGATAACCACCGCTGGTAATCGTATCGCGTATTAATGCCGCTCGGCCGACACCTTCCGACTCACTGATGACGGAGGCTATGGGTCCCCGCCTGCGCGGGGACGACAGCAATGTTTACGCCGCCTTGCCGATCTTCTCCACCTTGACGCCGCCGCCTTCGAGCAGCATCACTTTGTTGAGCAGTTTTACAAGCGCATAGACCGCCTCGATCGCGGGCGCTGGCGTGTTGGTCAGCTTGGCCATTTCCAGGATCGAGCCGATCAGCGCTTCGGTTTCCAGCGAGCGGCCGGCTTCGACGTCCTGCAGCATCGAGGTCTTGTGCGCGCCGACGGCCTCGGCGCCGGCGATGCGCTTGTCGATCGAGACGCGGAAGGTGACGCCGAGCTTTTGCGCGATGTCCTGCGCCTCCTTCATCATGCTGGCCGCCAGCGCGCGGGTTTCGGCGAACTGGCAGATATCCACCAGCGTCGCGTGGGTCAGCGCCGAGATCGGGTTGAACGACAGGTTACCCCACGCCTTCAGCCAGATTTCCGAGCGGATATCCGGCAGCACCATCGACTTCAAGCCGGCCTTGATGAACACGTCGTGCAATTCCTTGACGCGCTCGGTCTCCTTGCCGTCGAGTTCGCCGATCGGGAAGCGGTCGCCTTCGACATGGTGGATCACGCCGGGCGCGGTTGCGGCTGCCGCCGGATAGACCACGCAGCCGATAATGCGTTTTGGGTCGATATGCTTGGTCAGCACGCCGGAAGGATCGAGGCTTTCCAGCTTGTGGTTGTCGTACTGGCCGCCGAGCCGCTGAAAATACCACCACGGCAGGCCGTTCTGCACGGTCAGTACGATGGTGTCGGGGCCAAGCAGCGTATCGATATCGCGCACTACCTGATCGAGGAAGTGCGCCTTCACCGCCAGCACCACGATATCCTGCTTGCCGGCATCGGCCGGCTTGTTGACGGCTTTCATTTTCGCGGTCTGCACCTTGCCGTCGTGCCATTCCAGCTTCAGCCCGTTCTTCTGGATCGCGGCTAGATGCGCGCCCTGGTCGATTACGGTGACGTCCTCACCGGCAAGCGCAAATTTGGCGGCGAGAAGCCCGCCGATCGCGCCGGCGCCGACGATGCAGATTTTCTTCTGTTTTGGCGGGCTACCCAGCAGATACGGACTTGGCAGCACCTGGTCGAACACGTTGGAGAGACTGCCGACGCCGTCGATCACGATGTCGACCACGTTATGCGCATCGCCCATGGTACCGGCGCCGAGCGAGGTGCCGCAGGCGATAATGTCGCCGGGCATCAGCGTCACGTCCTTGGAGATGGCGGCGACCAGCTTGTGCGGCGGGAAGAACATGTCGGCGACCGGATAGTTCTGGCGCTCCTTGCCGTTAAGGACGGTCTTGACCGACAGCTTCATCGGATCGACGCCGGTCTCGATCACCGGCCCGAATACGCCAAAGGTGTCAAAGCTCTTGGCGCGCGCCCATTGCTCGAACGACTTGTCCTTGCGCAACAGGTCGACGGCGGTGACGTCGTTCACGCAGGTGTAGCCGAAGATATAGTCGCCGGCCTCGGCTTCGGTGATGTTGAAGCATTTCTTGCCGATGACGACGCCGAGTTCGCCCTCATAGATGATCTTGCCGGCATAAGTGGCCGGACGCTCGATCGGCTTGCCCGCCGGCCAATAGGCGTTCGGGGCTTTCAGGAACCAGAGCGGCTCTTTCGGCCGGGTAAAATCGTTCTTGGCGGCGAGCTGGTGGAAATTGTTCCACAGGCAGATCATCTTCGACGGATCGCAGGGGGTGCGGACCTGAACCTCGGACAGTTTTAGGATTTGCCCGTTCGGCTTTGCGCCCGCGAACAGATCGCCCTCGTGAACCGCGATCGTCTCGCCTTCCAGCGTGCCGAAACCGGTTTTTCCACCCTGCTCGAACCGAATCCATTTTGCCATCTGCGTCTCTCCCGATGCGGCTGCGTCGTTCATCGCGCGACCGCTCATTGCATTGTAGTCGCAACGCCGATCCCCGCAATCATGCACTGCATCATGAAGGGCACACTCGTCACTGCCGGGCTTGACCCGGCAATCCCTCCTCTTCGGAAGGCCCTTGCGAAGAAGGATGGATACGCGGGCCTTCGCCTCGCTGAAGCGGCTCCGGCCGCGCAGGCGGGTCAGGCCCGCGTATGACGCAAGTCCGGAAAAACATGGCTCCTTGGGTGGCGGCTTCGGCTCCAAGCTAGCTATAATCTTCAAAACAACTCCGCCGGCCGGTCACGGCCGCCCGGCTACGGGGAGGGTACGATGTGGGACCGGAAATGGTCGAGGCGCGAGCTGCTTGCGGCCTCAAGCGCGCTGGCCGCAGGCACGCTGTTCGCCGAGCCACTTCGAGCCGCCCCACCTCCGCCGAGCGCGGTCACGCCTGCCTTGATCGAAGCCGCGCGCAAGGAAGGCAAGCTTTCGTTCTACAGCGCGCTGGAGCTCAACGTCGGGGAACGCTTGGCCAAGACGTTTGAAGCCAAATACCCGGGCATTTCGGTGCGGGTCGAACGCTCCGGCGCGGAACGGATTTTCCAGCGCATCGCGCAGGAGCAGGCCAGCAACATCAACGCGGTCGACGTCGCCAACTCGACCGATCCCGCGCATTATCTCGACTGGAAGAAGAAAGACTGGCTGGCGCCCTATCTGCCCGACGATGTTGCAAAACATTTCCCGGCGGATCAGGTCGATCCGGACGGCATGTATGCGACCTCCTGCGCCTGGCTGGAGGCGATCGGCTACAACACCAATTTGGTGAAGCGCGACGACGCGCCGAAGAGCTACGCCGACCTGCTCGATCCGAAATGGGTGGGCAAGATCGTCAAGGGGCACCCCGGCTACAGCGGCGCGATCCTGACCGCGACCTTCGTGCTGACGCGCGACCTCGGCTGGCCCTTTCTGGAAAAACTCGCGCAGCAGAAGGTGCTGCAGGTGCAGTCGGCAGCTGACCCGCCGAAAAAGATCCTGCTCGGCGAGCGCGCGGTGATGGCCGACGGCAACGATTACAATCTGGTGCTGCTCAAGGACGACGGCAAGCCGGTTCAGGCCGTCTACGCCACCGAAGGCTCGCCGCTGATCATCGTTCCCTCCGGCATATTCCGCAATGCGCCCAACCCCAATGCGGCGCGGCTGTTCCAAAGCTTCTTCTTCAGCGCCGAGGCGCAGCAATTGCTGGTCGACACCTTTGCGCATCGCTCCTTTCATGCACTGGTCAAGGAGAAGGCCGGCCACGTGCCGCTGTCGGAAATCAAGCTGCTGAGGGCCGACCCCGCGGAGGTGCTGGCGCAAAGCGAGGCCATCAAGGCGCGCTACACAAAACTGTTCGGGGTGTGACGTGAAAAAAGGAAAAACAACAATGAAGGACGGGGTGAACAATCCGCCGCCGAAGGCCGCGGAAATCAAGGCTGCCGAACTCGGCATCGCCGCAAGGGATTTCCAGAATCTTCACGAGCTGGTCGCCAAGGCCCGCGCCAATCTCAACCAGAATGCCTGGGACTATATCGTCGGCGGCACCGAGACCGAGACTACGCTGCAGCGTAACCGCATGTCGCTGGACGAGATCGCATTCCGGCCGCGCATCCTGCGCGACGTCAGCAAGGTCGACGCCTCGGTCAAGGTGATGGGCCGCAAATTGCGGCTGCCGGTGATGCTGGCGCCGGTCGGCGCGCTGGAGACGTTCGACCCCGAGGGCGGCGCGGCGGTAGTGCGCGGCGCGGGCAGTTTCGGGGCCGCGCATATGCTGAGCTCGGTGTCCGAACCCGGGCTGGAAAATGTCGCGAAAGCGGCGCCGGACGCGCTTCGCATCTATCAGCTCTATGTCCGCGGCGATGAAGCATTCGTCGAAGACCGTATCAAGCGCGCCATCGACAACGGCTATGCCGCTTTCGCCCTCACCGTCGATACCGCGCATTACAGCCGGCGCGAACGCGATCTTGCAAAACGCTATGTCCGCGCCAACCGCCGCGACGTCTCGGGACGCGAATACCAGATGGCGCTGGACTGGCGCACGGTGAAGCGCATCAAGCAGCGGCACAAGATCCCGCTGGTGATCAAGGGCATCGCAACGGCCGAGGATGCTGCGATCGCCGTCGATCACGGCGTCGAATGGATCTATGTCTCCAACCATGGCGGCCGGCAGCTCGACCATGGTCGCGGCGCCATGCATGTGCTGCCGGAGATCGTGGCCGGCATCGGCGGTCGCGCGAAGATCATGGTCGACGGCTCGTTCTGCCGCGGCACCGACATCGTCAAGGCCATCGCTTCCGGCGCCGACCTCGTAGGCCTCGGCCGCCTGCAATGCTGGGCGCTCGCCGCCGGCGGCGAAGCCGGCATCGTGCGGATGCTGGAGCTTCTGGAAGACGAGGTGCAGCGCTGTCTCGGCCTGCTCGGCGCCACCAGCTTTGCCGAGCTTGACAGGAGCTTCCTGCACGCGGCCTCGCCGACCACGGCACCCAGCGTGTTCAGCGCCTTCCCGCTGCTGGAAATCGCGCCGTATAAATATTAAGCGGCGAACGACGGACGCAAAGAATCGTCGTCCCGGCGAACGCCGGGACCCATATGTGGACGGCCCCCGTGGCACAAGAGGTTTGTGAGGTTTGATCGGATCGCTTGCATCCATATGTCCGGCCTGTTGATGCGGTCGCTGTGAC
>Ga0081539_10001369_pt1 | contig 42259 bp, 22 predicted proteins | sample TabmetS4T2R2_FD_71023 | JGI IMG/M metagenome (GOLD analysis project Ga0081539, IMG submission 71023) | Tabebuia heterophylla rhizosphere microbial communities from the University of Puerto Rico - S4T2R2 | ecosystem: Host-associated > Plants > Roots > Rhizosphere ... | reverse complement strand
CTACATCTCCAAAGCCAACTACATCACCGTCTTCGATCAGTCTGGATTCGCCGTAGGAGATGCGGCGTCCGTTGAGATAAGTGCCGTTGGTCGAGCCTGTGTCGGCGACGAGGAGTGTGCCTTCAGCAGTCATCAGGAGTGCAGCATGGATCTTTGAGACGCTCGCGTCGTTCAGAGTTAAATCGTTATCGGCGGCGCGTCCGACGTTGAGTCTACGGCCTCCGGGTTTGAAGATTAGAGGCATCTCGCGAGTGCCGCTTGGTGTGGTGACGCGCGCAATCACCTCGATATCGGGCATCGGCGGCGCGGCGCCGGGAACCGGCACGCCGGACTTTGCGACACGCATCTCTTCATCCTGTCGCCTGAGATCTTCTTCAAACTCGCCAAAGTTTGGATCGACTGAGATTCCGGTCGTGAAGATGTCGACTTCGGCTTCGACGTCGACAGGCGCGAGCGTGCGATAGCGATGATCGTTGATGTGATCGATCGCAGCGGCGAGCACTTCGTTTTTCAGGTCGTAGAGAATCTCAGGCGGCGCTTCTGAGTGCGTGCCCCACTCGACTTTTAGCACCATGTGGTGCGGCGCGATTCGTCCTTTATTGCCCTCGTCGCGCACGCGCTCGTCGATTAGCCGCTTCATGCGCTCGATGAGTTTGGAAGTAGTAAGCCCGCTGCGTGGGTCGACAGTGCGGCCGAGCCGGCGGTCGACGACGCTGCCCATTCCTTCGAGGACGCGCCGCAGGAGGCGTTCGGGTAGTGCTTCCTCGCGCTTCTTCTTTACAATCTGCTCATCCTTGAGCTTGCCGGGATCGTCAGCGTCAGTCATGAAATAGCAATACGAGTTTTCTCGTTAGCAGTTCACGACGCATTTTATCCGAAAAGCCACAAAGAAGCACAAAAGGCACAAACGGGATTGTTAACTGACCCTTTTGTGCCTCTTATGCTGTTGCGGCTGGTTTAAGCGAACACTGCAAATTTAGTCATCTCGAAGCACCCCAACTTGGAAAACATCCTCGATCGGCCCAAGTCCTACCAGTTTCTTGGCAGCCGCAATGTGATTCGCCGCGTGAGCCAAAAAGCTAATTACGACTTTTCGAATGCCTGAGTCAGTTAAGCTATCAACATTCTGATATAGACCGACCAACTGCTCCAGATCCTCTTTCCAGTCTGTCATGTGAAAAGCGATATCCTCACAAATGTTGGAGTCCAATTCGTTCGCAGTAAAAGCCGCAACGATTTTGTTTCTCACGAACTCTTTGCTTTCCATTCAATCCTCCAGCTTGCAATCCTTATTGAGACTCAGCTTGCTTCTCAAGTTCTCTAATCTTCTCTTTTATAGCTTCTTTCGTCTTCCCCTTTAGGCGTTCTGCGATATTCCTGGCGCGGTCTAGAGCCGCTTTAATTTCTCCTTTCCAATGGTTGACGTCCCTACTGTCCGGATTGTTTCTTATCTTTTCGATATGACCCGCGGCCGTCCCGATTAGTCCGTCGATTACCTCCTTGTTGTGTTTACTCTGAGAATAGAAGTTGTCATCTACAATCGGTAAGCCTTGTTGAACCGGACTTGTAAGAATCCAGACCGTGGCGAGTGTAGCCAGCCCAGCCATGAGGATTGGCGTTCGCCCTCTCATTCCGATCACCAAACCTGCGGCCATCGCCACACTGTACTCTGTCTTGTTCTCACCTATAATTGAAAACCCAAGATATGCATCAGATCCCGGTGCAGCATCTGCATCGGGACCGTTCGGGTCTAGCCGTACCCGTCCGAAATTCGTATTGAATTCCATCTCATTGGCGGCTAAGGGAGTGTAGACTGGTTTCCCTTTGTCGTTCTTCAATTTTGATATCTCTTCATCCCAGCGCTCCTGCGAAAACCAAACAATCTTTCCGGTATCTGACCTAACCCAAATTTCGCCATCCGGATCGGTGAAAGCAAGCGGATTATCGAGAACGTAAACGTAGCGGTTCCAGCTTTGAGGCACCAATGGGTCAGCGCTTTCCAGAAGGGGGTCGACGCTAGTGAACCGTCCTTGTATCGCAGCGAAATACCTCGCCCCGAAGTAATCCAGTCCGGTCTCAACATCACGCTCCTTCGAGGTGAACTGCTGGCGAATGCCATCGCCCCCTGCAAAGCCCATTGCAGCAGTGCGGCCACCGGTGCCGGCGGGGATTTCTTCGCCGAAGGGTAGATAGTCGTGGCGCTTTATGTTTGCTAGTGAGCCGGTCTGGTCGACGATCATGCGTGGGGTGCCGAGGTGATCCGATACCAACCAATGTATGGTGCTGGAGCCATTGGCCCACGCTTCCACCTCAACCACACGACTAAAGGCATTGTCGGCGCCGCTATTCACGACCACGCGGATCTTGTTCGTCGTGATGGGCGTGAACGTGAACTGGCGCCACACCTTGTTGTTTCCCGTCACACTGCCACCCGGCACCGTGGTCCAGGCCGAGCCATTCCAGTACTGCACGTCAAAGGACGTTATCCCGTAAAGGCTGAAAGTCTGCGAGAGAGTCGGCTCCACCGGATTCTGCGGATCATCCTGTTGCGTGATCACGTCGATCTCATTGATGGTCTTGCTGCCGTTGAAGCTGATCTCAACCCAGTCGGGAAAGCTGTTGAAGGTGTTGTCCAGCCAGCCGGTGCCGTTGACGGCCCGCCGCGAGCCGTCGATCACATTCGCGGCTACATACGGTGAAAGAGTGGAAGAGGCTGTGACTGTCGCGCCATTGGAAGCCAAAGCGACATTAGCTACCGGTTCCGCCGTCACCAGCAACTGACCGTTGCGATAGCCGTACTCCTTCTGCGGCGTGCCGGCTGCGCCGTTGGCCGCGTACTCGGCGACCAACTCGCCGTCGATGCCATAGATCTGCCACGTCTCATCGTTGTTGATCTTGCGCCTTACGCGCTGCCCATTCGCGTTGTAGGTGTAGTAATTCCAGAGCGAGAGATTGCCTTGCGCCGCGGTCATGCGGTTATCGGCATCGTAGGCGCGCTCGCCGGCGCCGGAATACGTGTCCGTGCTGAGGTTACCGGCATTGTCATAAATCATCTGGCCTGGTTGACCGCTGGGTACGCCAAGCTGGTTGGTAGCCGTATTGACGGTAAACTGTTTATTGAGTCCGACAGTGGAAATGGGCTTGATCGTGCGGTTGCCCCAGCGGTCGTAATCGTATTGCTGCGTACCGGTGAGTGTAGCTCCGTTCTGATACTCACTGACGCCGGTCAGGCGATTCAAGGAATCGTAATCGTAACGATCTTCCATGTAGTAACTGTTAATGATCGTCTGACTCTTCCGCACGTTGCCGTTGTTATCAGAGCCACTCCCACACTGAACACCATTCGCGCTGTAGTAACTGGCAAGAGCGCCAAGCTCACCACCCCACTCGTCGCTCAGGTTCGAGGCGCGGACGTCGCAGAGCTGCCCGCGGATATTGTAGTGAAGCTTGTTGTAGACGGCGGCATTCGTACCAAACTGCTCACGCTTGAGTGTGCCCCAGGGACTGTAATCGAGGTCCATGGCGTAGGTGCGTAGGGTGCCGTCACCAAGATAGCCAGTGAAGCTGCGGGTGCGTCCGGCTAAGTCATAGGTGTAGCTGACTGTTCTTCCGGACGGATAAGTTTGCGAGGTCACGGCGCCGGCCCGGTTGTAGTTGCGGCTGACTTCATAACCAACCGACCAACCGCCCTGGCCATCACCGAATAAGTTATATAACTGCTTCACGCGCCCCATCGCGTCGTAGTAACCAACTGCCGTGTGCGACGGTTTGGCTCCCCATCGATAGGTGAGCCACAGTCGACCTTTGCCCAAGCTCGCATTGTCATACAGGTACTCGATATCGCCACTGTTGGGATCCGGCTGGCCGTTGATGCGATACAAGATCGTGGTGACTCGATTGATTGAATCGTAACGATTTTCAGTGACGACTCCACGCGCATCGGTTTTGAATTGCAGATTGCCAGCACTGTCGTACGCATAACTCATGGACCAGGAGCTGTTATTGGTGAGCGGGTCTGTGGTATTCAAACTCGCAAGCGTGCCTTGCTCCGGATTTCGCGTACGAATCAACCTTTTCAATGAGTCGTACATGAAGAAACGTTGCTGCGTTCCTTGCGTGACTTTCACGAGGTTGTCCAGCACGTCGTACAAGTAGCTGGTCTGGTAATTCAGTCCGGCCGGATCTTCGTACACATCAGTTAATCGCCCTAAGGCATCGGTAACACTCTTTCTTGCTTTGCCGGCCTGATCAGTGACCGTGACCGTGTTGCCGTTGTAGCTCGTGCTGACTACGGCGGTATCCGGCGTGGTGACAGAAATCACACGGCCCAACGCATCGAACTGCTGCGTCGTCCACGCGGCCGTTTCCTGCAACGGACGGAATGGATTCGAGTTTTTGTAAGGACGCCCGAGGGCATCGTACTCAGTCTTCGTAACGATGTAGTTTCCACCGCCCTCGAACTGCCGCTTCGCAATCGTGCGCCCGAGTTGATCGTATTCGACATTGCTCACCAGCAGGTTGTCGTCCGCGTTATCGCGATCGCTCGAGACGGTAACGATCCGCAGCGTGTCGTCATAAGCAAACGTGGACTGATTCTCAGCCCCGGTATTAATCGCTCGTCGAACCTGCGTCGGCCGATCGAGGGAGTCATCAAAGGAACCACTTGCAACCACGCCGTTGGCGTCCTCACCATTCACCGCCGTGCCGAGGTAATAATCGAACTGCGCGTAAGACGTATGGCCCAGCGCATTTGTAACCTTCGTGGGGAAAGCAAAGGACGTGAAACCCGTTAGCTCGCTCGGCACTGAGTTAGAGCGTGCTTCATTGTCGGGAATACCAAAGCGATCGTCGTATTCGATGGTCGTCGCAATGTTGTTCGTAAGCGTGCTGCGCGGATCCAGAGTGCGCACGATGTTACCCGCTATGTCGTACTGTGAATACGACGAAACCGAACCTGTCACGGCGCCATTCGAAAGCAGGTAACGCGTGACAGCGGTGGGATTGCCCCGCTTTGTGTAGCTGGCGGTGAAGAGTGAGTCGAAACCGCTAATGTTTGAACGCGGCAGCAACGGACAATGAAAGCTGTGCAGGCAGTCGGCTCCATCAAGCGTGTATCCGTCATATTCAATAATCGACCGCACCCGTTCAATACCCGCGCCGTCAAAGACCGAAGTCTGCGATGGCAAACTCCGAATATGACTGGTGAGATTTAAATCCGGGTTTGCTGAATTGGGATTGAGGGTGTCGTAGCTTGCAGTGAGATAGTCTGTGTGCGTGCGCCGCACCAGCGAGCCCGTCGCTCCACTGCCAAAATCGTATTCGTAAGCATCCGTACGATTCGTGTATTTGTCGTATCCGAATGTTTGCTTGGAAACTTTGTTCGCCTGCGAGGGCTCCAATGTCAGCAAGCTCTGAGTAATCTGTGGATTATTTGATTTGTTCGCGTCACTAGTTTCCGGTTGAGTTAGCGGCCATGTGCTTCCGGCGACTGGTTGCTGCCATGTGTTCACTGTCCGATGCAAAAGCGTGGTGCCGTCACTTGCGAACTGCTCACTCTGAAACTCTTTGCCTTCCTTCCAACCCGGATACTCCGTTGGGCCAGTCATAAACGACAGTGCGGCACTGCCATGAAAATAATGTTTGCTGCGAGTGAGCAATGTGCCGGAGTTGTTGAATTGATCCACTTTCACGCAGCCGGCACATTCGGCGTCAGTGCGACTGTAGGTCGTGCGCATTGCATAGGCCGAGCCCGTCGCGCCGTCCGGATAAACGCGACGCTCAACCACACGTCGATAGACTACCCAGCCCGTGTATCCAGTCCATGACCCACTTGGATAACTACCAGCACCGGCGGCGTAGTCGTACTCAATCGCGCCACCTGTCGGCAATACCACTCGAGCAACCTCGCCATACGGGTTATACCTGATGAAATACTGTTGATTGTTTGGCAGCGTGATGGAAGAAACGACGCTCGGGTTATGGTAGCCGGTAGTTGAGCCATTCAGCTCCGGAAACAATGTTTTGTAAGTTAAGGTGCCTGGATAATCTGAACGCAACGCCGCTGCCATGGACGAATAATTTACTTTGATGATGCGCGTCGCACCGCGGAAGCCGTGATAGGTGATCTGGTCAAAAGTGCCTGGTCCAGTGTTACGCGAGATTGTGACCACGCGGTTGAGAGAGTCGGTAATCGTCTGGATCCGATTATTGCTGTCGTAGCCAAACGTGAGCTTGTTGCCGTTGCGATCACGCATCCACTCGACGCGTCCAGCCTGAATCCGAAACCGCGTGCCATCCCGCAACATTAGATATCCGGATGGATAGCTCTCAGAGGAATTTGGAGCAATGACCTGATCGGAAATGCTCGTATCAGAGACGAACGTTGCCGCCGATCCGTCGCTGGTCACAAAGACCTTGCCCCTCGAGGGTGCGTTTAAGTAATTGCAGACCGTATTGTTTTGCGGTTGACCTCCGGTTAATTGATCTCTCAATTCGTACTCAGTTCCGTCCGGTCCAGTGAAGGTAAGTCTGGTCAATGTGATGGCGTAGATTGTCGTGTTATCGGGGCATTGCATTTCCTCCAGGCTCCCCTGCCGCGCGATCAAGCTGCCGGGGCGGTACTTGCGATCATTGTTCTCCCACCAACTCTGCACCGGCATATAGACGTGCTTGAAGGAGCCGTCGGCCTGCGGTAGAGCAATATCCAACACGCGCCATTTTCCCTCGATTGGTAGCAGCACTGGCATGTGGGCTCCACCACGTCCCGCAATGCTCAACAACGCAAGTTGAAAACTGAGGTTGCCGTTGTAGAGATTTATATTGTCGAAGTTGCTAAGCGGGTATGAGCCTGCGGGTGCTCCCGGCTGCAACCCCAGAGGAGTACTGCCGTCGGTGGCGCTTGAGCTGGCATGAACGGGAAGAGTGAACGCCAAAAGTACGATCACGAGCTTGATTGTGGAAAAGAGAACCGAATGAGAGAAAACTGTTCTTTGGCAACGCATGGCATTTCTCCTGAGGTTGAGAACAAGCTACGGCAGTAAAGTTATCTGACAGCGCCGCTCCGGATTCTCTGCATCCGAGAGAAGGTAATCTCCCGGCGGCAGACTGATGAGGTCATGCCATTCTGACTTTCGTCGATTTGTGTTGAGCTCGCGCAGATCTTCACCCCTGAGTCGTTGCAGTCTCAGTGAAGAACCGTCCTTTCCAGATCGATCATCAACCAGAAGGACGAACGGGCCTTTTGGTCGGGTTAATTGCGAAGGTTCGAAACCTTCTGGTCGCAGAGTGATGAGTTCGACTTCAAGATTGTCTCTGGCATCGTCTGCGGCAACTGCCGAAGCGGTTGGTTGTGGTTCAAGTGCCGAGTGTCTGATGAATTTCCCATAGGCAAGGAACCCAACTACCATGATGAACAGAGCTGCCAACCATCGCTTCGTTGTTGACATAAGCACCTCCTGAATTGCTCCCACTCGTGATTCGTCTTTCCTGGCAAAAGGCACAAAGGGATTTTAACTCCCCTTTGTGCCTCGCGTGCATGGTCTGAACGCTGAGCTGGTTATGCCCTGTAGCTATGCCGGGTAGGCACAGTACCGAGCGCGGTAGCGCCGGGTCAAAGGCACGATACATGCCCGCAGCTTGGCTTTGACCCGGCGCTACCGCGCTGGGTACTGTGCCTACCCGGCATAAGCTTCAATGTGGGCTGATCTAAAAAGTCAGCTTCAAGGAGAAGCGCATTGCTCGTGGGCCGCCGAAGCTGTAGAACGACGGGAAACCACCGCCGGAAAGACTCCGACCAGCCATTGACGCCGACTGCCCTATAAGAGGACTTCCCAACACCAGATCGTTTCCGAGTGGATCTTCGAAGTTTGGATGATTCAAGACGTTGAACGCGTCTGCCTGAAACTGTAGTCCAACCCGTTCACTGAAATTGAACTTCCGCCGCAGCGCCATATCGATCTGCCACAACGGAAAGCCGCGCTGGCTGACATCTTCCTGCTGGTAAGCAACTCCGAATGAAGTCGGAAGCATGGTCACGAATTTCAATGGTCTTGCAGATCGAGTGTTGAAGATCGAGTCCAACGCCCAGTTGCGAAACAGCTTGTTACCAAGACCGCTCGAGAACGGCGCCGGCAACTCGTAAGTAGCAAACCCGGTGAGTTGATGACGGACGTCGAAGTCCGCAGGGATGAGATTGAATCCCGCCATTACAACGCGTCGTGCTGAATCGTCAGCAACGTTGTCTCTCGAGCGCGATAGCGTGTAAGAAACAAGCGTTCCCAAGTGGTTTGTGAACGGACGCTCAAACTTGAGCTGCAGCGCGTCGTAATCAGACTTGCCGCGATTTGTTGTAACGCGCAGGAAATTGAAAGCCGGGTTCTGGTCCAGCAAAGTTTCCGTGTGCAACAGCCTCTTTCCTGTCGAGCCGACGTAAGCTGCCGAGATCGATTGCCGATATCCCAGGCTCTGTTGCAGCGATACGTTCCAGTTGATGACATACGGCACCTTCAACTCCGGATCGAACGCGAGCAATGGCAGATCGTTGTTACCTTGTGTGGCGACGAGTGGGAAAGGCGAATCGAATACTGAACCCCCTGAGACGAACGGGATCGAGCTCGCGAAGATATCGCCGGAACGATCCCCGTCCAGGTCGTAAACGATACCCGCGCCGCCACGCAATGTCAGTTTGTCTCTGACGATCTCATAAGCAATGCCGGTACGTGGCGCCAAGTTGAGAAATCGCGTCTTCCAGAGCGAGCTGCCGGACGGTGCGAGATTGAGTGTCGTGGGATCGTTAACTTGATCGACAGCGAAGGCTTGCCCATCAATCGATGGGGACGGTGCAAGCTCCCAGCGTACACCGTAGGTTAGTAGCAGCCGCGGGGTCTTCCGCCACTCATCCTGCGCAAACAACGATAGGTTGTGAAATACAGGATTCTGCGGTCCACCGAAGCGCAGGAGATTGACGCGCGTCGCAATTCCTGTGGTCGCCTGCTCGACACCGTCAAAGAGCGCATTCAGCTCGGAAGCGCGCAGATTGATCGAAGGGGAGAGTCGGCGGTAATCGGCACCGAATTTCAGCGAATGATTCCCTATGATCTTCTGTACCGAGCCGACGAGGTTGAACTGGCTTTGCAGGTTCGACTGCTCGTCGGCAAACATCCACGCAGCGTTTCGTGAATTGAGATCAAAAGTAAACAACGAAACAGGAAACGAAACGTCAGGTATAACGGCGCCGCCAAAATTGTCCAGCGCGTACGAGCCGTTAACACGCGCACGACTGTAGTTCGCGCGAAGATCGAGAACGGCGGTCGGCGAAAGCGTGTTAATCACTGAGCCGGTGATCATCTGTGTGCGGCTCTGAAGACGATTCGACGTGTTGAGCGACAATCCATTGGCCCCACGTTGTGTTGCTTCAGAGTCAGCGAAGTGATAACTGCCATGCAGCATCGTCGCGTTATTCAGCGAATGGCCGATCTTGATGCTGCCCGCATCGTGTCGCGCGGGATTTGCAAAGCTCGCGGCAAACTCCGCGAACCCATCGGGCCGCGCGAAGCCATTCGGAACAGGAAACACTTCCAGAAACGGATGCATCGCGTCAGTTGCTCTCGCTCTTGAAGTAAGTGAAGGAACGTCAGTAATGCCGACCATCGGCTGTCGCAGACGCATTCCTTCATACGACGCGAAGAAGAACGTGTGGTCCCTCTTGATTGGTCCACCAAACGTGCCGCCGAACATATTCAATCTCTTCGCCGGCTCCTTTAGCCCACGACTGTTGGCGAACCAATCGTTTGCATCAAGCGCATCGTTGCCGAAGAAATGGAACAGTGAGCCATGAAACTCATTCGTGCCACTCTTAGTGATGACTTGCATTTGCGCACCGGAGCCACGGCCATACTCCGCAAGCGTTGGAGGAGTTTGAATATTAACTTCCTGGGTAGCGCCGAGTGTCGCGATACCGTTCCCACCTCCACTCGCCGTCAACGCAGGCATGCTCCCTGATGCGGATGTGCCCGGGCTTTCGCCACCCGCTGCAATGCCGAAGTTTGCACTAACGCCATCGAGCATGAATCCATTGGAGCTCGCGTGTCGGCCATTGACGGGAATGTTTGTGATATTCGGGTCGGCGGCCGTAGAGCTAGGAGTCAGTGTTAGAAGCGTGCTAAAACTTCGTCCCTGAATCGGTAAATCCTGGATCGTTCTTGTTGTGATGCAGTCTTGCGTACCGACAGCACAGGCAACAGTCGCACTCGCCGACCCGACGACTGTCACGTTTGAAACAAGGCCCGCGACCGTCCCTGGATGAATTGGTACATTGACGGGAAGCGGAGCTTCAGGTCCGGTAAAAACTACTTCATCAATCGCAACAAACGACGTGTACTGCGTCATCAATCGGAAATTGAGACCAACCGCTACGATCTCTTCCCGTTTTTTATCTCGTTCTTTTTGATCTCCACTGCTCGCGAGCTCCTCAGCCATGAGCTCATCGATCTTGCGACGACCCCAGAGCGTCGCGAGCACATCATGCTCAGCTTCAGCCTCGGGGAAGTCGACCGGGATATCGCGCATGAAGTCCTGGCCCGCCATCTTTCCTTTGAGGCGAATCGTCCCTTTACCGCCACCGTTGTAACGTCCCGAAAAGATCAGTGGCTTGACGCCGAAAAGATCCGGAATGCGTTTCGGATAAACATCCGTGACACCGAGGCCCGACCAATCGATCGAAATGTCAGTCAACAGAGGATTGCGAACGCGTTCATTGAACCGGCGCGCGACCGCAGACGTATCGCCAACGTCAGAAATGTACTCCACTTCGCCGCGGCCGTATTCAGCCATCTTGTCGAGCAGGTAACGATTCGGAGAGTTGCCAAAGCCCATCGCGAACACACGTGCGTTCGAATACTTCTTCACTTCGGAAAGTATTTCCTGATCATTGCCGATCTGGCCGTCAGTCATAAAACACACGATGCGGATGTGGTCCTGAAACTTCGTAGGCATCAGTGCTGCTTTGACGGCCTTCATCATCTCAGTTCCACCGTCGCCGTTCCCGTAACCCTCGAGAAAGTGTTTCGCTTTGGCGAGGTTTTCAGGAGTGGCAGGCGCGGGTTCGGGGAAGAGAAGACTGGTATCGCCTGAGAAAGTGATCAGGTTGAATGTATCGTGCGAGTAAAGATTGTCCAGGGCAAGCTGCGCCGTCTCGACGGCTTTAACGAGTGGAAAGCCGCTCATCGAACCCGATGTGTCGAGCACGAAGACCAGCTCTTTTGGCATCACGTCTTCGGCGGCAACGCGCTGGGGTGGCTGTAAGATGAGAGTGAAGAAGCCACCCCTTTCGGAGCGATGGGTAAGGACGGCATCGTTGATAGTGTCGCCGGCGACTCGATACGTCATCAAGAAATCTTTATTCGGAATGGTGGCGCGATCTTTCAGACGCACGACGGCGCGCTTTTCGTTAATCTGTTGCACTTCGGTTTCGTGCGACTCGGAGTTAACGCCGACGATCGGCACACCAGCATCCAAATCGATTTCGAGAGCGATATCGTGACCGGCACGTGTTCCGGGGCGCGCGTAGGTGGGAGTGATGCGTGAGGGATCAGTTTCCTGATCGACGTTGGGGGCGGAGGCTTCCGACTGAGGATCGGCGGCAGGAGTGTAGCGTGGGGCGACAACCATTGGGAACGACCACTCGTAAGCACCATCTTCATACTTCAACGTCTCGACGTAACTGATACGGACGCGAATACGTTCACCAGGCATGATGTTCGCGACTTGCTGTGTGAAGATGTTGGGACGCTCCTGATTGAGCAGACTTGCGACTTTCCCGAGTTGTTTAGCGGCGGCGTAGGCTTGCTGGGCCTCTTCACGGCGCATGATCTTTCCCTTAACAGTGCGATCACCGATCAGCATCGTGAGATCGTCGACAGCGGCGGCTTGCGGGAGTGGAAACTTGTAGACCGCTTCGATCTTGTTTTCGACAGTGTTCTCGAAGTCCTGTGTGACGGTGACGCGTGAAAGAAAGCCGCTGATTTGCGCCTTCACTTCGGTATGCTTCAACGGACACTCGGCAGGCTTGCCGTCGTTATCGACGTACTGGAGAGATCCTGCCGTCGCGGCATCGTTCTGCGTAGCGGCAGTAACAGTTTCGTCGTGCACGATAGTGGAGATCATGAAGACGATCGCAAGGGAGAGAGCAGTTAATCCAATCCACTTAAGAATTGATCTGCGGCGCATAGTCTTGTCCTTATCCGCGGGCACACTTCACCGTCGTGCTGGCGCACAGCAAGCGTGCCGCTGCCTGAGTGATCGCTGGTTATATTTTTTGTTGAGACCGAGAAAAGCGTGGTCTCAGGAACCTTCTGCTTGGCTAACGATATTGATGCATATTTTCGTAGGTTGGTAGCCTGAGTGGGAAAACTTTTAACCACAGATTACACAGATAGGGTATTGATCTGCGCAGATCGTTCTATGAAATCCGTGTAATCTGTGGCTAAATATTCTGCATGAAGAGATCGGGTATCGCGGATCTTCCTCTGCACGGTGGGCGTGTTCCGCCGTGGCTTGCTGAGCGCATGACGAAGCTCGGCACCGCGATCACGGAGACCATCGTTCACGACTACGGGACGTCAGCGTTTCTCTCGCGGCTCAGTGATCCGTTCTGGTTTCAGGCGTTCGGTGCGGTGATGGGAATGGACTGGCACTCGTCCGGTATCACGACTTCCGTGATGGGCGCACTCAAACGCGGAGTCACACCACGCGCCAGCGAGCTCGGTCTTTACGTCTGCGGCGGCCGCGGCCGGTTCTCACGCAACACACCAAACGAGCTGCGCGCGCTTGCTGACAAATGCGGCTTCGACGGCGACTCCCTCGTGCGCACGAGCCGTCTCACCGCACGTATTGACAACAACGCGATTGCCGACGGCTTTCAGATCTACCTGCACAGTTTTGTCGTGACGGAGCAAGGCGAGTGGGCGGTGGTGCAACAAGGTCTGAACGATCAAAACGGACTCGCACGTCGATATCACTGGCACTCCGCCACCGTGCGTGACTTCGTCGCCGAGCCACACACCGCGATCTTCGGCGAGAACCAGGGGACGATCATGAACCTCGTCGACGCAAAGGCCGATCGCGCGCAAACTGCGCTACTACAGATCGCCAACGAGCGTCCGGAGAAGACGATCATCGCCGCGCGACACCTGCGTCTGCCTTCACACCACGATGTCCGCGAAAAGGACGTCGATCTGAAACGACTTGGTGCAGTGCTCGCGGTTGCATATGAGAAAGACTTGCATGACTTCAGCGAGCTCCTGCTACTCGAGAAGCTAGGCCCACGCACGCTCCAGTCGCTCGCGCTCGTTGCCGAAGTCGTTCACGGCGCGCCCAGTCGCTTCAACGATCCGGCACGTTTCGCTTTCGCACATGGCGGCAAGGACGGCCACCCGCATCCAGTGCCTTTGAAGACCTACGACGAGTCGCTCGGATTCCTGCGCAAGTCACTCGATGCGGCAAAGCTTGGTCATACAGACAAGCTGGACGGATTTAAGCGTCTCGACCGTTTCGTCCGCATGGTTGAAAAACAGCGCGAGCCTCGTGTGGACCTCGACGCCCTCATTCGTCACGAAAATGCAATCTCGCCCTCACTCGACGGAAGAACCGTATTTGACGACCGGAAACGCCGTGTTTCAAACCCGCGGCAGGGCTGTTTGTTCTAATTTAACGACACCCTTCAATTTCGGCGTCTCATTTGCTACTCTTTTTGCCACCCCCGCCACAATTTGCCCCGACATTTAAGACGTTGCTTGGAATGTGCCGGTGTGCATTCCCATTGAGAATTGAAGGAGCAAAAAACTTATGAGCTTTAAGAAATTTCACCCATTGGCTGTGGGCTGTCTTCTGGCTGTCTTGGTGTCGGTGGCACCTGCAGTTTTTGGGCAAGTAACCACAACAGACACACAGGCCACGCGGGAACGAAGCTTAACGATGCGCTCGGTTCCGGCGGGGTCCAAGATGAAGTTCAGAGGCGTCGTCATCAGTCGAGATGCCGACGTTTTCACGATTCGTGACCGCACTCGCCAAGACTATCAAGTCCTGATTACTGACAGAACCAGCATTAAAACCAATGGCGGTTTCCTTCGTTCCGGCAAGAAGTACCCGGTTACAGACATTCTGCGAGGCTTGATTGTCGAAGTGGAAGGAAAGGGTGATGCGCAAGGCCAGCTTGTAGCCGACAAGATTCGCTTCAATGAATCGGACATGCGCGCTGCCATCACTTCGGACACGCGTGTATCCCCGGTTGAAGCCAACATGGAGCGCGTGGCTGGTCAGATGGATGAGCTCTACGCGGTCGCCGCGGAAGCTCGAGCCGAAGTAAAGGCCGTCAATGAGCGTGTTTCAGCACTCGACGACTACGACGTGCAGGAAACAGTAGCTGTCACGTTCCGTGTGAACAGCGCGGTTCTTTCGCCGGAAGCCAAGGCCTCGCTCGACACACTCGCCGCGAAGGCACAGACGGCGAAGGCGTTTATGATCGAAGTTGCCGGACATACAGATTCGACCGGCAGTGACGCCAAGAATTTCAGGCTGAGCCGCGCCCGTGCAGACGCGGTGGTGCAGTACCTGGCCGTTCAGCACAAGATTCCGCTACGCCGGTTTGTCACGCCGATGGGCTATGGCAAGACCGAAGCGGTGGCCGACAATACGACTGCTGCCGGCCGCGAGCAGAATCGACGCGTTGAAGTGAAGATGATTATCAACCGCGGGTTGAATCAAAGCACGACAAACTCAGCCCGACCGTAACTAGAACACGAGCCACAAAGGCACAAGAGGCACAAACGCGCTTTTACAAGCGTTTTGTGCTTTTTGTGCTTTTTGTGGCTAATGCACGCTTTGAGTGTCGCAAACCCGGTTTCGTCTAAAAATCCGCCAACAAGATGCCGCACTTTCGTAAAAAGTAAGGATTTACTTACTTCTTTTCGTGGCCCCGCGTTTGCTGAGCAAAGGGCATGACTAATAGCGAAGTCTTCCCAATTGTGCACGGTGGCTTAACAGCCCCGACGAAGTCTGAACCGGCGCCAAACTCCGATCTCGCCCTGGCTATCGCGGCCGGAAAAGGCGACATGGCGGCGTTTGAAAAGCTTTACGAACGCCACAACAGGCGCGTGTATTCGCTGTGCCTGCGAATGACGCAGAATGCGGCTGAGGCGGAAGATCTTGCGCAGGAAGCGTTCATACAGTTGTTCCGCAAGATCGGCAGCTTCAGAGGCGACTCAGCTTTCACAACCTGGCTGCACCGGCTGACGGTGAACCAGTGTCTGATGCACTTTCGGAAGCGGAGCGTGAAGCTGGAGCGAACGACGGAAGAAGGCGAGACTCCGGTACAGGTCGTCAACGGAACCAAGAACCCGAACGCGATGCCGGTGATGGACCGCATTGCACTCGACAACGCATTAACGCAACTGCCGCCGGGATACCGGACAGTGTTTGTACTGCACGATGTCGAAGGTCACGAGCACGAAGAGATCGCGAAGATGCTCGGCGTGGCGGTGGGTACGTCAAAATCACAACTTCATAAAGCGCGCATGAAGCTGCGCAAGATCCTCAAGGCTCGTAACGAGCCGAGCAAGAATTAATTACGCAAGCACGGGCGGCCACAAAGGGCCGCCCCCAGTCATGCATCAGTTTGAAAAATTTAGAGACCTTCGTGTCCGGCGCCTCCTTGGAGTGCGGCGGCCCGGCGCCGCTTTGGCCTCGATCGCCATCATCGATACCAAAGCGGCGCCAGGCCGCACTCCAAGGAGGCGCTTGAATTGAAACTGCATCTAGTAAACAACGATCACTTACAACTGATCTTAAAGCTGCCAGTCTCGGCGCTCGATTCCATCTCGTTCGGAGAAAGAATCTTTAGTCGCTGCCAACCCGAGTATTCCATCAATCCCACGCCACCAAGCGTCCACGTGGTGCTCACCGTTTTAGTTCCCGCGGCGTCGAAATCGAGGGTGAATACCGGACCGATAGCGCCGTCGCTACGTGTGAGAGTATATTTCACAGTGCCTGGCCCGTTCGCCGTTATGTAACCCGTGAAATTGACTGTAACCGGACACTGACCGGTGACGTTCGCGTTGTCGGCTTTCAGGCTCGCATCTGTCACAGCGAAAGCACCGCCCGGCTTCTTGCCGCCGGACGCCAATTGAGCTGTGACTGCATAATCGCCGAGTTGATCGGTCGTTAAGCTAATCACATCAACACTGTCGAGAAACGTGCCGCCACGGCGTTCCCATTCGTTTTTCTCCCCGTTATATCGCCATATCTCAAAACTCTTACTATCGAACCCGTCAACTGCGCGGTCGCCGAGCCGGTTGGGAAGCTGAAACCGCACCACGCCGGCTTCTTTCATTTGATTGCCGTGCGAAGCGGTGACGTTGAATGGACCGCTGACTACAACCATGCCGGTATCGATGGGGAGTGGCGGCGCGGTTGATGGTCCAATAGCGACAACTGCGTCGGCAGGCAAACCACCCTTCCGCACTGTTAACGACAACTGGCCGTTGCTCGAGAAGAGCTGGCTGTCGGTATTTGCATTAAGCGGCGAGAGGGCAAGACTAAAGAAGCGGCTCACCGTCTGGTTATTCGCCCCAGTGGCATTCACCTCGAAACTGGCTTTCGTGTTCGCAGGCAATGTTGCCGTTCCGGTATAGCTCGTCGTGTCGGGGTCAAAACTCAGGTTGACGGTTTGCGCAGTGGTGCTTCCGGTAAGACTTATTCTCAGTTGCGGTGGCGTTTTCAACTGCTCTGAGGACCGCACGCGGATGCGAACCTGTCCCGCCTTGGCAGTCGGTTCCACACTTGCTGAAAGCGCAAAAGCCTCACTTGAAAAAGGTATTTGCACGGACCTTTGCTGCGTCGGCTCTGGAGTATTGACCACATGAGCAAACAGTGGCTTCACCGGAGCTGGCCCAAGGTGCGAGGTGGCGCCGCAGTCTGCACTGGTGACAACGTATTCGCCGCCGGAAGCTGTGATTCGGTCTCCCACGTGGATACCGGTTATAGGAAGCATTCCCCCACCAAAACTCGCGCGACCACCACCAGTCTCATACCCTCCAGTTTTTCCCTGAAGAATATTCTGACCGTAAGACGTGCGCAGCCACACTTCGACATTATCCATCGGCTCGCCTGTATCTCTGTTCGTCACCGAGATGGTGAACGGTTCACACAAGCTCGTACGTGAACGGTTGTCGATATTCACACGTGGCTGCCACTCAGACACCAAATCCGGCAAGCGTCCGACAATCGCTCCGCGCGTATCTGGTGTCCTAATCTGCCAAGTGTTCATGAAGCCGGCACTGCGGGTATCACGGAATTGCCCGCCCAGATGTAACCAGCAGTTTTCGTCACCGTGTCCCAGGCCCCTCACGTGAGGATCCTCCGCGCGACCGGAGCAGAGTTTCGCGGCCCTGAACTGGCTGGACATCAGACAGGAAGCTCTCGCTCCTCCTATGCCAAATTCCCCACTGCCCAGAAGGTTCGTTGCACAGAATATGTCCGGGCGACCGTCTGCATACTCGTCACGGAGATCGAAGCCGTAGTGTCCGAACTCGTGCCCATAAGTTATGGCCCTCGTCCAGCTATCTGTCATGCCTGGATCCCGGCGCATGTTGGCCCAGGTGCCCAAACCACTGTGGAGAAAACCTCCGGTTCTGAGATTGACGTTGGGACGGATTTCGAGGTCTGCGAAAATGCGAAAGTCTGTATCGTCCCAAAAGCCGGCGTCGTCAACCAGCTCGAATTGTTCGACGAAGAATTGGCCGTCAGTGGCGTTGTAGAGGAATTGAGACATCGGAATAAGCTGTTGGTCTCGCAGCCTCAGCAACTCAGCTCGCGACGCATCCCATTCAACCGAAGCCATGATATGTAATCCGACAAGCGCGTTGCTGCTGGTTACGCGCAGCTCCTGAGTAGCAGATGGATCACTGATACTGAGCGAAGTTCGAGAACCATCAGCATTCACGGTGGAGCTCGTTTGATAAACTCGAAAGTTCCAGTTGCGCGTGCTGCCGCTACTGTGATTCGCGCGGTATGTGGGGTTTTCGAAGATTAGAAGCCGGGCCATCAATCGAGAGCCGCGAGGCAGCTCCGGCAAAATAAGCATGCCGTCCCGATCCGTGACTCCGACGCGTCGCTCGTTGACGTAAACTTCCGCGCCCGCCTGGTTGATATTGGCGTCGCTCGACACGTGAATGCGAGTTTGTCGCACGCGCGGGTCGGTTCGAGTACAAGAGCCGAGCACAATATTGACTCTAAACTCACCACTGTTATCACTCGTGACATTATCGTTGACGGCGAGCCACAACCAGCCGGCGGAACGAGAACAGATAGTTGGGCTTGCACCGTAGGCATAGTCCTCCCGGAGCTCGTCCTCGGGATTTGTTGCGCTCGAAGTGAGACGAATTACCAGGCCATAAAGCGGACCCACGTCGGTAGGAAAGCTCAGAGCTCGATCTCCGGGAAAGGCAGTTGTTCCTTCCGGACCGAAAGAGCCTCGTGGTCCCACGTTTACTCTTCCCGTGGCGTTAACGGTAATCAACGTTCCGTTTTCAACGTGAAGGCCCGTTCTCACCCAGCGGTCTCTGCCGCTGAGATTACCTGGCACGCGAATCTGTGCATTGCCGATAACGGTAAATGCGATGAATAGTAAGACAGCAACAAGCAAGCGCCACGCGTGGCGCGTAGTGCGTTGCGACAGAGTATTTTGGACTTGAACAGCAGTTGACATTTCATGCTCCTTTCGTTGAGCGAGGACTCATACATAGGGCATAAGTCGGAATCGCGGCTTAAAGGTTTAGCCGTTAATAAAAATTTTTAGCCACAAAGAGGCACAAACAGCACAAAGAAGACGTTCAGAGTTCAGCCTTCAGGCTGCAGTCCCGGGCTAGGCGAGCAAGCTAAAGCTTGAACTCTAAACCGTCTTCTTTTGTGCTTCTTGTGCCTTTTGTGGCTGATTTAAGTTGATATAATTCACGGACGTGAACCTCCCTGACCAAGATCCCGTTGAGGTGATTCGTGAGATCAAACAGGGGCTAAATGTCGAAGCTAACTTTCGCTGGCTCTTTGATCGCCACTACGCTCAGATCCTGCGATTCTTTCGACGCAAAGGATTTGAGCCAGAAGCTTGCCGGGATCTCACCCAGGATACGTTCGTTTCCGTCTATAAAGGATTGAAGGACCTGCGCCAGGAGGAACAGTTTGAGAGCTGGCTCTTTGCCATAGCGCACAATGTCTGGTGCAGTCTGATTGAAAACCGGGCCGCGCAGAAACGCTCGGCCACGGTGTTGTCTTTGGACGGAGCAGGGGATAACGACGATCAGCTCCCGATAGCGGCGCGGCTTGCCGACCCGGGTGCGGATCCACTCACTGTGGCATTAGAAAAAGAAAAGTTGGAGAAACTTCGTGAGGCCCTGGTGCATCTGCCGCAACAGATGCGCCATTGTGCGCAATTGCGCGTGGTCCATGATCTTTCGTATGCCGAGATCGCGGCAGTGATGGGTATTTCGGTCAATACAGTCAAAGCACACTTGCACCAGGCGCAGAAAGCGCTGCGCACGCAGTTGAGCTCTTACTTCGAGGAGATCATAGTCTGAGCTCGGGGGTGATATGACACATCGCGAAGAGTTTCGCACCTATATGAAAGCAGCTAACGGCCATAGCGATGATCGTCACCTGACTGAGGCACAGGTCATCGCATATTGTCGCAACGAGATGCCGGTAGCTGAACATGAAGCAGCGGAGACGCATCTGGTTGGGTGTGAACAGTGCATCACGCTCTTTCGTAACGCTCGCGACTTCCTCGAGCCTGCCGGAGACGATGAGAAAGACGTCACTGCTGCTGAGACTGACGAAGCGTGGCGATCACTCTGGCGGGAAGTGCAGGGCGATGCTGCGCCAAATGTTTCGGCCGAAAAAACAGCGACTATCTTACCAGGTGATTTTCAGCGTGCGCGTGAGAAGCAGTTTCTCTCGCGTACCACGCTCGCCCTCGCTGCAGGTTTAGCAATCTCTCTACTCGTCCTCGGTTGGCAAACCTGGCGTTTACTGAGTGAACGGCGCTCGCGGCAGCAATCGCAGGAGATTGCGATGCTGCTGGAGGGTAAACAACGCGAACTGGAACAACGGCTATCGCAAGTCGAGCAAAACGGACGAGATCAGCTCAGGCAGGAACGCGAACAGCGCCTCACCGCCGAAGCCGAACGCGATCACCTTCAGGACCAGCTTTCCCGGCAAAGCAGTGAACCCGTGCCGCTTTATACCGCACGCCTCTCCTCAGAACGCGGCGCAGAAGACACTGTACGAGTTCGCTTCGGCGCTGCTACCAGGGCCGTGAGACTCAAGTTGCTCATCAGTAAGCCTTACGAATTTCCCGAGTATGCGATTGAGTTATCTGACGAGAGTGGACGAGTCGTGATGAACACTTCCGGGCTGCGCCCAAGCGGTGACGACGGAGCTTTGAGTCTGCGAATCAATCGCTCCCCATTCCACAGCGGCAGATACAAGTTGCGATTGTTTGGTGGAAAGGAAAAGAAGCCACTCGGAGAATATGGGATCTCGATGACAGTGGGTCGGTGATAACGGTAGTGCATCAGTTTGAAATTACGCCGAAGGCGTTCGCTAATTTCAGCCCAGCGGTTGGAGCGTAGCGACAACCCTGGGATCAGAATATTTAATAGTCATTTGAACCCTCCTAAGGAACTACGACGGCAGGAGGATTTGGATCAATAAGTTGAACGCCTAATTGGCGCGCGCGCTTCTGCAAAGACTTGATGGCGTTGGTGCGATATTTAGCTTCATATTGTGCTTGCCCGATGTCGCTGTATTCTTGTCCGTATTTGAGCGTGCGATAGATCAGCCGCGCCAATTTGTGGGCGGTGGCCGAAATAGCGATCTTGGAGTCACGTTTGGCGCGCATGCGACGGGCGTAAGCACCGAGGGCGCTGCTTTTGCTATTAAGCAGACTTTCGGCACACAGGCGCAGGGCGTTAGCGACGCGATTAATCACCTTGCGCGTGCCGCGCCGCAGCACTTTACCACCACTAATTTCATTGTTCGGACAGAGTCCCAACCAAGAGCAAAACTGCGCTTCGGTGGGCCACTTTTGGCAGAGGTCAAGGCCTAACTCAGACAAGATTAGCTGCCCGGTCGCTTCATTGATTCCATCAATGCGGGTTAGATCAACTCCCATAATGCGGTACAGCTCGGCCTGACTATCAAAGGGCAGCGGATGATGGCGTGAGCGCTTCTTACGTTTCAGTGGCGGGGCTGGCGTGGGGCTGGGGACGGCCCTCGTTTCTAACGCTTGCATCTCTTTGAAGATGGCTTCATCGCACTCCGCGATTTTCTCTTGGTGGTAGTCATACAGCTCTACGGCTTGCCGTAAGGCAAACAGGTGTTCAGCGCGGTAATCACCTTCCAGCGCCTTCGCAATCGTCGCTAAAGTACTCTTCACGCGTCGATCTTTCAGGGCTGCCAGTTTCATGCCATCACGCTCCCCTTGCAAGATCGCGCGCACGATCCGCATGCCGGTCTGGCCACTCAGCTCACTGAGCACCTGCGGTAACTTCAGGTTCATCTGCGTGAGGGCCTTCTGCATCTGTTGCAGGTGGCGACTGGCCTGACTAATGAGCATCTGTCGCTGGCGCATGTAGCTGCGCAAGACACAAATCTTGGCTTCCGGACGAAAGGAGCCGGACAAGAGCCCGAAACTTTCCAGCTGTTGCAGCCACTGACAGTCCTGCACATCGCTCTTGCGGCCAGGCACATGCTTCACATGACGCGCATTCACTAACTTCACTACCAAGCCATAGTCTTCCAGTATTTGATAAAGCGGTAGCCAATAGACGCCGGTGGATTCCATCGCCACCGTCCGCACCCCACATTGCAATAACCATTGGGCCAGCTTATGCAGATCTTCGGTAAAGGCCCCAAATCTTCGCACCGCTTGCTCGTCTCGCCCTGGCGGCACGGCCACATAATGCTCCCGGGCGCCGACATCGATGCCGGCCGCATCGGGATTGAGCACTGTCAGCCTACGACTGACCTTGCTGCTCCTCCGCCGCTTGTTTTTAACTTGTGACTGACCTCTGTTTGGCATAGCATCCTCTCCGCGTTGCAGTTGGACGCGTTGCGACCCGGGGCGATGGTTGTAAACTCTCCTAAACGGGATAGACACTGATACCATCAGGTCTTCACCAATGTGATGATCGCAATCTCCGGAACCAGGCTGAAAGACGGGCAGACAGCACCACTGGGTTGTCGGTCTTGGCTTGTCGCAGCGCGTCTGGCTTTACTTATAACCGGTGACGTCAAATGCCAAGTTCCTTTCCACTGATCACGTGGGGTTTACCCCGCGTTTTTTGCTGAAAGGGTTCGCCAACTGCCGCACCCTTTCAGCAAAGGACGTCGGCGGCCGACGTTGTGACGTAAAAGGAACAAGACGCGATCCCGGCGTTGTTGAAATAATTGGACTTAGCGTCTTGTTCCTTAGGAGGGTTTATGGCTCTTTAATGATTTGTTAACCAGGGTTCTTGCTGCGCTCGAACCTTGGGCTGAAATTAGCAAACGCCTTCGGCGTATATTGAGACTGAAGGCACTACCGTAGGCTCGCGAAAGAACAAAAAACTGCGGGTGCCTCCAAAAAATTATTGACACACAACGGGTACTTATAATAAAAACTTCGTTGTCTGCGACAACAAACTCGTGCAACACCGGGTTTTGGTTCATTTCCGGTAGCAATTCAAAGTAAGCAGCTTAATCGAGCATTGTGCTGATGCATCGGCATTAACACGTGAAATTGGCCATTTCTCGCGTTCCATCGAGGAGTGCGCCCTTTTTATTTCCCTTCTGAAGCGAGGCTTGCTATGCCTAAAAGTTACCTAACTCGTCGACTGTCTCGGGTGCTTTCACTGACGTTGCTGCTCCTAAGTGTCTCGATTGGAGCGGCCGCGCAATCAAATAAAGGTGCAATCAAGGGCACTGTGACGGACCAGAATAAAGGCGTGGTCCAAAACGCCACTGTGACCGCGACTAACACTGAGACAAGCGCCGAGCGGACAGTCAACGCCGGTGATGATGGAACCTACGAGATCCTCCTGCTTGATCCCGGCACCTACAAGATTGTCGTAAAGGCTTCCAACTTCGCTGAAACTGTACAGGAAAACGTTGCCGTTCAAACCGCCAGTACAGCCGTAGTTGACGTTTCCCTGTCTCCTGCGTCTGTTGGGGCCGTCGTTACGGTCGAGGCGGCGCCTTCACTGGTCCAGTCTGAAACCAGCGATCGTGGAGCCGTGATCAGTGGACGCCAGGTAACTGAGCTGCCGTTGTCGGGACGTAACTTCACGCAACTTGCAACCTTGACGCCTGGCGTTGCTCGAGCCAACAACGTAGGGTTGGGAGGCGGACCAGAAGCGAGAGCATTCAATAACGGAGATCCGCGTGCGGGAAATGGTGGACCGGGTGGAAGCAACGAGAATGGAAGTTCGGAGTCATCTCGGTTTAATAGATCCGGCGGCGCAGCAATCTCGGCGAATGGACAGCGCGCTACAAACAATAATTTCTCGCTTGACGGCGTCGACAATAACGAGCCGCAGTTCGGAACAATCGGAACATTTCCCAATCCCGATGCGATCGCTGAATTCAAAGTGACCACAAGTATCCCGCCTGCGGAAGTCGGTCGTGCCGCCGGCGCCGTAGTTACTACTACAATCAAATCGGGCTCTAATGATTTCCACGGGTCAGCTTATTACTACGGACAAAACTCTAATCTGAATGCCTATCACCCTGTATTGAAAACGCGTTTGGGTGATCTGTTGTCACAAACAAGCCCGAATCCCCTGGAAGTTTCTGCGAGCCTGAAACCTGTTCAGCAGGTTCATGAGTTTGGTGGAACTCTCGGTGGGCCGATAGTGAAAAGCCGCACGTTCTTCTTCTTCGATTACCTCGGGCAAAGGAACAATCTTCCGTTCCCGGCTAACACTACGGTTCCCACGACGCTGTCGCGAAACGGGAACTTCAGTGAGTTCCCCACGATTCGAGATCCACGCACCGGACTTCCTTATCCAGGCAACGTTATTCCCTCTTCACAGATCAGCAGCGTTGGACGAAACTACTTAAACTCGTACGCGTCCCCGACCACAAGTATCTTCAATCCTTCGGGCCGTTTGGATTGTTGTGGCGCAAGACCGAACTTCTTCACGCAACGGGCCAACGAAGAGCGAATCAACAACTACGAGTTCAAGATTGATCACAAGCTGTCTGAAAACAATTCCCTTGCCGGTAGATATTCGGATCAGAAACTAAACACAGTGCGAGCGAATTTGGTGCCCGGTAACATTGCTACTACCGGGTTTGGTGCGGGTGAGGAACGCGGTGATTCGCGACAAGTTGCTATCAGCGACACACATACCTTTAGTCCCACGACCCTAAACGAATTTCGCTTCGGTCTAACCCAGATCCAGATCTCTATCTTCAACTGCGGTGTTGGCGGCGCCTGTGGAGTTAGCCCGACATATGCAAAGGACATAGGTATTCCGAACTCGAACGATGGTTCCCTGGAAGCTTCCGGCGGCGCCCTCATCGGAAACTTTAATGACGGTTTTCTCGAATTCACCGGGGATGGTGGCCTGTTTCAGGTCAAGAGCAAGAATCCGTATTTCGCCGATACGTTGACGGTTATCAAGGGTGATCACGTTTGGAAGCTTGGCGGCGAACTGCGCATGCGGCTCCTCAACACGATTGATGGTGGACGAACGGGCACTCTAAAGGGTCAGTTCCAGTACGGTGACAGAGGACCTACTACCGGAACCAACCTCAGTTGCCCGGTAGCTTCGCAAAGCGCATCTTTTAATCCGGCCACGGGCGCCGGCTGTTTCGTCAGGTCCGATGGCATCCCCTTTGGAGGCACCGGAAATTCGCAGGCAAACATTCTCCTTGGCTTGCCCGCGGATCTCGTGACCCGTTCAAAAATCTTTGGGGGCCCGTTCAATTTGCGCTCTCAGGAGTACGGATTATTTGTCCAGGACGACTGGAAGGTTAACGATCGTCTAACTCTGAATTTAGGACTGCGTTACGACCTTTTCTTGCCATTCTCTGAAAAGGACGGTCGTTACAGTCTTTACAGCGTGGAACAACGTCAAGTTGTAGTTGCTTCCGGCGGCGGCGATCGGATCGTTGAAACTGATAAAAACAACTTCGGCCCGCGAGTCGGGTTCGCGCTCGCAGTGGACAAAGAGAAGAAACTGATTGTCCGCGGCGGCTTTGGTTTGTTGTATACCCTGGATGGAGTCGACTATCCGCCGGGCGTTCGCAATCCTCCGTTTTCAAATAGCGTTTCGTTCGATCAGTTTTCAATTCCGAGCACGGGATCCGTTTTCAGCATGGTTACGGGCCCACCCGACGTACCACAAGTGAACCCGGCGAGCCTCCCTACTTTCATCGGCGTCTTTGCAGTCGATCCAAAGCAGAAGGTTGCCAATGTTAAGCAATGGCAATTGAGTTTGCAGTATCAGTTGGCCCGTGACTGGGCTTTGGATGTTGGTTATGTAGGCAATCGTTCGGACGACCTGCTATACGCCAACGACATCGGAGCCAGCGGATTGGCTATCGCACGTAACAGCTCAAACCAGTTTCTTGACAGCGCGTTGATCTACACTAACGGCGCAAGCTCGTCGTACGACGCTTTGCAGACGCAACTGACGAAACGGTTGTCGAATAATATTCAGGGCAATGTGTCGTACACCTGGGGACACACCATCGACAACTCGACTGGCATTTTCAACGGATTGGGCGATTCGCGAAACTCTCGCGGTGGGCCAATCAATCCCTCCGACATCAATCAGGATAGGGGAAACTCGTCGCTCGACGTGCGTCACTTGTTGTCCGCCAATGCGATTATCGATCTGCCATTCGGAAAGGGCCAACGCTATTTCAATCAGGGTGGTGCGCTGACAAAGGTCTTTGAAGGCTTCCAACTCAACTTCATCGTATCGGCACGTTCAGGGTACCCCTTCAGTGTCACGTGTGACAATTGCAGTGGGGCAAACCGTCCGTCTTTGATTGGCGATCCTTTCGCCGGACTCTCGGGAGGCCGTCTCCTGAATGCGGCGGCGTTCTCAACTAACACAGCAACGTTCGGCAGGTTCGTCAATCCAGCGGGCCGCACCATTTTCTTCGGTACTGTCGGAAGGAACACGTTCCGAGGCCCGGCGATATACACGACCGATGGCTCGGTATTCAAGAATTCAAGATTAACTGAATCACTGACCATGCAGCTCGGATTCGAGTTCTTCAATCTCTTCAATCATGCGAACTACACGGTTCCGAGCAATAACGTGAATAGTGGTGACTTTGGCGTCATCAGATTCAATGCGATGCCGGGACGGGTCGTTCAGTATCGCTTGAAGTTTATTTTCTAGCTCGGGTTTTTGAAAAGTTTCTCGCGCAGAGGCGCAAAGGCGCAAAGAAGAAGACGGAGTGCTTCAGATCTTACCTTTGCGCCTTTGCGCCTTTGCGCGAGAAAACTTTTTTGGGAGCGACTTGCTGAGCTGCGTATTTCCACATGAAATCATCGCCTTTCATCCTGGCCGTACTTCTCTTTGCCACATCGTCCACAGCTTACTCGCAAGAATCGGATACGCGCTCCTCAACCCTGATCAAGTCGCATGTTGAGCGCTTCAGCACCCCAGTGATGCGTGCGGAGCGCGCCGAGGCGGAAGCCTCAGCAACTTTGAATACAAATCCAAATGACGCCGATGCGCTTAATAAGCGGTCACTCGCTCGGATGCGACTTGGTAATTATCCGGAGGCTGAAGCTGACCTGCGACGCGCTGTTGCGCTCAGTTCAAATGTCTCCGAGTACCATGCAAATCTGGGATACGTGCTGTGGAAGCTTGGACGTCCCACGGAAGCCGTAACGTCAGAACGAACTGCTCTAAAGCTGGACGAGAAGAACTACACAGCACAGTATCAGTTGGGTCGCTTTTTGCTTCGCCTTGGTGATCCGAAACAATTCACGGAAGCTGCCGCGCATCTGCGCAGGGCATTAGAGATCGATCCGCGACAAGTCGAGGTTCGGTTCGAATTGCTTGCAACCTACCGTGCCATTGGCGATACGGCGCAAGCGTTGGCTCAACTCGATGTGCTGCAGGATGCAAGACCCTCTGATCCTCGTATTACCTATGTTGCTGCACTGCTCTCTGCTGATCGAAACGATTTGAACGCTGCCATCAATGGTTTTCGTGAAGCATTGCGCCACGATCCAAGCCTGTACGGCGCATGGCAGGATCTAGGGATGTCATACATCAAGCTGAACCGGTGGCAAGAAGCAGCAGAAACATTCGCTGAACTCACGCAGCGACAGGCCGACTCGGTTGAAGCGGCATACCTTCATGCCCTGTCACTGTTCAATTCTGGACAACCCAAGCAAGCTGAGCTGGAAGCACGGCGCGCTCTTCGATTAAACGCAGGAATGGCTGATGCCCACACCTTGCTGGGAATCATTCTCGCTTCCAGAGGTAACCAGAATGCCGAGGCGAGTGAGGCGCTTCAACAAGCAATAGCCCTCGATCCAAAGAACTTCGATGCCCAATTCAATCTGGGCCGCGTGGAGTATGTTACGAAAGACTATCCCAATGCGGTGCGTAGCCTGACTGTCGCAGTCGAGTTACGACCGGATCATTCGCAGGCTCGGTTCTTTCTTGGCACTGCCTTAGAAGCGGCGGGTGAATCTGAAGCCGCACTGAAACAATATGAGGATCTCAGCCGGCGCGATCCGCAATCGCCTTACGGCAAACTGGGATTGGGCGCGTTATTGGTGAAACGAGGAAAACTCACGGAAGCAATCGCTGCTTTGCGACAGTCAATCGAACTCGACTCTACAAATTTCGAGGCACATCTTGCGCTTGGCCGTGCCCTCGCGTTGAACGAACGGTTCGCGGAGGCTCTGGTCCCATTGCACCGGGCTGTTGGGATATCTCCCGAACGTCCGGATGCCCACTATCAACTGGGTTTGGCACTTAGACGTTTAGGTAGAGCCGATGAAGCCGCTCGTGAGTTTGCGATAGTCGATAAACTTAATAGCGAATTCCGTAGGAACGTGGCCCCGCGATAGTGGCCACAAAAACAACAGGCACATGAGCAGAAATCAACCAATCAGGAAGTTAATGCCAGGGATGCTGTGCCTTTTGTTTCTTTTTTTCACCGCAATAACATTAGCTCAGAAACCCGGTGCTTTGACTCCGTCAGCGCAAGCGGAGATAGAACGCGCACTCGCCGCTCTCCGAACAAACCAATTTGCAGAAGCAGAGAGTGCGGCGCGGAGGGCGGTCTCACAGGCGCCACGTTCATCGATAGCCTACAACGTCCTGGGCGTCGTCCTCGATCAATCACAGAAAAAGGACCAGGCCTTCGCGGCGTTCACAACGGCAATCAAGCTTGACCCTCAATTCATCAGTGCTCATAACAATCTGGGTCGTTGGTATGCCGAACATGGTAAGACAGCCGCAGCAATTGGTGAATTTGAGCAGGTGTTGAAGATCGACCCCGCCCATGTTCAAGCGCACTACAATCTTGGAGTACTCTACGCCGGCGTCGGCAATCCTGATAAAGCGACGGAGCACTTTGGGCGAGCGCGTGCTGCAGCGCCAAACGATCCGCAGTTGGCTTTAGCGTTTTTGAATGTTGCCTACCAGGCGAACCGAGTTGAGGAAGCGAATGCGGCCGCTGACTTCGTCGAAAGAACTGTGGACGGTGACTCGAACGCTCTATTTACCCTGGCGACAGCGCTGGCGCAGAATCGCCAGTACGAGCGCGCCGCCCGCCTCTTTGGTCGAGTCAACGAACTTGTTCCACATACCTACGAGGTGCTCTATAACCTTGGCATCGCTTTTTATAATCTCGACCGGAACGACGAAGCTTCGCGGTATCTTGCCGAGGCGGCTGACATTCGACCCGAACCTGCGGAAACTCACTTTAGACTGGGGCTGATTGCCAGCGCCGCGAACGATGAGCAAAATGCGGTCCTGGAATTCAAACATGCGATCGAGCGTGACTCACGCAATGCTAACTATCACTACATGCTCGGGCGCGAATATTTTCGTTCCGGCTACTGGGAAGGAGCGATCAAAGAATACGGCGAGGCGATGGCGCTGGATCCAAAACAACCGGCTTACGTCCTTGGTCGAGCAAACGCTAGTTACCGTAAAGGTGAATGGACGGCGGCCGCAATGGACTTCGATTTAGCGGCATCAATTGATCCAGCCATCAAGGATATCGATTACCTGAGGGGTTACGCCCATCGTGCCGCAGGAAATTTCGATTTGGCGCGCCAGCTTCTGGAAAAGTTCGTTATTACGCATCCCGACTTTGTGGACGCACTTGCGAGTCTCGGATATCTCGGCATCGAACAGGGTCGTTTGGAGGATGCTGAAGTTGCGCTCAAAAAGGCCTTGACGCTGCAGCCTGACAACGTTCCCGTGCTCTACGATTATGCCCGGCTGGCAATCAAGAAACGCGATTATGAGGAAGCGGTCGTTAGATTGCGGCAGGTGATTGACAAAAACCCGACGCACACGCAGGCGCACTATCAATTGTTCCTGGCCTATTCTCGTTTGAAAAAGACAGAAGCTGCGGAGTCAGAGCTAGCTGAGTTCAAGCGACTTCAAGAGCTGGAGAAACAGACTACGCAAGAACGAATTGCTGACGAAAAGCGTAGAACCGCGAGACTGACGGGTGAAACTCCATGAGCACCAAAGCACAAACCACTTTTAGAACGCATTTATGCTTTATGTGCATTTTAGTAGGCGTGGGTTTTTCTCTGCCCAGGTGCCTCGGACAGGATGAGTGGGCCCGCAAGCACTTCAGTCAATGGGATCGCAAGGATATCAGTCGCGTACTTGATGAATCTCCGTGGGTCGTCAAACAGGAAGTGCGCTTGAGATTTGCGAATCAGCTCCAGGCTGCGGCCGGTGCACCGAGCACCAATGTTGGAAACGTCGGTGGACCGACGCTCGTGAGAACTGACCAGAACACCATTGCCGCTGGGGCCACACAGCCTCCAGTCGACTTTGTTTTTACGCTGCGGTTGCGATCAGGCTTGCCGATACGAGCCGCCTTGCTGCGCGCAAAACAGCTTGAGTTGAATTACGACGCACTTGATGAAAACGCCAAGGCAGCTTTTGACCAAAAGTGGGCCGGCCTACTTCAGTGCCCAGCGTGCGAACAAAACTACGTGCTAACGTTAAGCTCTTCATCAAAGCAGGAACGCGGCGCGGATGCGGTCTTTACCATTTTCAAAGGGGCGCGACTAGCCGATCTTCAACGATATATCTTTCTCGCGGATGAGAAGGGTGAAAAGCGTTCGCTCGTTCACTTCGTTCCGCCAAAGGTGCCGGGGGAGGAAGCAATTTTCTACTTTGCTCGTTTCGATGAGAAAGGAAAGCCATTGTTCAATGCACAGAGTAAGCAGCTTCAATTTAATCTCAGCAATAATGAAGTAAATGTCATTACTAATTTCCGCGTTGAGCTTTCTCATTTGAAAATAGACGGCGAGATCTCTTTCTAGCGGCCATTTCCAACTAGCTCGCCAAAACTCTCGTTGAAATGAACTTTCTTCGCCGAGCTTTTCGAGTGCTGCTTGTCTGCACCTTCGGTCTTTGTTCACCAGCTCTGGTACTCGCATTTCAAGGACCGGTGGTGAGCAAAGTCGATCCGCCGTCATGGTGGGCCAAACATACGATCAATCCTGTCAGGCTTCTGGTGCGTGGTACGAACCTTCGCGGCGCTCACATCAGATCTTTCAATCCGGAGCTGCGCGCGTCGGAAGCAAAAGTTAACGAGAGTGGCACTTATCTTTTTGTAGATTTGGAGATCAGTCCTTCGCTGAGTCCGGGCAGGTATCCGCTGCTGCTCGAGAGTGCGAGCGGCAGCACGATGATTCCGTTCAGTCTCGAAGCGGCGCTCGACACGCAACGTAACTTTCAGGGCATCACGAACGACGACGTGATCTATTTGATCATGACTGATCGCTTTGCTGATGGCGATCGATCGAACAACGCTCCGAGAGATTCTCCACCCGAAGCAAACGATCGCAACAACCCGCGTGGCTTTCACGGCGGCGACCTGCGCGGTGTCATCAATCAGCTTCCGTATCTCAAAGATCTCGGCGTCACCGCTATCTGGTTAACGCCGTGGTACGACAACTGGAACGGCGTGAACCGCTGCGATAAACCGTGGTGTCCAAATACCTACTATCACGGCTATCACGCGATCGACTACTACGCGGTTGAAGATCGTTTCGGGAATCTTGCAACGCTGCGCGAGCTGGTCCAGAAGGCACACGCGGTCGGCATCAAGATTATTCAGGACCAGGTCGCGAATCATGTCGGCTCGCAACATCCCTGGGTCAAGGATCCACCGCTTCCAAACTGGTTTCACGGCACACTCGCGCAGCACCAGCTCAACAAGTTTCGCAATAGCGTGTTGCTTTCGCCGCACGCGAACGATCTAGACGTTCGCAACACGCTCGATGGCTGGTTCAACGACGATCTTCCCGACATGAACCAGGAAGAGCCGGAAGTGGCGCGCTACGAGATTCAGAATGCGTTGTGGTGGGTGGGCATGACGGGCATCGACGGCATTCGCCAGGACACGATCCAGTACATGCCGCGCTTCTTCATTCGCGATCTCTCGAACGCGTTGCATCGACAGTATCCGGGGCTGTGGATGGTCGGCGAAGTGTTTGAGCGCGACGCGGCGCACACGGCTTTCTTCATCGGCGGTCACACGGGTTGGGACGGCATCGATACGAAGCTCGATTCTGTTTTTGATTTTGCGTTGTGGAATGCGTCGTTGCTTGTGTTTACGAACAAGGCGCCGGTGCGGTTTTTGTCGCACCAGTTGAAGTACGACGGGCTTTATCCTGATGCGTCGAAGGTCACGGTGCTCGCGAACAATCACGACACGACGCGGTTCATGTCGCTCGAAGGCGCGACCGCGGCAGGGGCGATGATGCACGTTGCGTTTGTGTTGAGTGTGCGCGGGATTCCGCAGCTATATGCGGGCGAAGAGATCGCGATGGAGGGCGGGGAAGATCCTGATAATCGTCGGGATTTTCCGAGTGATGCGTTCAGGGCTGAGGGACGCAAGCCGAAAGAGCGCGAGATGTTTGAGTGGACGCGCGCGTGGATCAAGTTACGGCGTGACCACGCGGCGATGCGCGCGGGGAAGTTGATTGAATTGTTTGCCGATGATGAGACGTACGTATTCGCGCGACAGCTTGGTGCAGAGACAATTGTGATTGCGTTCAATCGAGACAGGCAGAAGCATATGTTTTTTCCGGTTGGGGCGATCGGAGTAAAAGATGGTGTGATGTTGCGATCGTTGATTGGCGGGAGCGACGCAAGAGTTGAGCACGGTCAGGTGACGCTCAGATTGCCGGCGCAGAGTGCAGCGGCTTGGAGAGCGTTTTAGACAGGATTTACAAGATTGTTTTCATGATTAACAAGAAAAGATTAAGCGGGGTGTTATTGCATCCGACGTCGTTTCCGGGGCCATACGGGATTGGCGATCTTGGGCCGGAGGCGTACAAGTTCGTCGACTTTCTTGTCTCCGCGGGACAGAGTCTCTGGCAGGTGTTACCGCTTGGTCCAACCGGCTACGGCGACTCGCCTTACGCTTGCTACTCGGCTTTCGCCGGCAACACACTGCTCGTCAGTCCCGAACAGTTGATCAAAGAAGGATTGCTTGACTCTGCGTTACCTCTGCGTCCTCTGCGCCTCGGCGGTGAACAGGATCTCACTCACCGCAGAGACGCAGAGGATGCAGAGGTTACGCAGAGAATCAACTTCGGAGAGGCACATCAACTCAAAGATCAGATACTCTGCCGCGCCTACGAGCGCTACACAAAGACCACCGACACATCTCTGCGCAGCGCTTTCGAAACGTTCGCGCAGCGCCAGGCGCACTGGCTCGAAGATTACGCGCTCTTCCGCGCTTTCAAAGATGCGAACGGCGGTGTTGCCTGGAACGAATGGGAACCGGCGCGCGAGAGCGCGCGCGACGAGCTGCGTGAAGAAGTCGAAGCACACATGTTCTACCAGTTTCTCTTCTTCCGGCAGTGGTTCGCTTTGAAGACTTACGCCAACGAGCGCGGCATCAGCATCGTCGGCGATCTGCCCATCTTCGTCGCGCAGGACTCGGCTGACGTTTGGACCAACCCCGAACAGTTCAAGCTGGATAAGAATGGCAAGCCGATCGTGGTTGCAGGCGTGCCGCCTGATTACTTCAGCAGCACCGGACAGCTCTGGGGCAATCCGCTTTACAACTGGGAGCGCATGCGCGCTGATGGTTTCAAGTGGTGGATCGAGCGCGTGCGCGCAACGCTGACCGTTGTCGACATCGCGCGTGTGGACCACTTCCGCGGCTTCGCAGCCTGTTGGGAGATTCCGGGCGGCGACAAAACCGCCGAACGTGGCCAGTGGGTCGAAGCGCCGGGAAAGGAACTATTCACCGCGATTCGCAAGACACTCGGTGAGCTGCCAATCATCGCGGAAGACCTCGGCGTGATCACGCCTGACGTGGTCGCGTTGCGCGAGGAGTTTGGTTTTCCGGGGATGCGGATTCTCCAGTTTGGTTTCGGCAGCGACTCCAAGAACATCGATCTCCCGCACAACTACGTTCCGAACGTGGTCGCATACACAGGCACGCACGACAACGACACGACTGTCGGTTGGTTCAATAGTGTCGCGGGCGAAGGCTCGACGCGTACCGCGCAACAGATCGAGCGCGAACGAAAGTTTTGCATGGATTACCTGAACACTGACGGCAAAGAGATCCATTGGGACTTTATTCGCGGCGTGTTAGCCTCCGTCGCCAACACCGCGATGGTCCCTTTGCAGGATCTCCTCGGTCTCGGCACGGAAGCACGCATGAACCTTCCGAACAGCACGGAAGGAAACTGGGCGTGGAGATACAAATCTATACCAGAGACGATCGCACCCAGACTCAAAGAACTAACTCAACTCTACGGGAGAAATTAGCCACGGATGACACGGATAACACGGATAAGAAGAAATGATTTAAAAGGTCTGATCCGTGTTATCGGTGTTCATCTGTGGCTAAGTATGATCGTTTGTGCGCAGGCGCCGGAGATCCTAAAGGTTGATCCGCCAAGCTGGTGGACTCGGAGCACGATGAATCCCGTGCGTCTCATGATTCACGGTCGGAACCTCGAGAATGCGCGCGTCGATATTCAGGGACTCCGGATAGTTAACACCCCGACAATCAATAGCACATATATCTTCGTCGACGTCTTCATCCCACCAAACGCACAACGAGGATCCCGAGCGATATTAGTCACCACGCCGCGCGGCTCGGCTAGCTCTTCATTCGAAGTGCTCGCCCCACTGAACCGCGCCGGCCGCTTCCAGGGCTTCTCCCCTTCAGACGTGATGTACCTAATCATGATCGATCGGTTCGCTGACGGCGATCCCTCAAACAATGGCGGCATCTACGATCGCAAGAACAAGTTTTACTACCACGGCGGCGATCTTCAGGGTGTCATCGACCACCTGCCTTATTTAAAGGAGCTTGGTATCACTGCCATCTGGCTGACGCCGTGGTACGACAACTACGATCGCCTCAATCAGATCGAGCTGAAGGAAGACAAGCCGAGCACGGGATTTCATGGCTACAATCCGCAGGACTTTTACGCAGTCGAAGAACACTTCGGCACCCCCGCAAAGCTCCGCGAGCTCGTGGAGACGGCACATCGTTCCGGCATCAAGATCATCCAGGACCAGGTGATGAACCACACCGGTCCTTATCATCTGTGGGTCGACGATCCGCCCACGCCTACATGGTTCAACGGCACGAAAGCGAAGCACTTGAAGAACGTGTTTCAAACGTGGGCACTGCACGATCCGCGCGCGGTCGAGTCGTTGAAACGCGAAACGATGGAGGGCTGGTTTCTCGACTTCCTGCCCGACCTGAACCAGCACGACGCGGAAGTCTCACGTTACCTGATTCAAAACACGCTCTGGTGGATCGGCACGACCGGGCTCGACGGCATTCGCATGGACACGTGGCAATACGTTCCGAATTCCTTCTGGCGCGATTGGAACCACGCGCTGAAACGCGAGTTCCCGAATTTCAGAGTGGTAGGCGAAGTGAAAGACGGCGACGTGGTCCATACGTCGTTCTTTCAGGGCGGAAAGGTTCGTTTTGACGGGGTCGATTCCGGCCTCGATTCGCTACTCGACTTCCCCCTCTTCTATCCGATTCGACACGCGTTTGCCGAAGGCAAGCCCATTGACGAGATTCCGAAGACGCTCGCGAAGGATTATCTCTACACAAACTCTGAGATGCTCGTGACTTTGCTCGGTGGTCACGACGACGGCCGCTTCATGAGTGAAAAGGGCGCGACGATCGCGGGTCTGAAACTCGCGAATGCTTTTGTGTTGACCACGCGCGGCGTGCCGCAGCTTTACTACGGCGACGAGCTTGCGATGGAAGGTGGTGACGAACCAACCACGCGAGGCGACTTCCCCGGCGGATTTGGAGGCGATAAACGAAACGCCTTCGCCGCCGGGGGTCGCACTAAAGACGAGCAGGAGTTGTTTGAATACATTCGAAAGCTCACAACACTGCGTCGCGAGCTCGAGCCTCTGCGCACGGGCGCACTCGTCAATCTCTACGTTTCCGAACAGCAGTATGCTTACGCACGCACGACACCTCGCGGCGCAGTGATCATTGTTATCAACAACGACAACGACACAGCCACGATAGACTTTGACGTCTCACGCATCGCACCCGGCGCATTTTTGAAGGATCGACTCGGCATGAGCCAACCCGTGCAGATCACCGACGGCAAGATGCGCGTTAAGTTAGCGAAACGATCGGCGGCAATCTTTGCCCGGTAATCCGTTAAATCCGTGGTCGAGGAACACACAATGAACAAACCACGCCTGAGCTTCTGGCAGATCTGGAACATGAGTTTCGGGTTCCTCGGCATTCAGTTTGGCTGGGGTTTGCAGATTGCCAACATGAGCCCGATCTACAAGTACCTGCACGCCGAGGAAAGCTCACTTCCTTACCTCTGGCTCGCTGGTCCAATCACCGGACTCATCATTCAACCCATCATCGGCTCGATGAGCGATCGCACCTGGAACCGGCTCGGTCGTCGCCGTCCTTATTTTCTCGCCGGCGCCATTCTCGCCAGTATCGCGCTCTTCTTCATGCCTGATTCTTCTGCGGTGTGGATGGCCGCGGGCCTGCTCTGGATACTCGACGCGAGCATCAACATCACGATGGAACCGTTTCGCGCGTTCGTCGCCGACAAGCTGCCGGAAGAACAACGCACACTCGGATTTGTGATGCAGAGTTTTTTCATCGGCATCGGCCAGACGCTCGCGAATGCTTTGCCTTACCTGTTCACTGCCCTCGGTGTGGTGGGCGTGATGGCGAGTGGCATCCCGCTTTCGGTCGAGTACTCGTTCAAGATCGGCGCGATTGTTTTTCTGATCGCGGTGCTCTGGACCGTGATGACCACAAAGGAATATCCGCCTGAAGACATGGAAGCGTTTGCGCGCCTGCGAAGCGAGAAGAGGGGATGCCTGGCAGGCTTTGCGGAGATCTTTTCGTCCATAGCGGAAATGCCGACGACGATGAAGCAACTCGCTGTGGTCCAATTCTTCACGTGGTTTGCGTTGCCTTGCATGTGGCAGTTCTTTGGAATCGCGGTGGCGCGCCACGTCTTTGGCGCGCCTAATGAGGGATCGCCGCTCTTTGCGCAGGGTACGGAATGGGGCGGGCTATGTTTTGCCGTCTATAACGTCGTCTGCTTCCTCGTTGCCTTCATGTTGCCGTCGCTGGCAAATGCGACCAGCCGGAAAGCTGTTCACCTGATCGCGCTGATCTGTGGTGGCATCGGACTGATCTCGGTGCTGTTCATCACCAGCAAATATATGTTATTCGCGAGCATGGCGGGCGTGGGAATCGCGTGGGCGTCGATCCTGTCGATGCCGTATGTGATGTTGTCGACGGCCGTGCCGCCGGCGCGCATGGGTGTTTACATGGGCGTGTTCAATCTGTTCATCGTGATTCCGCAGATCGTGATGTCGCTAATCGTGCCGAGGATTTATGACAACGTGTTGGGTGGCGATCCGAGGAATGCGGTCGTGCTCGGTGGGATTAGTCTCTTGATAGCGGCTGCAACAGTGTTGGGTGTGCGAGATATCCATCGTGAAACTTAGACCACGGATTACACGGATTGTTTGCGGATTGATCGCGTGTCTGGTCGCGGTCTCGGTGGTGCCTGCGCAGCGGCCCGTGCGCGATTGGGTGCGTGACGGAGTGATCTATGAGATCTACCCGCGCGCGTTTTCGCAGCAGGGAAACTTTGATGCGATCACGGCTCGGCTTGATGAATTGAAGGAGCTTGGCGTCACGATTCTCTGGTTGATGCCGATCCATCCGATCGGGCAGGAGAAGAAGAAGGGCACGATCGGCAGTCCGTATGCAGTGCGTGACTACTACGCGATCAGTCCTGATTACGGTACTGCGGATGATCTCAAAAGGCTCGTGCGCGAGGCGCATGCACGCGGTTTGAAGGTCATCATCGACATCGTCGCAAATCACACGTCGTGGGACAGCGTGTTGATGAAGCATCCGGAGTTTTACAAGCACGATGCTGCAGGCAATATCACTTACCCGTACGACTGGTATGACATCGCTGCGTTGAACTACGGCAACCAGGAGTTGCGGCGATACATGACTGACATGCTCAAGTATTGGATCCGCGAGTTTGATCTCGATGGATTTCGTTGTGACGTCGCGGGGGAAGTGCCGACGGATTTTTGGGAGAATGCACGTCGCGAGCTCGAGCAGATCAAACCCGATATCGTGATGCTGGCGGAGGCGCACAAAGCTGAGTTGTCGGTTCGTGCGTTTGATCTTGATTACTCGTGGCCGCTTCACAGTGCGTTGACGAACGTCTTGCAGGGACGCGGGCGCGCTTCCGATCTGCGTGTTGAGTGGGAAAAGGAAGTCAGAGAGTGGCCGAAGGGCGCACTGCACATGCGCTTCTCAGACAATCACGATGAGCGACGTGCGATCGCGCGGTTTGGTGAGCCGGCGGCGCTCGCGGCGTCCGCGTTTGTGTTCACGCTCGATGGCGTACCGATGATCTACAACGGCATGGAGGTTGGTGATACGACTGAGTCGGGCGCGCCCGCGTTGTTTGAGAAGTTGCCGATCTTCTGGGCCATTGCGGAGCGTCGCAAAGAGTTTCCAGTGTTCTACAAACAGATGATGAAGCAGCGGCGCGACAGTGTAGCGCTGCGACGTGGGACCTTGGAGTGGGTGCGAAACTCGGATGAGTCGCGGGTGGTTAGTTTCGTGCGGCGCGCGGGGAGTGAAGAGGTTTTAATGGCGATCAATTTTTCGAGCCGGCCGTTTCTCGGTTCTGTCGCAGGACGAAAAGTCTCGCTGGATGCGTGGGGTCACAGAATCTTTAACCACAGATGACGCGGATTCTCTTATTCATTGTGTTGGGATTCACGCCGATTGTGGCGCAGAGCCCCGACGCGCATTGGGCCACGGCGGCGAAGAACGGGTTTGGCACGTCGAACACGCTCGATTCGAAGGTTTGGTTCACGCTTGCTGATGGTGTGATGACCGAGGTTTTCTATCCCACGCTCGATATGCCGAACGTGCAGACGCTCCAGTTTCAGGTCGTTAACGGCACGAAGATCGAAAATGAGATCGACGACACGGTGCATCGACTCGAGCTGCCGAATCCTCGCTCGCTTACGTTCCGTCAGATCAACCGTGCGAAGAGTGGCGCTTACACGATCACGAAGACTTACATAACCGATCCGCAGCGCAACACAGTGCTGATCGACGTGGATTTTGTTACTGAAACTGATGCGAAACTGTATGTGGTTTACGATCCGTCGCTGAACAACAGCGGCTGGCACGACCAAGGCTGGATCTCGCCCCATGATTTGACGGCCGTAGACGGAAATATAGCGTCAGCACTCGTTGCGAGTTGCGGTTTTATCTACGAGTCGACTGCCGGCCCCGTCACGATAGACCCGCCTGATCCTCCAAAGCCTCCGAATACTAATGTCGTTCAGCGTAGTGCGTTGCAGAAGAGACAATGCACTCTCGCGCTCGCGTTTGGCAGCAACCCGAGCGAGGCGTGGAGAACAGCGCGCGCGTCACTCGCCAGCAGTTTTGAGACCATCCGAGCTCAGTATGAAGCCGGGTGGCTTAGCTACGTGTCAAAGTTGCCTCGCATCACAAAACACCAGCAACAGCTCAACATGGCCGCGATGGTCTTGAAGGGACTCGAAGACAAGACTCATCGCGGCGCCGTGATCGCTTCGCCTTCGACTCCGTGGGGTGGTGGACCAAACGCGAATGAGCCGAACACGACGGGTTATCACGGCGTCTGGTCGCGCGATCTTTATCACGTGGCGACAGCGTTCGATGCCCTCGGCGATCGCGCTACCGCGACTCGCCTGCTCGACTACCTCTTTCGCGTGCAACAGAAGCTTGACGGCAGCTTCCCGCAAAACTCTTTTGTCGATGGGCGCCCAATCGGCAACGGTGTGCAGATGGACCAGGTGGCGCTGCCGCTCGTGCTGGCTTATCAGGTTGGTCGCTACGACAGATCGTCGTGGCTTAGTCACATCAAGCTCGCGGCGGACTTCATCGTGCGTAATGGACCGCGCACCGATCAGGATCGCTGGGAAGAGAAGTCAGGCTACTCGCCGTCGTCGCTCGCAGCGCAGATTGCGGGTCTCGTTTGTGCGGCTGAGATCGCGAAGGCCAATCGCGACGCTGTGTCAGCGAAAAGATATCTCGACACAGCGGACAAATGGGCGCAGAACGTCGAGAAGTGGACTGTTACCAAACCTCATGGCGCGAGCGGCTACTACCTGCGCATCACTGCAAACGACAATCCCAACGACGGCGCAAAGATGGAGATCAACAGCAGCACTCGTGTCGTCGATGAGCGAAAGATTGTCGATGCAGGGTTTCTGGAGCTCGTGCGGCTCGGTATCAAACGACCACGTGATCCGTTGATCGTCGAATCGCTGAAGCTTATCGATCAATTAATAAGAGTTAAGACGCCCGTAGGTGAGGCGTGGTATCGATACAATCACGATGCGTATGGCGAGACGCCGGATGGTGGCAAGTACGACGGGCGCAATGGCGTCGGCAGGCTTTGGACTTTGTTGACTGGCGAACGCGGTGAGTATGAATTGGCTGCGGGTGATATTGAGTCTGCACGTAAGCGATTAGATACGCTCGCTGGTTTTGCGAACGATGGCTTGATGATTCCCGAGCAGGTTTGGGATCGAGGTCAGATCGGTAAGGGGACGGGATCGGCAACACCCCTCGCGTGGTCCATGGCGCAGTTCATTCGCCTCGCGATGAGTATCGAGCGTGGGAGGAATGTGGAGACGCCGAGAGTCGTGTGGGAACGGTATGGCCGCGGATAACATGAATTCAGGACGGATTTTTGCTGCCGATCTGGGTGGCACGCACCTTCGTGCCGCGATCGTGGATCGGAAGGGCCGGATACATTCGCGGTTTAAGCAGAACACGCCGCAGGGCAACGATGCGAATGTGATTGTTGATGCGATCGTTGCTGCGGTTCATGAATTTCAAAAAGACGCAGAGATCTCTGCGGTGTCGCTGGTCGTGCCTGGCACTGTGAAGGTTGAAGAAGGCGCAGTCGTGAAGGCGCCGAACCTTCCGTGTCTCGATGGCTTTCGTCTGGCGGCGGTGTTGTCGAGCCGGCTGGAACTTCCTGCGATAGTTGAAAACGATGCGAACGCGGCGGCGGTCGGCGAGATGTGGCAGGGCGCGGCGGTTGGTTGCAAGACGATCATCTGCCTGACGCTCGGGACAGGCGTGGGTGGCGGCATCATCCTCGACGGTAAGTTGTGGCGTGGAGTGGATGGCGCAGCGGCTGAGATTGGTCACATGTGCGTTGATCCTTTTGGTGGCGTTGCGTGCACGTGTGGCAGTCGTGGGTGCCTGGAGGTGTTTGCGTCGGCGACGGCGATCGTGCGCATGACGCGCGAGGCGAGCCCGCGTTATCCGGATTCGATCTTGCAGGGGAAAGAGGATCGCACGGCGGAGATGATCTTCGACGCCGGAAAAGCCGGTGATGAGCTCGCGTTGGAGATCTTTCGGAGAATGGGTGTCTATCTGGGGATAGGGCTCGCGAATCTGATCAATATCCTTAATCCCGAGATGATTGTGTTGGGTGGTGGGGTGGTGAATGGCTGGGACCTGTTTGAGAAACACATGCACCAGCAGGTGGAGGAGCGTGCGTTTCCGTTGCTGGCGGCGCGCGTGAAGATCGTGCGTGCGAAGTGTGGGGATGATGCCGGTTTATTAGGCGCGGCGCGCCTCGCGTTCAGCGATTAGTTCGACAGGATTTACAAGATGTTTCAGGATTGACAAGATTAAATCCTGTAAATCCTGAAAACATCTTGTTAATCCTGTAAAAGATTATGTCTCGTCTTCTCATACTCATATTGATTTTGGCTGCCGGTATCTCTGCCTTCGCGCAGGACATCACCACCCTCGAGAAAATCGGTCCGGTCGTCAGTCTTACCAAAACTGATAATCGCGTTACGCTCAGCTGCCAGGACAACTCGCAAGTCCAGCTAACGATTCTCGCCCCGGATCTCATTCGCGTACGCGCATCATTCACCAAACCGATCCCCGCAAAGGATCACTCATGGGCTATCGCTAAACAAGATTGGTCAACACCACGCTGGTCGCTCAAAGAATCACCAACAACAATTACCTTATCCACTGACGAGCTCGAAGTAACCATCCTACGCTCCCCGTTGCTCATCTCCTTCCACGACGCCCGCACCCATCAACTCCTCAACGCCGACGAGCGTCCGATGTCTTACGACGCTAACGCGCGACTCACGAACATGCTGTTCGATCCGAAAGCAGGAACATTCGTCGCCGCTTCGAAGAAGCTCGGCTTCAACGAACACTTCTACGGCCTTGGGGAAAAAGCCTCGCGTCTCGACAAGCGCCGCAGCTCTTTCATCAACTGGAATTCAGACACGCCTGGCTACACCGAAGGCAAAGATCCGATCTACCAGACAATCCCGTTCTACATCGGCCTGCAACGCGGCATCGCCTACGGCATCTTCTTCGACAACAGCTATCGCAGCTATTTCGATTTCGG
>Ga0081539_10001368_pt1 | contig 42269 bp, 45 predicted proteins | sample TabmetS4T2R2_FD_71023 | JGI IMG/M metagenome (GOLD analysis project Ga0081539, IMG submission 71023) | Tabebuia heterophylla rhizosphere microbial communities from the University of Puerto Rico - S4T2R2 | ecosystem: Host-associated > Plants > Roots > Rhizosphere ... | reverse complement strand
CCCACGGTTCCCCGCCGGCGGGCGCGGTCGGCACCGCGGTGAGCGTCACGCGCGTCCCCCAGCCTGCTGCGTCCAGGGACACCGTGCCGCTTGCGCGCTCGCCCTCCCAGGCGACGGTGCTCTCCGGGTCACGACGGGTGATGCGGATGGCGCCGAACGGCGCGAGGTGGCGGCGGAGGACGTCCTCGTCGGAGATCTCCGCCCACAACTCCGGCGGTGACTTGACGAGGCGTCGCTGGGCGTGGAGCTCATCCATGTCACGGAGTCCGTTCGACCTCCCCGCGGGCGAGTCCTGCGCGATCTCCGCACTGCAACGCGCCGATCAGCGCGTGGTCGTCGCGGAGCTTGGCGCCTTGCGCTCGCCCAGCCGCGTCGCCCCCTGGAGATCCTGCTCGATCTCCTCCAGGCTGCGGCCCTTCGTCTCGGTCACGAACCGCCAGACGAACGCCGTGGCGACGCAGCCGATGGCCGCGTAACCCAGGAAGACGGTGCCCGGACCCCATGCGTCCAGGGCCAGCGGGAACGTCTGGGAGACCGCGAAGTTCGCGAGCCAGTGCAGCGTGACCGCCACGCCGAGGGCCGCCCCACGCACGCTCAGCGGCAGGATCTCGGGCAGCATCACCCACACCACCGGTCCCCACGTCGCCGCGAAGGAGGCGATGAAGGTCGCCAGGCAGACGAGGGTGATGATCGCCGCCGGATCGCCCGGTGACTTCGGCTCGGACATCAGCGTGAGCGAGAGGCCCAGGACGAGCAGGCTCGCCACCATCCCGGCCAGGCCGGCGAGCAGCAGCGGCTTGCGGCCGACGCGATCGATCAGGCGGATCGCGAGGATCGTCATGCCGACGTTCAGCACGCCGATCGCGATGTTCGCGTAGATCGCGGACTGGTCGGAGTAGCCGACGTTCGTCAGCGTCGTCGGCGCGTAGTAGATGATCGTGTTGATCCCGACGAGCTGCTGGAAGACCGCCAGCCCGATCGCGACGAGCAGCGCTGGACGCACCCAGGGTGAGGCCAGCTCGCGCAGGCCGCCGCCGGTCTCCTGCTCCACCTCGCGGATCTCGCCGATCTCGCGATCGTGATGGTCGTGGTCGCGAACGTCGGAGAGGACCTCGCGGGCCTCGTGCTCCTCGCCGGCGTGGACGAGGAAGCGCGGCGTCTCGGGCATCCAGATCATGCCGACGAGCAGCGCGAGCGAAGGCACGACCGCCAGGCCCAGCATGATCCGCCACTCCTCGGAGGACGCCAGGACGGCGTTCACGAGGTACGCGGTGAGGATGCCGCAGACGATCATGAGCTGGTTCAGCGACGCGATCGCGCCGCGGATCTCGGTGGGCGCGATCTCCGAGAGGTACAGCGGCACGATGAGGGCCGCGCAGCCAACCGCCATGCCGAGGATGAAGCGCGCGGCGAGCAGCACGCCGACGGTCGGAGCGGCCGCCGCGAGGATCGCGCCCGCGGTGAACACCACGCCGGCGGTGATGATCAGCCGGCGCCGTCCGAGCCGGTCGGAGAGCGGGCCCGACAGCGCCGCACCCAACATGGCGCCGAGCAGGAGCGAGGCGACGATCGCGCCCTCCAGGAACGGCGAGAGCTCGAAGTCCTTCTTGATGAACAGAAGGGCGCCGGAGATGACGCCCGTGTCGTAGCCGAAGAGCAGCCCGCCGAGTGCACCGAAGAAGTAGATCCGCCAGCTCGAGCTCATTGACCCCAGGCCTCCCCTGTTCGCCTGGGGGCAGGGTCTTCCCGATCACTCCGCGTCACATGCCCGGAGCAGCGAGACCGGTCTCGTAGGCGAGGACGACGGCCTGGACGCGGTCGCGGAGCCCGAGCTTGCCCAGGATGCGTGCGACGTGGGTCTTGACGGTCTGCTCGCCGAGCACCAGCTCCGCAGCGATCTCGGCGTTGGACAGGCCGCGCGCGACGAGGCGCAGGACCTCGAGCTCGCGCGGCGTGAGCGAGGCGACCGCGGCGGGCGGCCCGTCGGAAGGTGGCGCGGCGGCGCGTGCGAACTGCGCGATGAGTTGGCGCGTGATCGAGGGTTCCAGCAGCGCGTCGCCCGCGGCGGCGACGCGGATGGCGTCCAGCAGGCGCTCAGCGGGAGCGTCCTTGAGCAGGAAGCCGCTCGCGCCCATCCGCAGCGCGTCGTAGACGTACTCGTGCTTGTCGAACGTCGTCAGCACGAGGACGGCGGTGCGAAGCTCGGGATCGGTGAGGATCGCCTCCGCGGCGCGCAGGCCGTCGAGCTCCGGCATCCGGATGTCCATGAGCACGACGTCCGGGCGCGTGCGGCGCACGACGTCGAGGGCCACCCGCCCGTCGCCGGCCTCGCCGACGACCGTCATGTCGGGCTCCGCCTCGACGATCACGCGGAAGCCGGCGCGCAGCAGCGCCTGGTCGTCGGCGATCGCGACCCGGATGGGCGTCCCGGAGGCGGACGCCGGCGCCGGCGCCTCGTCCGCGATCAGCTCGGCGATCCCCACCGGCTCGCCGACGCCGCGCAGCCGCAGCGCGCCGGCCGGACGGATGGCCGCCGGTGCGCCGCGTCCGGCGAGGAGCCGCACGCGCTCGGAGAGGAGCGTCTGCCCCGGCTGCGCGGCCTCGCACAGGCGGGTGGCGACGAGCGTGGCGTCCAGCGCGTCCTCCGCCGCGTCGAGCCCCAGACGCTCGGCGCCGGCGCGCGCCAGGACGGCCGCGCACGCCACCGCGCGGGCCGCCAGGGGAAACGTTGCCGTCACGCCGTCGATGTCGCGCGACGCCTCCTCGCCCTCGTGTGCGAGGAGGACCTCGGCCAGCTCCGGCGGGGCCGGCTCGACACGCAGGACGGCGACGAAGGGCATTGCGCCGGATCTTCGCGGGTGCGCGCGGATGCGTCACCTGCACGGGGGAGGAGAGATCACTCGCGGGGGTGACGACGGCGGCGTGGCGGGGGCGGAAGCTTGCGCCGTCCTCGACCGGAAGGTGTGCCAGATGCTCCGCTCCATGACGTCCCCCACGACCCGCATCGCGCCGCTGGACGCGGCGCTCACCGCGTTCTTCGTGGTGATGAGCGTGGTGTTCATGATCGCCGCGATCGACGATGAAGGCGGCTCCTGGGCGGCCGTGCCCGTCTTCACGCTCATCGCCGTCCCGCTGCTGTGGCGCCGCATGGCGCCGCTCGCCGCCCTCGCCGGCCTGGCCGTCGCGGTCGGCCTGCACGCCGCGCTGTTCGGCACCGTCACGCGGTGCGGGATGTTCCTGCCCATCGACTTCCTGCTGGTCTTCGCCGCCGCCGTCCGGCTTCCCTGGCGGATGGCCGTCGTGGGGCTTGGCCTCGGCATCGGCGGCGCGATCCTGATGCTCGGCTTCGACCAGAGCGCGTCGCTGCAGGAGGCCGGCGTGTTCGTCTCCGTGCTCGTCGCAGGCGTCTGGGTCGCCGGCGTCGCGGTGCGTGCGCTGCTGACGCGGACCGTGGCGGCGCCGGCACAGGTCGAGCCGGCCGCGATCTGACCGGTCGCCCTTCCCAGAACGAGGTGCTTCGGAGATGCTTGGCGCCATGACGTCGATCAGGGGCAGGCTCAACGCGATCGACGTGCTGCTGACGCTGTTCGTCGTCGGGATCGGCGTCGTGCTGATGATCGGGGACGTCAGCGACGAGGGCGCCTCGTGGCTTGCCGTGCCCCTCTTCCTCCCCGTCACGCTGACCATGCTGTGGCGGCGCAGCTCGCCGCTGGGCGCGCTCGCCGCCGCGGCGGTGGCGGTGGCGGGGCACATCGCGCTGTTCGGCACCATCACGCGCTGCGGCGTGTTCCTGCCGCTGCAGTTCTTCCTGGTGTTCTCCGCCGCGGCGCGGCTGGGATGGCGCGGCTCGTTCCTTGGCCTCGCGCTCAGCCTCGCCGGGATGACGGTGATGCTCGGCTGGGACAAGAGCGCGGGCATCGACGCGCTGCCGTACGCGGGCATGCTCGTGCTCGGCGTCTGGGTGGTCGGGCGGATCGTCCACACCGTCGTCGTGAAGGCCGAGCGCCTGCGGGAGCAGACCGCCGAGCTGCGCGGGGCGCGCGACGAGCGCGCCCGGCTGGAGGTCGCGATGGACCGCGCGCGGCTCTCCGCGCAGCTCGACGAGCTGCTACACCGCCGTCTCGGCGAGCTCGCCGCGCTGGCCGACCGCGGCATCGACGAGGAGGGTGCAGCGGCGACCGCCACGCTGGTGGACATCGAGCACGGCAGCCGCCGGACGCTCGAGGAGATGCGGGCCATCGTGGGCGTGCTGCGCAGCGACGCCGAGGGCGATCCCATGGCGCCGCAGCCGACGCTGACTCACCTCGAGGCCATGATCCTGCGGGCCAAGGGCGCCGAGGCGCGCCTCACCGTGGAGGGCAGCCCGCGGGTCCTGCCCGCGGGCGTCGAGCTCTCGGCCTACCGGATCGTCGAGCACCTCCTGGACGCGATCGGCGACGCGCCGGACGTCGCGGTGCGGATCGGGTTCCGCGACGACGCGCTGGACATCGCGGTCGCGGGTCCGGCCGCTCGCCGCGGCGCGGCGGCGACCGCGATCGAGCGCGCGCGGGAGCGCGTCGCGCTGCACAGCGGGACGCTCGAGGCCGCGACGCACGGCGGCCGGGCGGAGGCGCTCGCGCACCTGCCGATCGCGCCCGCGATATGACCGTGCGGCGCCCGGACGCGATCGCAGGTGCGGTTGGCGCCGTGCTCGGCGGGCTCGCGGAGCTCGCCACGCCCGGGGTTGCGAGCGCGATCCTCGGAGGCGCGCTGGTCGGCGCCTCCCTTGGCTTCATGCGGCAGCGCCCGAACGCAGCGTTCGTCGTGGCGGTTTCAGGGCTCGTGCTGTGCGGCCTGGCGGGCGAGATCAGCGACGGGCTGCTCGCGGTCCTGATGTTCGTGGCGTTCGGCATCGGCCGCTACGCCGGCCGCGTCGCGGGCGTGGTCTCGATCGTCGGGCTGACGGCCGCGAACCTGGCGCCGGGCATCGTCGACTCCGACTCCTGGGTGCCCAGCGTCATGTTCCCGCTCGTGCCGTGGGGCGCGGGCGTGGCGCTGCGATCCAACGCGATCGTGGCCCAGCGCCTGCGCGAGCGCGCGGCGGAGCTCGAGCAGGAGCGCGACGCATACGCGCAGCTCTCCGTTCGCTACGAGCGTGCCCGGATCGCCGCCGAGCTGCACGACATCGTCGCGCACGCGATCTCGGTCATGGTCGTGCAGGCGAGCGCCGGCCAGCGCCTCGCCGCCGTCGATCCGGACCTGACGAGCGAGACCTTCCGCAACATCGCCGGCGCGGCGCGCCAGGCCGAGGCCGACATGGGGCGCCTGGTCGCCCTGCTCGGCGACGACGTCGGAGCCGAGCAGGCGCCCGACCTGGCGCTCGTGGAGGAGCTCGTGTCGCGCGCGGCGGGCAGCGGCCTCGACGTGGCGCTGCGCCTGGAGGGAGCGCTCGACGACGTGCCCGCGACGGCGGCGGCCACCGCCTACCGCGTCGTCCAGGAGAGCCTGACCAACGCGCTGCGCTACGCGGCGGGCTCGCGCGTCGTCGTACGTCTGCGCGGCGGGGCGGACGGGCTGGAGGTGGAGGTGACCAACGGCGCCGCACAGGCCGAGCACGCGCTGCGCGACGCCGGCACGGGGAACGGCATCGCGGGGCTCCGCGAGCGCGTCGGCGCGTGCGGCGGGCGCGTGCAGGCCGGGCCGCTCGCCGGCGGCGGCTGGCGCGTGGCGGCGCAGATCCCGCGCCGCGCCTCCCTGGCGTCGCCTACGGCTTGACCAGCATGAAGAACAGGACGATCGCCACCAGCGCCATCGCCGCGGCGACGGCGAGCCGCAGCCGGCCGGCGACCGCCTCGTAGCCGGCGTCCCCCGCCCGGGCGAGCGCCGCCGCCTTGCGCTCCCAGCCGGTCGCGACGCCCACGATCGCGAACAGAGCGATCAAGCCGACGAGCCCCACCGAGACCCACGACTCGCTCCATGCGTCGGCGTCGCTCGCCAGGTACACGCCGGCGATGAGGACGACGGCCATCGCGGGCGTCACGACGCGGCTCCACAGCAGCGCGTAGGTGCCGTGGAACGCCGGCAGCGCCTCCGCCCGCCGCAGCGCGCCGCCGACCACGGGGTAGGAGAAGAGGCCGCCGAACGCGATCACGACCGCCAGGACGTGGACCCAGACGACGACCGAGTAGAACGTGACGCTCGCGATCATGCGGCGGGACGATACGTCCCGAACACGTCGCGCATGGCGCCGCAGACCTCGCCGATCGAGCAGCGGTCCCGGAGGGCTTCCCGCAGGACGGGCAGCAGGTTCTCGGTGCCGCGGGCGGCGTCGCGCACCGCCTCCAGGTGCTTGGCGACGAGCGCGTCGTCGCGGTTTGCCTTGACGTCCTTCAGCCGCTGGACCTGGGCGTGCTCCGAGGCGGGGTCGACCTTGAGGGTCTCCTCGACGTCCGCATCATCCTCGACGTAGCGGTTGACGCCGACGACGACGTCCTGGCCGGTGCGGTAGCGCTCGCTGTAGCCCCAGGCGGACTCGTCGATCTCGCCGATGATGAACTCGAGGGCGTTGACGCTACCGCCGAGCTCGTCGACGCGGCCGATGAGCTCGGAGGCGCCCTGCTCGATCTCCTCGGTGAGCGCCTCGATGAAGTACGAGCCGGCGAACGGGTCGACGGTGTCGGTGGCGCCGGACTCGTGCGCGATGATCTGCTGAGTGCGCAGCGCGAGCTTCGCGGCCCGCTCGCTGGGCAGGGCGAGCGCCTCGTCGTAGCCGTTGGTGTGCAGCGACTGGGTGCCGCCGCAGACGGCGGCGAACGCCTGCAGCGCGACCCGGACGACGTTGTTGGTCGGCTGCTGCGCGGTCAGCGTCGAGCCGCCCGTCTGCGTGTGGAAGCGCAGCATCATCGCCTTGGGGTCGGTGGCGCCGAAGCGGTCGCGCATGATGTGCGCCCACATCCTGCGGGCCGCGCGGAACTTCGCGACCTCCTGGAAGACGTTGTTGTGGCCGTTGAAGAAGAACGCCAGCCTGGGCCCGAAGTGGTCGACGTCCAGGCCGGCATCCAGCGCGGCCTGCACGTAGGCGATCCCGTTGCAGAGGGTGAAGGCGACCTCCTGCACGGCCGACGAGCCCTTCTCGCGCATGTGGTAGCCGCTGATCGAGATCGTGTTCCACTGCGGCAGCTCGGCGGCGCAGTACGCGAACAGGTCGGTGGTCAGCCGCATCGACGGCTCCGGGGGGTAGATGTAGTTCCCCCGCGCGATGTACTCCTTCAAGACGTCGTTCTGCGTCGTCCCGCGCAGCTGCTTGGGCTCGACGCCCTGCTCCTCCCCGACCAGCTGATACAGCAGCAGCAGGACGGCGGCGGGGGCGTTGATCGTCATCGACGTCGACACCTCGCCCAACGGGATCCCGTCGAACGCCGTGCGCATGTCCTCGATGGTGTCGATCGCCACCCCGGTCCTGCCGACCTCCCCCAGCGCGAGCGGATCGTCGGAGTCCAACCCCAGCTGCGTCGGCAGGTCGAACGCCATCGACAACCCGGTCGACCCGTGCGCGAGCAGGTACTTGTAGCGCTCGTTGGACTCCCTGGCCGACGCGTACCCGGCGTACTGGCGCATCGTCCACGCACGCCGCCGGTACATCTCCGGATGCACCCCACGCGTGAACGGGAACTCCCCCGGCGCCCCCAGCTCCGGCTCGGCCGGCAGGTCATCGCCCGTGTAGAGCGCCTCGACCTCGATGCCCGAGTCGGTGAAACGCCGCGGATCGTCCGGTCCGACGATCGGTGCCAGGGTACGGCGTTCTCCGGTGGCCATGCCCGAAGGCTACGCGAGGGCCTCTCAGCGTGGCTTTACCACGCCTTGAGCGATTCGCAGCACGCTCGTATCCATGCCCCCGGGAGGTCGCGGGAACTTCCTCAGCGCGCTGCTGGGCGCGGTGGTCGTCGCCGCCGTCTTCGCGGTGCTGGCCGTGGCGGGCACGTTCGACGGCGACGAGGAGAGTGCGTCGACGGCCGACCGGGTCGCGGTCACGACGAGCTCAGCCGCACCCGGCGTGCCGGTGCCGACCCCCGCGCGGACCGTGACCGACGTGTCCGCGCTGTACCGCAAGGTCCGCGACGGCGTCGTCTACGTGCAGGTCAGCTCGCGCACGCAGACGCCGCTGGGCGACGAGCAGCAGGAGGGCAGCGGCTCGGGCTTCGTGCTCGACCGGCGGGGCTACATCCTCACGAACGAGCACGTCGTCGAGGACGCTGAAGTCGTGCGCGTGCGGGTCGGCGAGGGGGAGCGGCTGATCCGCGCCCAGGTCACCGGGACCGACGCGTCGGCGGATCTCGCCGTCCTGAAGGTCGAGCCGGACGACGTCGACGGCGGCCTGCAGCCGCTTGCGCTCGGATCGTCCGCGGACATCCAGGTCGGCGAGCCCGCCATCGCGATCGGCTCGCCGTTCGGGCTGCAGGGCTCGCTCACCACCGGCGTCATCTCCGCGCTCGGCCGGACCATCACGGCGCCGAGCGGCTTCCAGATCTCGGGCGCGCTGCAGACCGACGCCGCGATCAACCCCGGCAACTCGGGTGGGCCGCTGCTGGACGCGACCGGCAGCGTCATCGGCATCAACGCCCAGATCGAGACGGGCCCCAACGGCGCGCGCTCCAACAGCGGCGTCGGCTTCGCGATCCCGATCGACACCGCCAAGCAGGCGATCCCCTCGCTCGAGAAGGGGGAGCGGATCCGCCGCGCCTACCTCGGCGTGTCGACCACCGACACCACGAACGCCTCGGGCGCGGCGATCGCGGCGCTCGTCCGAGGCGGCCCGGCGGACAAGGCCGGGCTCCGCGCCGGCGACAGGATCGTGAAGATCGGCGGGACGGCGGTCTCGGACTCCGACGACGTCGCGTCGGCCGTCGCCGCCCACAAGCCCGGGGACGTCGTCGAGATCGTCGTGCAGCGGTCGGGCGACGAGCGGACCCTGAAGGTCACCCTCGGCACGCAGCCGCGCACCGCCGTGCAGGCGGGTTAGAGCGCTCCTCCGGCCGCTTCCGGCGCCGTCGGGTCCGCACCCGAGTCGCCGACGGTCTCGCGCGCCAGGAAGTCCTCCGCCAGCAGCGGGTTCTCCCGCGCGCGCTCGACGACGCGCAGCAGGTCGGCCATCGAGGAGACCTCCTCCACCTGCTCCTTGATGAACCACTGCATGAACTGCTCGGAGGTGTAGTCGCCGTGCTCCCGCGCGAGGTTCGCCAGCTCGTTGATCTGCCCGCTCACGCGCTTCTCCTGCTCGAGCGCGAGCGCGACCGGCGCGACGACGTCGGCGAAGGACGTCTCGGGCGCGGCGACGCCCGGGATGTCGGGGTCCTCCCCCGCATCCATGAGGTACTGCACCATCATCATCGCGTGGTTTCGCTCCTCGAGCGCCTGCCGGTAGAAGAAGGAGGCGAGCCGCGGAAGCGTCTCCGCGTCGTAGTGGACGGCCACCGCCACGTACTGCTGTGACGCGGCGAACTCGTAGCCGATCTGCTCATGGAGGCGATCGACGAAGGCCTGATCTGGCATGGCGCCAACGTATACCGGCTGTCCGGGCCTCCGGCCAAGAAGGACCTCGAGGCGGCCGTCAGGCTCCGTAAGCCGGTCCTTTCATAGACTGCCCCGCCTATGGCGACTTGCCTGGTCACCGGCGGCGCCGGATTCCTGGGCTCGCACCTCTGTGACGAGCTCCTCGCACGCGGCCACCGCGTCATCTGCGTGGACAACCTCGAAACCGGTTCACTAGCCAACATAGAGCACATCCGCGGGCCCGAGTTCGTCCACCTCAACGTGGACATCATCGAGCCGTACCACGTCGAGGAACCGGTTGACTTCGTCTACCACCTCGCGTCTCCCGCGAGCCCGATCGACTACCTGCGGCTCCCGCTGCACACGCTGAAGGTCGGCTCCTACGGCACGCACCACACGCTCGGCCTGGCCAAGCGTCACCGCGCCCGGTTCCTGATCGCGTCGACGAGCGAGGTCTACGGGGACCCTCAGGTGCACCCACAGCCGGAGAGCTACTGGGGGCACGTCAACCCGATCGGGCCGCGCGGCGTCTACGACGAGGCCAAGCGCTACGCCGAGGCCCTCACGATGGCCTACCACCGCCAGCAGGGCGTCGACACGGCGATCGTCCGCATCTTCAACACCTACGGGCCGCGGATGCGCCCCCACGACGGCCGCGCGATCCCCACGTTCCTCCGGCAGGCGCTGCAGGACCGCCCGCTGACGGTGTTCGGCGACGGCAGCCAGACGCGGAGCTTCTGCTACGTGTCCGACCTCATCCGCGGGCTCATCGCGCTCGCCGAGTCCGGTTACCACGAGCCGGTGAACGTCGGCAATCCGGACGAGTACACGCTGCTGCAGCTCGCCCAGACGGTGATCGAGGTGACGGGCTCGCGGTCGGAGATCGTCTACGAGGCGCTGCCGACCGACGATCCCCAGGTCCGCCAGCCGGACACGACGCTCGCGCGCGAGCTGCTGAGCTGGAAGCCTGAGGTGTCCCTACGCGAGGGCCTCGCGAAGACGATCGACCTGGCGGGAGCCGAAGCGCTCGTGGGAGGCGGGCAGCGGTGAGGAGTTGCGCGACTCCGGGCATCATCGGTCGTTGACGTCCAGGCAACCTCCATGCCGAGCACGACCGAAGAGCAACGTCACACCCGGCAGCGGTCGGGGGATCTCGGAGGACTGGATTTCGAGCTGACGGCGCAGGACGTGCGCCGCAAGCGTCCGCCGGCGCTCGCGTTCGTCCTGCGCATGAGCACGCTGCGCCGGCTCGCGCGCGTGCTGTCCCTCGCCGCGCTGGACTTCGCCGGCATCTGGCTGGCGATCTTCGTCGCGCTCAGCGTGAAGTCGATCGTGCTGGAGGACTGGAACCCGCGCGCCGAGGTCCACCAGACGCAGGACATCGTCGCGTTCGCCTACCTGCTGACGGTGCTCCTCTTCGCCCGCTCCGGCCTGTACGCCGACCGCGGCTCGCGGCCGGGGCTGCGCTCGATCGTCTCCTCGCTGTTCCAGGTGACGGTCGTCGCGCTGATCTTCGCGCTGGTGAACGGGGAGGACTTCTCCTCCTACTACATCTTCTACGGGTCGCTGGTGTTCGCGATCGCGATCGTGTCGCTGCTGCGCTGGTCCTACGAGCGGGCGACGGGCGTGATCCTGCGTGCCGCCGGCTACCAACGGCGGGCCGTGCTCGTCGGCACCGGCGAGCACATCGACGCCGTCGCCCATGCGCTGGGCGACAGCGCGCACTCCCCGATCAGCGTCGTCGGCTTCATCTCGCTGACCCCCCGTCCGCGCAACGGGCTCGTGTCGCTGGGCGCGCTGGAGGATCTCGGGACCGTGATCGAGCGCCACCGGATCGACGAGGTGATCATCGCCGATCCGGACTTCCCGGAGGGGGAGACGGTCGAGCTGGTGGATGCGTGTCACGCGCAGGGCGTCCGCGTGCGCATCGCGCCGTCGACGATGGAGCTCCTCGTGCACCGGGCGGAGTTCGTGGCCGGCGAGGCGGTGCCGCTCTTCGAGCTCAAGCCGCCGGTCTTCGAGGGCGTCGACTTCGCGATGAAGCGGACCTTCGACCTCGTCGTGTCCGCCTCCCTGCTCATCGTGCTGAGTCCGCTCCTGCTGGCGATCGGGGTCGCCGTCCGGCTGTCCTCGCGCGGCCCGGCGATCTACCGCTCGATGCGGCCGGGCATCGGCGGCGCGCCGTTCCCGTGCCTGAAGTTCCGCACGATGTACCGCGACGCCGACCAGCGCCAGGCGGACCTCGAGTCGCTCAACGAGGCGACCGGTGCGCTGTTCAAGATGCGCGAGGACCCGCGCATGACGCCGGTCGGGCGGATGCTGCGCCGGTACTCGCTGGACGAGCTGCCGCAGCTGATCAACGTGCTGCGCGGCGAGATGTCGCTTGTCGGGCCGCGGCCGCTGCCCCAGCGCGACTTCGACCGGCTCGAGCCCTGGCACAAGAAGCGCTACCTCGTGCTGCCCGGCGTGACCGGCCTGTGGCAGGTGTCGGGGCGCTCGGAGCTCGACTTCGACGACCTCGTGCGCCTGGACTTCCTCTACCTCGAGCGCTGGTCGGTCTTCCTGGACCTCACGATCCTCGTGAAGACGCTCCCCGCCGTGATGTCGCGTCGCGGCGCGTTCTGAGCGTCCGCGAGCCGCCGCCGTGGCTCCGGCCGCGGTGCGTGCAACGTTATGGGCGTAGAGCGCCCATAACACGTACCGCCGAACTGCTCATCCTGCCGCGCAGCACCACGCGACCGCGTCCGCGAACCGCGGACCGGCGGCGCCGGGCGAGAACTGGGCCGCGATCTCGCCGACGGCGGCGACGCGCCCGCCGTCGCGCGGACGCAGGAACAGCCATTGGTCGGCTGCCGGCCAGGGCACGAGCAGTCGCCGCCCGTCGGGCGACCACGCCGGCGTTCCGAAGCGACCCGGCCCGGCGAACAGCACGGTCGAGCGCAGGCGCCGCGCCGGGTCCAGCAGCTCGACCGCGCTGCGGCCGGCGGCGAGGCTGCGGCGCACCACGGCCACGTGGCGGCCATCGGGCGACCACGCCGGGCTCTGCACGAGCACGCCCCTCGGCACCCGTCGTGACGCCACGCGCCGTCCGCGGGCGTCGAGCAGCACGATGGCCCGGGGTGTCGTCACGAGCACCCGGCGCCCTCCCGGAGACCAGGCGAGCGAGCTGACGCCCTCGAGCGGCGCGGTCCGCCAGAGCCGGCGGCCGGTGTCGACGTCGACGAGCCGGACGCGCGTGTCGCGACCCGCGTACGCGAGCAGCCGCGACGCGTCCGGCCGCCATGCAGGCGCCACGTGCGGGAGCGTCGCGGCGAACGCGCGGTCCCCCATGCCGTCGCCGTTGACGATCCGCAGTTGCGATCCGGCGACGTAGGCCACTCGGAAGCCGTCGACCGGCCCCCAGCGGGCGGCGCCGATCGTCGCGGGGCGGCTCAGCGACCAGCGCACGTCCCCGTCCGGCGCCAGCGCCGCGAGCGTTCCCCGCCGCCACGCGAGGACGAAGCGCCCCCGCGGCGACCACGCCGCGCCCGCGTACGCGCCCAACCGCCGGCGCGTCCCGTCGGAGGACACGAGCCACGCGCTCCCGCCCGCCTGCGCGAGCACCCGACCGCCGCCGGGAAGGGCGCCCAGCGCCGGCGTGGGTTCGTGGTCGCCCACGCCGAGGACGTCGCGCACCCAGCTCCCGACGCCCGAGTCCGGCGAGCTCGCGGCCGCCGCGCCCACGCCGCCGGCGACGAGCGCCGCGGCTGCCAGCGCGCCGAGGATCCACGGGCGGCGCGGCCGGGACGGCGCGTGGTCGGCGTAGGCGGCACGGACGACGCGCCAGGCGCGCTCGCGGGCGGCCGCGTCCTCGCCGCCGGCGCCTCGCAAGGCCTCGCGCAGCTCGCGCTCGGTCATCGCACCTTCTCCGACAGCGCGTCGAGCCCGCGGCGCAGCCGCGAGTTCACCGTCCCGCGCGGCAGCTCGAGCAGCCCGGCGATCTCCCCCGGCGTGAAGTCGAACAGGTAGCGCAGGACGATCACGGCCCGCTGCTCGATCGGCAGGCCGAGGAGTCCCGCGAGGAGATCGTCGTCCAGCGGCCACTCGGCGGTCTCCTCCGGCGCGGCCGGATCGCCCGCCGCCTCCGCGCCGACCTCCGCGCGCAGCGCCCGCGCCCGGGCGAAGTCGATCGCCCGGTTGACGACGATGCGATGCAGCCAGGGGCGCAGCGGGCGGCGCAGGTCGAAGCGCGGCAGGGCCCGCAGGGCCGCCAGGAACGCCTCCTGCGCGATGTCCTCGGCGGCCGCGCGATCGCCGGTGACGAGCAGCGCGGCGCGGCGCGCATCGTCCCAGTGGCGGGCGAACAGCTCGGCCACCGCCTCCTCCGATCCCCGTTGGGCCGCGCGGACCAGGGCCGCCTCGCGAACCTTGCCCCAGCGCGTCAGCGGGCGCTCCCGGAGAACGGGCAGGCGTTCGGCGCGGGTGGCCACATCACGCTGTACGTGGACGCGGTCCGCGGAGGTCCCGGGGTTCACCAGATTCTCACCGGAGATTCACCGACTGGTCACTTTGGGCATCATCTCCGCCTATCAGCTCCGAGGCTCCCTCTCTTCCCGCCGCCTCGACGAGCCTGGATCCGGCCGATGGCCGGATCTGGGACGGCGAGCCCGTCGCCCGCGAGCGCAGCCCCTTCGCCGGCCCCGACGTCGTCGCGCTCATTCCGTCCCTGGTGCTCGGCGTGGGGATGATCGTGGCGATGGTCGTCGTCTCGGCGGGCTACGACCTGCCCGTCCGCGACGCCGACGGCATCCTGGGCGGCCGGATCGCCCTCCTGCTGCTGACGATTGCGGTCTTCTTCGCGATCGACGTCGTCCCGCGCGCGGGACGCCGCTGCGAGTGGGAGCGCGGGCGGCTCCGCGGCGCGATCGCCGCGGTCACCCGGGAGCGCTGGACCGGGCGTCGGGTGGGGATCGTCCTGCTGGCGATCGTCGCCTTCTACATGACGTACTTCGCCTACCGGAACCTCAAGAGCTTCATCCCCCTGATCACGCCCCAGGACCTCGACGGGAGCCTCCTGCGCCTGGAGCGAGACTCGCTCGGCGGCACGGACCCGGCCGAGATCGTGCAGTCAGTCCTGGGGACGGGCGTCTCGGCGCACGTGCTGTCGTCGGCGTACCTGCTCTTCCTCGCGTTCGTGCCGATCTCCCTGGGCGCCTCGCTCATCGCGTCGATCAACCCGCTGCCCGGGCTCTGGTGGACCCTCGCCCTCGGCGTGAACTGGACGCTCGGGATCGCCAGCTACTACCTCGTGCCGTCGATGGGCCCGGCGTTCGTCGCGCCCGAGCTCTTCGCAGGCCTTCCGGAGACAGGCGTGAGCCGACTGCAGGACGCGCTGCTCGTGGAGCGCGCGGAGGTGCTGGCAAACCCGACGGCCACGAACGCGGTGCAGAGCATCGCCGGCTTCGCGTCGCTGCACGCGTCGATCGTGTTCTCCGCGGTCGTCATCGCGCACCTGCTGCACCTGGCACGCTGGCTGCGGATCGTCCTGTGGACGTACCTCGTTCTCACGCTGCTGGCCACCGTCTACTTCGGCTGGCACTACGTGCTCGACGACGTCGCGGGCTTCGCGATCGGCGGGCTCGCGGTGTGGATCTCCGCCCTGTTGACCGGCAATCGCGCCGCGCTGCGGCGACGGAGGACGACATGAGCGCGCCCACCCTCAGCGCATCGCACGCGTCCTCGGCCTGGCGCCAGGTCCCGAACGTCCTCACCCTGCTGCGGATCGCGCTCATTCCCGTCCTGCTCGCGGCCATCGTCGAGGACCCGGACGGGTCGGCGCTCGCGGTCTCGCTGTTCGTCCTCGCGGCCGCCACCGACGTCGCGGACGGGCGCATCGCCCGGCGCCAGGCGGTCGTGAGCACGTTCGGCAAGCTCGCCGACCCGGTGGCCGACAAGCTGCTCGTCGGCGGCGTGCTGGTCACGCTCGCGCTCAACGACTAGGTGGCGGCCTGGGTGGTCGCCGTAGTGGTAGGACGCGAGGCGGCCGTCACGTGGCTGCGGTGGCACGCGAAGCGATCTGGGATCATCGTCCCGGCCAGCTTCTGGGGAAAGGTGAAGATGGTGATGCAGTGCGCCGTGCTCGTCGCCCTGCTCGCGGTCGGCTCGCCGCTGTGGGTCGAGATCGTCCTGTACGTCATGGTCGCCGCGACGGTCGCCTCTGGCGTCGACTACGCGCTGAACCTGCGCGGTCGCGCCGACCCCGCCTGAGATGCGGCTCGCGAGCTTCGGGCCGCGCGGTGGGGAGCAGCCCGCCGTGGTGGACCGCGACGAGCTCGTGCCGCTGGCGCCGCTGCTGCGCGGCGTCGGCATCGCGACGCCGGACATGAACCCGGTCCTCGGGCTCTGGGATCACCTGCGCCCGATGGTGGACGAGCTCGTCGCCTCGCGCCACGCCGAGCGCGTGCCGCTCTCCGGCGTGCGGCTCGGCCCGCCTGTTCCCCGGCCCGTGAGCGTCGTGGGCGTCGGGCGCAACTACGGCGATGCGCCGCCGGGCGAGCCGGCGCCGGTCCCGATCCTGTTCGCCAAGCCGGCGACCGCGCTCATCGGCCCGGAGGACCCGATCGTCCGGCCCGCGACGACGCAGCGGCTGGACTACGAGGGGGAGCTCGCGGTCGTCATCGGCCGGGCCGGGCGCCACATCGCCCCGGAGGACGCGTTCGCGCACGTGGCCGGCTACGCGGTCTCGAGCGACGTCACGGCGTTCGATCTCATGTTCCCGGGGCACGCCGACGACCCGGCGGCGATGCCCGCGCTCCTGCTCCAGCAGCTGCGCGGCAAGGGGCACGACACGTTCCTGCCGCTCGGTCCGTGGATCGTCACGGCCGACGAGGCCGGCGACCCGGACGAGCTGGAGATCGTCACGACCGTGAACGGGCAGGAGCGCCAGCGCGCACGCGCCGGCGACATGCTCGTCGGCATCGCGCGGCTCGTCGCGGAGGCCAGCGGCGTGCTCGCGCTGCATCCCGGCGACGTCATCCTCACCGGCACGCCGCCGGGCATCGGCCTGCAGCAGGAGCCGCCGACGTTCCTGCGCGCGGGGGATGTGGTGGAGATCGCGATCCCGCGGATCGGCAGGCTGCGCAACGAGGTGGTGGACGAGGCGTCCTAGCCGAAGGGGGTCGCCGGCCGATACCCTCCGGAGGGGAGCCGGGGATCTCCTCGCCGATCTTGGTGATGAACAGCTCGCCGCCGTCCCGGCCGCCGAACGTGCAGCTCGTCAGCTGCTCGGCCGGCGTCTGAACCACCGCGTCGTGCTCGCCGTCGGGCGTGTAGCGGCGGACCATGGAGCTCGCGGGCCTGCGGGCGAGGCTGCGGGCGCCCGAGCCGCTGGTAGGGGCGCTCCTGTCCGTGCCCGAGCCGGGCGTCGCGACGATCCTCGGCTCGAGCGGCTTCGACTAGGTCGTCGTCGACGCCGAGCACGGGCCGTTCGACCTGGCGACGCTGCGCGGCGTCCTCGAGGCGCTCGCGGGGACGCCGGCCTACGCGATCGTGCGGGTCGCGGCGAACGACGCCACGCTCATCAAGCAGACCCTCGAGCTCGGGGTGGACGACATCCAAGTGCCCGGCATCGGCGACGCCGCGGCCGCGGGAGACGCCGTGCGCGCGGTGCGCAACGCGCCCGATGGCGTGCGCGGGATCGGCGTGGGGCGCTCGTCGCGCTACGGGCTGGATCTCCCCGCCTACCTGCACGAGGCGAACGCCCGTACCGCCGTGCTCGTCATGGTCGAGGACGCGGAGGGCGTCGCACACGTCGAGAAGATCGCCGTCACGCCCGGGCTGGACACGATCGTCGTGGGCCCGCTGGACCTGTCGAGCAGGGCTCGCACCTCACGCTGATCTTCTTCGACGTCCTCGACCTTGCCGCCGGGGCGCGCGCGGCGGTCGAGGCGGCGCGGGCGAGCCTGGCATCCTCCTCCGGATGAGCGGAGAGGAACGGGCGCTCGCCGCGCCCCGCGAGCAGCGCACGGTCGTGCCGCTGGGAGACGCCGGCGTCGGCGGCGGGCACTTCGCCGTTCTCGCAGGCCCGACGCGGGCGACGGATCGTCAGGCGTCGATCGAGATCGGCAAGGCGTTCGCGGCCGCCGGCGTCGCCCTGCTGCACAACGGCACGACCTCCCAGGACGATCCACACGACCGTCCAACGCGGACGGAGATCTCCATCCTCACCGAGCTGCGCGAGGCGACGGGCCTGCCGGTCGCCGCGCCGATCACGGACATCGCCGACGTCGAGAACGTCGGCGACGCCGTCGACGTCGTGCAGCTCGCCGGCTACCACATGCAGAACTACCGGCTCCTGAAGGAGCTGGGGCAGCTCGACCGGCCGGTGATCCTGCGCCGCGGCACGTCGAACACGGTGGACGAGCTCGTCTCCGCGGCCGAGTACGTGCTCGTCGAGGGCAACCCGAACGTGATCCTCTGCGAGCACGGGATCCGCACGTTCGAGCGCCTCTACGAGGTGACCGTCGACTTCGCCGCCGTGCCGCTCCTGAAGGAGCGCACGCACCTGCCGATCGTCGTCGACCCGACGGCGGCGGAGCGCCCGCACGTCGTCTCGGCGCTCGCGCTCGCCGCGGCGGCGGCCGGAGCGGACGGGGTCATCCTCGAAACATGGCCGCAGCACCTCGACGCCTATCTGGACATCGTCACGCGGGCGACCGCGTGCGCGGCGTCGCTGCAGCGATAGTGGCCCACTAGCTTCATCGCTCATGAGTGCCCCGGTGCAGCAGGTTCCCCCTGCTCAGGCCACATCCGAGGAGGTCCTCCCGACCGCCGGTGACGGTCCGCGCCTCCCCTGGATGGCGCTCCTCGGCGTTGCGGTGTCCGTGCTGTCGCTGGCGGGGGTGGTCTGGTGGGCGCTCGGGCAGGAGCCCCCGACGCTGCCGTCGACCGGCGAGCGGTGGGCCGCCCTGGCCGGCGCGATCGCTCTGTACGGCATCGCCACATGCGTGCGCGGGGAGCGCTGGCAGGCCCTGCTGCGCAACAACGGCGCGCGGCCGCATCGCGCGGACACCTACTCGCTCGTCGCCGTCGGCTACATGGGCAACAACGTGCTGCCGGCACGCGCGGGCGACGCGTTCCGCGTGGTCTTCCTCGCCCCGCGAGCGCAGACCGGCGCCCGGACCGTGATCGGCACACTGCTCGCCGAGCGGCTGCTGGACGTCGCCGTGCTGGGGACGGCGTTCCTCGTCCTCACGTTCGGCATCGTCGACCACGCCGCGCTGCCGAGCGGCGAGCGCCTGCGCTTCGCGGCCGGGGCGCTCGTCGTGCTCGCGCTGCTCGCCGCCGTCGTGGTCGTGGTGGCCCACCGCAAGGGCCACTTGGCGCGGCTGTGGGCGTTCGTCGCCCCGATGATCGCCGCGAGCACCCGGCTGCGCGGGCGCCACGGCGTGGCGATGCTCGCGATCACGCTCGTCATCTGGGCGCTGGAGGCGGGGGTCTGGTGGTCGACCGGGGAGGCGGCTGGGCTGCACCTCGGCGCCGTCGAGGCCTGCTACCTGCTGGCGCTCGCGTCGATGTTCGCGATGGTGCCGTCGGGACCCGGCTACGCGGGGACGATGGACGCGGCTGTCATCTTCGGCGCGCGCGTCCTGGACCGCACGCCGGCCGCCGCGCTGTCCTACCTCCTGCTGGTGCGCTTCGTGCTGTTCGTGCCGATCACGCTGGTCGGGCTCCTGCTCCTCGTCACGCGGTACGGGGGGCTCGCGCGCCTGCGCGCCCTGCGGTCGTGAGCGACCTCGCCGAGGCGATCTGGGAGCACGTGCCCCCGGAGGCCGTCCCGGAGCGGTTCGGGGAGCGGCGCGACTGGCTGCTTGCGCACGTGCCGCCGGGGGCGAAGGTGCTGGACGTCGGCTGCGGCGCCGGCGAGTTCGCCACCGCGCTGCGCGAGGCGGGGGCGGTCCCGGTCGGCGTCGACGTCGCGCGCGAGCCGCTGCGCCGCGCCGCGACTCGCGACCCGGCGCTGGACCTGCGGCTGTGGCCCGCCGGCGAGCCGCTGCCGGTGGAGGACGCCTGGGCGGACATCGCCTGGGCGGGGGAGGTGATCGAGCACGTCGTCGACGTCGCGCCCTGGCTGTCGGAGGTGCGGCGCGTCCTGCGTCCGGGGGGCGAGCTGCTGCTGAGCACGCCGCACCACGGCCCGGGTCGCCTGCTGGCGCTCGCGCTCAGCCCCCGGCGCTTCGCCGAGCACTTCGAGCCGCGTAGCGACCACGTCCGGTTCTTCTCGCCCGCGACGCTGCGCGAGCTGCTCGAGGACCTGGGCTTCGAGGTCCTCGAGCTTCGCCCCGCGCTCCGGCGCAGCACCATCCTCGCGGTTGCGCGGCGCCCGTAGGCTCCGGGACATGCCGAAGGACGACGAGCTGCCCGTCCTGTCGTTCGCCACGCAGGCCGACTTCGAGGCGTGGCTGGAGGAGGAGCACGACAGAGCGCCGGGGCTGTGGATCCGGATCGCCAAGGTCGGCTCGGGCATCCCCAGCATCACGGCCAAGGAGGGCATCGAGGCCTGCCTGTGCTTCGGCTGGATCGACGGCAAGCGGGTCGGCGGCGACGAGAAGACGTTCCTGCAGCGCTACACCCCTCGGCGGTCGCGCTCGCGCTGGTCGAAGATCAACCGCGCATGGGCGGAGCGGCTCATCGAGGCGGACCGCATGCGGCCAGCCGGCCTCGCCGAGGTCCGCCGCGCGCAGGAGGACGGGCGCTGGGACGCCGCCTACGACTCCCCGGCCAACATCACGGTGCCCGACGACCTGCGCGCCGCCCTGGACGCCGAGCCCAGGGCCGCGGAGGAGTTCTCCAAGCTCAACGCGATCAACCGCTACGCGGTGCTCTACCGCGTCCACGACGCCAAGCGCCCGGAGACGCGCGCCCGCCGTATCGAGCAGTTCGTCTCGATGCTCGCGCGCGGGGAGCGCCCCTACCCCTGATCCGCCGCCGCGCGCCGGGCGGCGACGAACGTCGCGATCGTCTCGGCGTCGCGCGGGTCGAGGTAGAGCGCGGGCCGGATCGCGTCCAGCGCGACCTTCGGGCGATCCAGGACGTAGAGCTCAAGCTGTGCGAGTCGCAGCCATGGCTTCGGGTTGTCGGGCTGCAGCCGCACCGCCTCCTCCAGCGCGCCGCGCGCGGCCGCCTCGCGGCCCGCCTTCTGCTCGACCACCGACAGCTCGAACAGCGGCTCCACCGACAGCGGGTTGGCGTCGCGGGCCTCGGTCACCTTGGCCCGAGCGCCGTCGACGTTCCCGCGGTCGAGCAGCGCCAGCGCGTCCTGCCCCAGGCTCGCCGAGCGCTGCGGCCCGGACACCGCCCAGGCGGCGACGAGACCGACCGCGATCGCCGCCACCGCGCCCGACACGCGCAGCGGATCCCGGACGCCGGCGCGGACGCGCTGCGCGAGCGGGCGCTGCAGGGGCTCCCCCCGGAACAGCGGGCCACGGCCGGCGAGGAACCCCGCTGCGACGAGAGCCGGCAGCGCGTTGCCCGGGACGAACCACGTGAAGTCGATGAGGGAATGGATCCCGAACGTGACGACGATCGCGAACAGGGTGAGCAGGGCGACGCGCTCGGGCGTGTAGGGACGGCCGCGATCGCCCGGCAGCAGCGCGGTCGCGCGCAGCGCGCATGCGAGCCAGACGGCCAGCAGGGCGAGCGACGCGGCCAGCCCGAGGATGCCGAGATCGGCGGCGACCTGCATGACGTAGCCGTGGGCGTGACGCACGTCGATCTCGTCCTGCCGGTAGCGCGGCCTGACCGTGGCGTAGCCGCCGGCGCCGACGCCGCGCCAGACGTTGTCGCGGAACGCCTTGAGCGCCTCGTTCCAGTAGCGCGCGCGGACGCTGCCCGCGGCGGTGAGCCGTCCGGGGTCGTTCGGCGGCGGCGTGGCCGACGGGTCCGTGAGCGTGCGCCACGCGTGCGAGATCGAGCCGCCGAAGCCACGGTCCGACAGCGCGAGCGCGGAGGCGAGCGCGACGGGCACGAGCGCGAGGGCGATGAGGATGGCGGTGCCCGCCTGCCTGCGGGTCGCGACGCTCGGCGGCCGCTCCGCCGCGGCGAAGCTCACCGCCAGCGAGGCCACCAGGACGACGAGCAGCACGACGGCGACCGCGAGTCCCAGCTCATAGCCCGCGGACTCGCGCACGGCAAGCTCGATGCGGTCGTCGCTCAGCCCGTGCTGCCCGAAGGCCCACAGGGCGATCGCGATCCCGCCTGCGCTCCCGAGCGCCAGCACCGCGACGCCCCGCAGCCGCAGCGGGACGATCGCGAACCACACGGCGGCTCCGATCCCGGCCGCGAGCAGGGCGCCGCGCGAGTAGGCGAGCAGCATCGTCGCCACCGCCATCGCGACTCCCGGCGCCGCGAGCGCGTTCAGCGCCCCGTGGCCGGTGCGCCGCGCGCCGAGCCACAGCAGTCCCGGGATGCCCATCGCGGCCGCGATCCCGACGGAGTTCCAGTAGCCGAAGGGCTCGCGCAGGCGGGCGTAGATCTCGTCCTCGTTGAAGACCCCGGGCAGCACCTTCGTGAGCAGCGCGTACGCGCTGATGAGGACGGCGCTGAGCGTGATCGCGCCGAGGACCGCCGACCAGCGCCGCCCGGCCAGGTGCGCGAACGCGACCGCGGCGACGAACGCCGCGAGGTAGGCGAGGTGGCGGTTGGTGTCGATCCAAGCGTCCGACGGGTTGACGGCCCACGTGATCGACAGAGCGGCGATCGCCGTGAGGACGAGCATCCCGAGCACGGGCAGCACCCCGTGCAGGCGGTCGCGGGGCGGGGCGGCGACGAGCGCGGCCGCGACGACGCCCGCCGACACGAGGATCATCCCGATCTCCGTGCCGGTCGTCGCGCCGAGGCGCATGCCGCCGTCGGCGAAGGCCGTCACGGCGCAGATCGCCGCGGTGAGGATCAGCGTCACCGCGACGTTGATGCGCGCCTCGCTGCGCGGCGGCGGCGCGGGCGGCAGGACGACCGTGTCGCCCGTCACCGCCGGCGCGACGGCACGGCTAGGCGGATCGGCGACCCAGGACACGGGTCCGGACGCGGGCGCCGGTCACGAGGACGAGCGCGCCCGCGAGGAGGATCAGGAGGCCCAGGACGGACCCCGGAAGATCGCTGGAGTTGCTGACGCCGGGAGCGCGGGACGCGCCCGGCGGGGCGATGGCAAGCCCGGCTTCCCGGATCCCGGCGCCGCCGCCGCTGCGGGCCTCGTCGAGGGCGACGCGCTCCTCCGGGTTCAGCGCCGCGAGCGGGTCGCCGCCGCGCGCGGGCGCGGGCGTCGCGCCGTCGCCGCCGGCTGCGCCTCCACCGCCGCTGGACGGGCCGCCCCCGGTTCCCGTCGAACCGCCGCCGGAGCCACCCGAGCCGCTCGAGCTGCCTCCGCGACCCGCGGCCTGCTCGAGCTGCGCCCGGCGGATGACGGTCTCGCAGTCGGAGTACTCCGAGCTGTCGGTCGCGAGCTGGTTCAGCGCCTCGCGGTACTCGCGTTGCGTGTAGGTCTTGCTGAGGACCTCGTCGTCGGCGCAATCGCGCAGGACGTCGCGGCCGCTGGCCATGGCCGACGCGGGCACGAGCAGCGCAAGCAGCAGGAGCATTGCGAGGGACAGGCGGCAACGCATCGGGGTCACGCTAGCGGCAAGACGCCTGCAAATCCCTCAGCCCACGCCTCGAAGGTGTACGGCGCGACGTCCTCGCGGGCGGCCCTCGCCAATCGCGCCCGCAGCTCAGGATCGTCGCGCAGCAGCCGCAGCGCCGAGCCGAGCGCGGCGGGATCCTCGGCCGGGACGACGAGCCCGTTGCGGCCGTTGCGGACCAGGCCGCCGGCGGCGGCCCCGACCTGGCTGGTGGCGATCACGGGGGTCCCTGCGTGCATGGCCTCGTTGACCACGAGCGCCCAGGGCTCGCGGAACGTGCTGGTGCGGCGCGACGGCACAACCACAACGTCCGCGGTGGCCAGGAAGTTGCGGACCGAGGGCGGCGGCTGGCGGCCGACGGCCCCCGGGTGGCCCTCCACGCCGACCAGCGCGAGGACCGCGGAGGGAGGCTCCAGTCGCACCCGCGACCACGCGGCGAGCAGCACGTCGAGGCCCTTGCCCGGGTCGTCGCGCCCGACGAACACGGCCGCGAAGCCCGCGCCTCGGCGCCAGGGCGGTCCGTCCGGCGGCGCGGACCAGAACGAGCCGTCGACGGCCTGCGGCGCGATCGCCACGCGGCGGGCGCCGTTGCGGCGTGCGAAGGAGGCGACGTGGGGCCCGTACGCCACGACCGCGTCGGCGTCCCGGTAGATCCGCTTCAGGAGGAGCGCTCCGGCGACGTGCGTGGCGCTGCGCGGGTGCGCCCACAGCGCGCTCCACAGCACGAACGGCACGCCCGCCCGGTGCGCCCCCGCCCACGCCGCCGGCAGCGCGACGCGCCCCGCGGTGCCGCACACGACCGCGCGGTAGTCACCCGACGAGGCGAGCGCGAGGACGTCCGCCTGGTCGACGCTCTGCGCCGGCACGCCCGGATCGAGCACGCCGCCCGTCGCGTGGTGGGATCGTCCGCCGAACAGCGCGAGCTCGACGCCGACCCGGTCGTGCAGCGCCCGGAAGGCGCCGACCCGGTCCGGCGGCACGTGGTTCGTCACGAAGAGCACCGGCCGGGGGTCGCTCAACGCAGCGCGTCCTCGTACGCCGCCACGGTCGCACGGCCGCACGCCTCCCACGAGAAGGCCCGCTCCACCGTCTCGCGGGCCAGCTCGCCGAGCGCCGCGCGGCGTCGCGCGTCGGAGAAGAGCTCCTCGATCGCCGCCGCGAGCTGCTCCGGGTCGCCGGGCGGCACGAGCACCATCCCGTCCCCGGCCTGGCTGATCTCCTCGGGCCCGGGCTCGCCGAGCGCCCCGATCGCGGGGAGCCCGCCGGCCATCGCCTCGACGTACACCACGCCGAACGCCTCGTCGGTCGACGGCAGCGCGAAGACGTGGCCGCGGTGCATGACGTCGAGCGCGTCCTCGTGGCGCAGCTGGCCGGTGAAGCGCACGCGCTCCCCGAGGCCGAGGTCCCCGGCAAGGCGCTGCAGCGCCGGGCGCTCGGGTCCCTCTCCGACGATGACGTAGCGCAGCCGCGGAAGGCGGTCGCGCAGCAGCCACAGCGCTCGCATGACGTCGGCGTGGCGCTTGCGCGCGATGAGGTGCGCGACGCTCACCACCGTCGGCTCGCGCTCGGGCGCGGCAAGCGTGCCCGGCATGTCCGCGCCGAGCCGCACGACCCGGCTGCGTGCCGCGCCCAGCACCTGGCTCATCTGCTCGATGCCCGCGCTGTTGGCGAGCACGAGCCGCGCGGAGGACAGCGTCGCCCGGACGGCGGCCGCGCCCTCCGCCGAGCCCGGCGCGGTGTGGAACACGTCGCCGCCGTGGACGGACACGACGAGCGGAGCGCGGATCCGCGCGCGACGCACCGCCTCCCCGGCGGGCACCGCGTTGTGCGCATGGACGAGATCGAACGGGAACGAGCGCCGCAGCCGCCGCAGCGCGAGAGCGAGCGGCGGCGCGGCGTAGGCGCCCCAGCTGCCGTAGCTGCGCGGTCGCGGCGGGGCGAGGAAGCGCACGTACTCGACGTCGAGCCCGTCGAGCCGCGCGCGCGGCGGCTGGCGCAGCAACTCGCGGGCCGACTGCATGGCCGTGCGCGGGCCCTGGCGCATCGCGCGCAGCGGCGGCACCGGGCGATGCAGGACGAGGACGCGAACCTCAGCGCCGGCGTCGCGCGTCGCCAGCGCCTGGCGGTGCGCCCAGACGCCGAGCACCGGATCGCTCGCCCGGGGATAGAACTCCGAGATGACCGCGACCTTCATCGCACGGGCTCCGACCAGCCCGCCTCGGCGCGCGTGACGTACGGCCGCTCGGCCAGGAACGCGCGCGCCTCGGCGATCGGCTCGTCGCGCCCGTACGCCGCCCCGGCCGGGGCCGTGTGACGGATCGGTGTCGCGTCCACCACGCCGACCGGCCAGCCGTGCTCGGCGGCGATCGCGCCCCAGTGGACGTCGAGCCCCCAGCCCATCCGCAGCGCGGGGAACGGCAGCAGCGCCGCGAAGGTGTCGCGGTGCAGCGCGGTGACCGGGCCGATCTCGACGAACCGGGTGCGCCGCGCGTCCTGCCCGGGTCTGCGCCGCGTGACGGGCCACGCGGCGTGCGAGCGGCGCCGGTGCGCGGGCTGCGCCATGCGCAGCCCGGCGTGCTCGGCGGCGCCGATGAAGCGGTCCAGGAACCGTCGCGGAAGTTCCACGTCGTCGTCGAGGATGACCAGCCAGTCGGCTGCGGCCAGCTCGTCCCCGAGCGTCGCGAGCTCCGCCCGCAGGCGCTCGAACTTGCCGCGGTCGTCCATGTCCACGACGCAGGCGACGACGTCGTGCTCGGAGCGCCGCAGCTCCGCGACGGCCGCGTCCATGAGAGAGCCGGGGCGGCGGATGCCGGCGACGAGCACCCGCCGGCGCGGCGCCCTGGGCGTCCGGCGACGCAGCGCCTCCGCGTCGAGCGCTCGGTCGGCGAGCGCCCGCAGGACGTCGCGGCGCCCGCCCACAGTGCCGCTGCGGCCGGCGAGGAAGTCGTCGACGCCGGGCCTCGCCGCGGGCGCCTGCGGCGCGAGTGCCTCGCGCACGCGCCCCGCCGAGTGCGCGGCGAGCACGGGCCCGTTCATGCAGGCGCGCAGCGGCCCGTGCGCGATGCAGCCCGCGAGCACGCGCAGCTCCGTCAGCAGCGACGGCGTCGTGCCCTTCACGCCGTCGAAACGGCGGCTCGCGCGGCCGCGATGCCACGCGGCGCGGGCGAGGGAGCGCAGGCGAGCGTCGTCGCCCGCGCGGCGGTGCTCGAGCGCCGCCGCGGCGACGTAGCGGATGCGCCCGCCCGTGGCAAGGAGCCGGATCTGCCACTCCTGCTCGTCGCCGTAGGTGCCGAGCGACTCGTCGAAGGCGCCGATGCGCTCCAGCGCGCTGCGCCGCACCGCCATGTTCGCGCCCCACGCGTGCGGCGCGTCGACGTCGCGCGGACCCAGGTCCAGGAAGGTGATCGGCAGGCCCTCCCGGCCGCACGTCCGGAACGCGTGGTCCTCGATGCGGGCGATGATCGGCCCGGTGAGCACGCCGACCTCCGGCGGCTCGCGCTCGTGGGCGGCGAGGAGCGCGGCGAGCCAGCCGGGGCGGACGCGCACGTCGTCGTCGACGAAGGCGAGCAGGTCCGCGTCGGTGTGCCGCGCGGCGGCGTTGCGCGCGGCGTTCAGGCCGCGGGCCGGCTCGAGGACGAGCAGGTCGGCGCCGCGGCGGCGCGCGACCTCCTGCGTCTCCGCGTCTCCGCCGTCGTCGACGACGAGCACGTCCGCTCCCGCCGCCTGGGCCTGCGGCACGACCGATCCCAGCGCCACGTCCAGGTACTGCGCACGTCGATGGGTCGGGATGATGACGGAGGCCCGGGGCAATGATCCTCTTCCTCCACCACTCATACCGGACGACCGGCGGCGAGGAGCGCGTCGTCGCCGACCTGCGCTGGCTCGTCGAGGAGCACCTCGGGGAGCCGACGGCGCTGCTCGGACGCGACTCCACGACCCTCCGCCGCGCCGCGGCGGCCGCCGGGCTGCTGGGCGGCGGACTGCGCCCGCAGGCCGTGGCGGACGCGGTGCGCGCGAGCGGCGCGCGCATCGTGCACGCGCACAACCTCAACCCGACGTTCGGCTGGCGCGCGCTGGCCGCGGCCCGGGCCGCCGGTGCCCGCACGGTCCTGCACCTGCACAACTACCGGCTGGTCTGCGCGGTGGGGACGTGCTTCACCCGCGGCGAGGACTGCACCCGCTGCCACGGTCGCGACACGGCGCCGGGCGTCCGGCTCAACTGCCGCGGCACCGGTCCGGAGGCGGTCGCCTACGGCCTGTCGCTCGCGCTGTGGCAGCGGCGCATGGTCGAGCACGCGGACGCCGTGGTGGTGCCCAGCGCCGCCGCCGCGGAGCGCCTGCGCGCGATCGGCGCGCCGCTGCCCGCGCACGTCCACGTCGTCGGGCACGTCGTGCGGGAGCTCGCCGACGCGCCCGCGGGCGGCGCCGCGCACGCGCTCATCGCCTCGCGCCTGGCGCCGGAGAAGGGGATCGACACCGCGATCGACGCCTGCCGTCGCGTCGGCCTGCCGCTCGTGATCGCAGGGGACGGTCCCGAGCGCGCCCGCTTGGAGGCGAGAGCGAACGGCGGCGACGTGCGGTTCGCCGGCCACGTCGCGGCAGACGAGCTCGCGGCGCTGCGCGCGAGCGCGGGCGTGGCGCTCGTGCCGTCGCGCAGCGCCGAGACGTTCGGCCTCGCGGCCGCCGAGGCCATGGCCGCCGGCGTGCCCGTGGTCGCGAGCAGGATCGGCGCGCTCGCCGAGCTCGTGGCCGACGACGGCGCGCTCGTGCCGCCCGGCGACGCGGCCGCGCTCGGCGCGGCCGCCCGGGCGCGCTTCGCGCACGCGGACGCGGCGGCCCGGGGCCTTGCCCGCGTGCGCGCCGTCGCTGCGCCGGAGGCGGTCGCCCCCGCGCTCGCGGCCGTCTACGAGCGAGTCTGAACCGGGCGTTGCTACTCGTCGGACGTAGCCGGCGCGTCCGGATCGAGCTTCGGGCCGTCCGTCGGCGCGACAGGCGCGGCAGGCGACGCGCCGACCTCCGAGCTGCCGGTCGCGGTCGGCGCGTTCGGGTCCGGAACCGGGCCGGTGTATGCCGGCGGCGGAGGAGGCGCCGAGGAGGAGCCGCCACCGCCTCCGAGCAGCTTCTTGGCGGCGAGCCCCGCTGCCGCGAGGGCGGCGCCGATGACGCCGAACAGCTTCCACGGCGCGCGCTTGGCCGCCTTCGCGGCGCCCTTGGCGAGCTGCCACTCGCCCCAGGCTTTCGCGATCGACGCGACCGTGTCGAGCGTCTGGTCCTTCTTGGTCTTCCTCTTCCGTCGTCCGATCAGGGGGAGCCTCATCGTCGTTTCCCTCCGCGGGTGGTCGTCGCAGTCGCGCGCATGGTACGGGCCTTCCCTCGCGGCAGGCCGCCTACACTGCGCCGCCATGCGCGCACTCGTGACCGGCGGCGCCGGTTTCATCGGCTCGAACCTCGTCGATGCCCTCCTCGCTCGCGGCCACGACGTGGACGTGATCGACGACCTCTCCTCCGGCAAGGAGAGCAACCTCACCGGCGCGCTGGAGGCGGGCGCGCGGCTGCACACGGGCGACATCCGCGACGGCGATGCGATGCGCGAGCTCATCGCGAGCGCGAAGCCCGAGGCGATCTACCACCTCGCCGCGCAGATCGACGTGCGCGTCTCGGTCGCCGACCCGGCGTTGGATGCGCGCACCAATGTGGAGGCGACCGCCGCGCTGCTGGAGGCCGGGCGCGTGAACGGCGCCCGGCGCTTCGTCTTCGCGTCCACGGGCGGCGCGATCTACGGCGAGACCGACGTCATGCCGACGCCGGAGACCGTCGAACCGCGTCCGATGGCGCCGTACGGCACGAGCAAGTTCTGCGCCGAGCAGTACCTCGGCCTCTACGAGCGCCTGCACGGGATGTCGACGGTGGCGCTGCGGTTCGGCAACGTGTACGGCCCGCGCCAGGACGTCCACGGCGAGGCCGGCGTCATCGCGATCTTCTGCGGCCGGCTGCGCCGCGGCGAGCCGCTGCGCGTCTTCGGCACGGGCGAGCAGACGCGCGACTACATCTACGTCGGTGACCTCGTCGACGCGATCGCGACCGCAGGCGAAGGCGACGCGACCGGCGCCATCAACCTCGGCACCGAGGAGGAGACCTCGGTGCTGCGCGTGGCGGAGCTCCTCTCCAAGCACGCGGGCTCGGACGCCGAGCTCGACCTCCAGCCCGCACGGCTGGGCGAGATCGAGCGCTCCGTGCTGGCCGCGGACCGCGCCCGCGAGCTGCTCGGCTGGACCGCAGCGACCCGCATCGACGAGGGCCTGCGCCTGACCTGGGAGGCCTCCGCCTCCGCGTAGCCGGTCGGAGCCGCCGTGCCCCGCGTGAGCGTCCTCGTCCCGACGTACAACCACGCGCCGTTCGTGCGCGAGACGCTGGACAGCGTCCTCGCCCAGGACCACCCGGACTTCCGCGTCGTCGTGGCCGACGACGCCTCCCCCGACGGGACGGCCGACATCGTCGAGGCGCACGCCGGCGGCGACCCCCGCGTGCGGCTGCTGCGCGCCGAGCGCAACCTCGGCCTGGCGGGCAACTTCAACCGTCTGCTCGGGGCCATCGAGGGCGAGTACTTCGCGTGGCTGGGCGGCGACGACGTCATGCTCCCCGGCAAGCTCTCCCGGCAGGTGGCGGCGCTCGAGGCTCGCCCGGACGCCGCCGGCTGCGTGCACGACGCCGACGTCTTCCTCTCGGAGTCCGGCCGGTCGCTCGGGCGCTTCAGCGAGGTCTACAACGGGCGGCGCGGCGTCCCCGATCGCACCGTCGCCGACTGGTTCTCGCCGTTCGACTTCGTGCTGCCCTCGACGATGATGGTCCGCACGGCGGCGCGCCCGGAGGCGGACTACGACGAGCGCCTGCGCTTCGCGAACGAGACGGTCTTCGACATCGAGACGTTCCGCAACGGCCCGTGCATCGGCCTCGACGACGTCCTCGTCCGCTACCGCCGCCACGAGGGGAACATCACGCGCAACCCCGCGATGCGCGCAGGGGTCCTCGAGGAGCTGCTCATGGCGATGGCGATCGTCCAGGCCCGCCACCCCGAGCTCACGCGCCTCGCGCGCCGGCGGCGCACGAGCCTGCTCATGGCGGCGGGGCTGGATCGAGCCGTGAACCGCGACGCGCGCGGGGCCGCGCGCTACCTGTGGGCGGCGCTGCTCGACGGGGGCGTCGTCCGCATGGCTTCGGCAGCCCTCGCCTACGCGCGGCTGCAGGCGCGCCGCCGCCGGGCGGGCGTGCGCGTGCCGGCCTGAGCGTCGGTCAGAGCTCCGCCCGCCAGCGGCCGACGACCTCCGGGGGGTACCCGCGGGCGAACCGCTGCGTCCACGGGTACGCGGGCCCGCCGCCGTCGGGGAGGCGGAGATCCGCAGCCGGCCCGCGCCGCCGCGCCGGCACGCCGGCCACCAGGTCGCCTGCCGCGACGTCGGCGACGACGACGCTGCCGGCCGCGATGACCGCGTGCGCGCCGACCCGCACGCCCGGAAGGACCGTCGCCGACGCACCCACGACGCAGAAGTCCTCGATCGCGGGGCCGCGATGGGGGCCCTCGCTTGGCGGGAGGCGGTCGTTGGTCAGCGTCGCACCCGGGAACAGCCAGACGTAGGAGCCGATGGTCGTCTGCTTGGGGATGAAGACGTTGCTCTGCGAGCGGACGTGCTCACCGAACGTCGTGTCGCCCTGGAAGTCGCCGTAGGACCCGATCTGCAGCCCGTCGCCGGCCACGTTGCCCTCCCGCACGGTGACGTGGTGGCCCGTGCGCAGGCCGGCGCCGAAGCTCGAGCCCGCGTACAGGACGCTGTGCGAGCGGATGTGGGCGTCGGGGCCCACGACGAGCGGCGCGCCCTGCGCCGCCGGCGTCGGGAGGCCCAGGACGCAGTGGCTCTCGACGACGCCGCCCGCGTCGATGCGCACGCCGTCGTGGACGATCGTGAAGGCGCCTACGACGATGTCGGGCGCGAGCTGCGCGCCGGGCGCGACGATCGCGGTGGGGTGGACGCTCATGGGCCGGGCCGTGGGCGGCCCAGTCTATGCTGGCCGCCGCGATGGGCCTCGCCGACTGCCGGATCATCGAGCTTCCGCGGATCACCGATCCCCGCGGGAACCTGACCTTCATCGAGGCGCACCGCCATGTGCCCTTCGAGATCGAGCGCGTCTACTACCTCTACGACGTGCCCGGCGGCGAGACCCGCGGCGGGCACGCGCACCGGCGCCTCGAGCAGCTCATCATCGCGATGTCCGGGGCGTTCGACGTCGTTCTCGACGACGGATACGAGCAGCAGGTCTTCCCGCTGAACCGCTCGTACTACGGCCTCTACGTCCCCACGATGGTGTGGCGCGAGCTCGTGAACTTCTCCTCGGGGTCGGTCTGCACCGTGCTCGCCTCCCGGCCCTACGAGGAGGAGGACTACTACCGCGACCACGACGAGTTCGTCGCCGCCGTGCGCGCCCGCGACGGCATGCCGGGGCCCGCCGCGCCGTGACCGTCGCCTTCCTCGACCTGCGCGCGACCCACGACGAGCTGCGCGAGGAGCTGCACGCCGCTGCGGTGCGGGTGATCGACTCGGGCCGGTACGTGCTCGGGCCGGAGCTCGAGGCGTTCGAGGACGAGTTCGCCACGCTGTGCGGCGTGCCGCACGCGATCGGCGTGGGGTCCGGCCTCGATGCGATCGAGCTCGCGCTGCGCGCGCTTGACATCGGGTCCGGCGACGAGGTGATCGTCCCCTCCCACACTTTCATCGCGTCGTGGCTGGGCGTGACGCGCACCGGCGCGACGCCCGTCCCCGTCGACGTCCGTGAGGACACCGCGAACCTCGACCCCTCCCGCATCGAGGAGGCGATCACGGAGCGCACGCGCGCCGTGATGCCGGTACACCTCTACGGCCAGCCGGCGGACATGGGGCCGATCGTCGCCGTCGCGCGCCGCCACGACCTTGCCGTGGTCGAGGACGCCGCGCAGGCGCACGGCGCGCTGCTCGATGCGCGGGTCACGGGGTCGCTCGGCGACGTCGGCGCGTTCTCGTTCTATCCCGGCAAGAACCTGGGTGCGCTCGGCGACGGCGGCGTCATCGTCACGCACGATCCCGCGCTCGCCTACCGCTGCCGCGCGCTGCGCAACTACGGCTCGCCGCGCAAGTACGTCCACGACGCGCAGGGGACCAACAGCCGGCTCGACGAGCTGCAGGCGGCCCTGCTGCGCGTGAAGCTCGAGCGCCTGCCGGAGTGGAACGCGCGGCGACGCGCCGTGGCAGTCGCGTACCTGGACGGGCTGGAGGGCGTGGTGGCGCTGCCCGTCGTGCATCCTGGCGCCGAGCCGGTGTGGCACCTCTTCGTCGTGCGCCATCCGGAGCGCGACGCGTTCCAGGCGCGGCTGGGGCAGCGGGGCATCGAGACGCTCATCCACTACCCGACCGCCGCGCACCGCACGGGGGCCTACGCGGGGCTGACGGTCGATCCGTCGCAGGTCGTCGTCGCGGAGCGGCTCGCCGCGGAGGTGCTCTCGCTTCCCATGGGACCCCACCTGGACGATGCGGCGGTGGCGGAGGTCGTCGCCGCGGTCCGCGCGTGCGCGTAGGGTTCGACGCCGCCTCCCTCGTGCTCAACCGCGCGGGGGAGTACCGCTATGCGGCGGCGTTGCGGGCCGCGCTGGCGGCACGTGACGACGTGTCCCTGCATGAGCTCTGGCCCGGCCGGCGGGTGCCGCATCGGTTCGTGGGGCGCGTCGCGCTGCAGGCCGCGGTGCAGGGGGTCTGGTATCCGCTCGCGGTGCCTGTGGCCGCACGGCGGGCGCGGCTCGACGTGCTGCACCACCCGCGTTACGCGGTGTCCCCCGAGCCGGGCCTGCGGGTGCCGATCGTGGCAACCATCCCCGACGTTCTCCCGTTGAGCGATCCGGAGCTGTTCTCGGCGCCGATCCGCGCGAACTTCCGCGCCCTCGCTGGTCCCCTGGCTCGCCGCGCGGCGATGGTCATCACGCATTCCCATGTCTCCGCTCGAGAGATCGTCGAGCGCCTCGGTGTGCCGCCAGACCGGGTGGTTCCCATCCCGCACGGCGTCGACCCGCGCTTCGCGCCTGGAGGCGGCGACCAGACGACGCTCGATCGCCTAGGCCTGGACAGTCCCTATGTCGCGTGCGTGGGGACGCTGGAGCCTCGTAAGAACCTGGCGGCCGTCGTGCGCGCGGTCGCTCGGCTCGGCGAGGATGTCTCTCTCGTCGTCGTGGGAGGGCGAGGCTGGCGCAATGCCGACTTCGACGCCGAGGTCGCTCGCGTCCCCGGCAAGGTGGTCCTCACGGGCCACGTGAGCGACGAGGAGCTCGTCGCGATCATGGGCGGCGCGCGGTGCTTCGCATTTCCCTCACTTGGCGAGGGCTTCGGGCTGCCGCCCCTTGAGGCAATGGCGTGCGGAACGCCGGTCGTGACATCCGACCGCTCGTCACTGCCCGAGGTCGTGGGCGACGATGCGCTCGTGGTGGATCCGAGCGACGACGAGGCGATCTCCGCGGCCATCGAACGGCTGCTGCACGACGACGCGCTGCACGCTCGGCTGCGCCAATCCGGCCTGAAGCGAGCGGCGTCCTACACTTGGGACCGTTGCGCCGCCGAGACGGTCGGTGCCTATCGCGTTGCGACGGCTTGAGCGCAACCTGCGAATCGCTCGCTCGTTGAGAGTCCGGCGAGGGTCGCAACTTCACCACCATGAGCACCGTCGAGCAGACACAGCGCCACTCCCGCGCGGGCACCGCCGCGGGCCCGCCCGTGGTCTCGATCGTGATCCCCTGCCTGAACGAGGCGGACAACATCGAGGAGTGCGTCCGGCGATCGCGCGCGGTGCTCGAGGCGCACGGGTTGCGCGGCGAGGTGCTCGTGGCCGACAACGGCTCCACCGACGGCAGCCCCGAGCTTGCCGCGGGCGCCGGCGCTCGCGTGATCCACGAGGAGCGCCGCGGCTACGGCAGCGCCTACCTCGCCGGGTTCGCGCACGCTCGCGGCGAGTACATCGTGATGCTCGACGCCGACCTGACGTACCCGTTCGAGCTGATCCCGCGCTTCGTCGACGAGCTCGAGAACGGCGCCGAGCTCGTGATGGGCGACCGGATGGACAACATCGAGCCGGGCGCGATGCCGTGGCTGCACCGCTACGTCGGCAATCCCATCCTCAGCGGCATCCTGAACCTGTTCTTCCGGACCGGCGTGCGCGACGCGCACTGCGGGATGCGCGGCTTGCGGCGCGACATCCTGCCGCGGCTGGATCTGCGGACGCCCGGCATGGAGTTCGCGTCGGAGATGGTGATCCGCGCGTCGAAGGAGAAGCTTCGGATCGCGGAGTTCCCGATCACGTACCACCCGCGCGGCGGGGAGTCCAAGCTGTCGAGCTTCCGCGACGGCTGGCGCCACCTGCGCTTCCTGCTCGTCCACAGCCCCACGCACCTGTTCCTGTGGCCGGGGATCGTGCTCGCGGCGCTCGGGGTGCTGATCATGGCGGTCGTGTTGAGCGGCCTCGACATCGTCGGCCGCCAGCTCTACCTGCACTCGATGATCACGGGCAGCCTGCTGCTGGTGGTCGGGACGCAGATCACGTCACTGGGATTGTGCGCCCACGCCTACGGCATGTACTTCATGGGCGACCGCGACCCGTGGTTCGACCGCATGCGCCGGCGGTTCCGGCTCGAGCACGGGCTCATGCTGGGCGGCGCGATCATCCTCGTCGGCTTCGTGGTGTGCGCGGTCGTCGTGGCGATCTGGGCCCACCGCGGGTTCGGGTCGTTGTCCGAGGAGAGCCTTGCCGTGTTGGGCGCGACGCTCCTCATCGTCGGCATCCAGGTCTTCTTCGCGTCGTTCCTGCTCAGCATCCTGGGCCTGCGGCGGCGTGAGCCGGGGTCGTAAGCGCCCCCCGGCGTCGGCTGAACAGCCACCGCGCTTCAGGTCGGAGGCGCAGGCGATGCAGGAGGCGAGCCGCCGCAACCGTGCGATCGGCCAGCGAGGCCGCCACGCGGGCTTCTGGATAGAGGCGCGGCTGCCTGATGGTGCCTGGACAGTCGAGTTCCGAGTCGAGAAGCGTTCGAGGGACGAGAAGCGTTCCTGGTGGAGTCGATTCTGGAGCTTCGTCTGGGAGGCGATCACCGGGTATTGGTAAGCGACGTCAGCGCCGGCATCGGTCGCTGGCCGCATCCGTTGCGGGCCTCACGACCACCACCGGCCACCCTCGCTCGGTGGATCAGGCGCATCGATGCCCGCACGACGCAGGCACCAGCGCCAACCACGACCGATCAGACGCACGACCGCCATGGTCGCCGTGAGGACGTGACTGAGAAGCAACGAACTCATCGGGGAGCGCGCGCCCTCAGCTCGATGCCCAGCAAGATGAAGAAGGACACGAGCCAGGCGATCACGCGCACGGTCTGGCCGACGCCCAGCAACTCCCCGAGGAGGCCCTTGCTGAAGCCCGACGCGCCGGCCGCGGCGAGGAGGGCCGCGAAGAAGAGGTAGAGCGCACGGCGGCGCCTCGACGGTGACGGGCGGCCGCTCATCGTCGACGCTGCCAGTACAGGTGTCTTGACCACCAGGGCTGTCCCTCGCTCGTCCTGTGTGCGAGGAGCAGGCTCGCGCCGCCCGCGAAGTTCGCGATCACGCTCAGCGCCGCCCCGATGGCGCCGCTGGGCAGGCGATCCAGGGCCAGCAGCAGGAAGAACGAGGCCCACACCAGCCAGAGTAGCCACCTCATGACGCGCAGCACGCGGCGGCGTTCTTTGCGACGTCGTTCAGCCACGACCCGTCATCCCGTGGTCCCCGGATCAGCTCAGCATCGGGTGGAGGCCATGCGCAGCCAAGATGGCGTCGGAAGCCGGCGACCACGTGGCGCCCGTTACGCGCGCGCCTCGCGCCGCCCCGGCCGCCGCCAACGCAAGACAACGATGACTGCGACCCATACCGGGATGGCGGTCAGCGCGAGCGCGGCTAGGGCGCGAAGCGCGTCGAGCACGCTGCGGTTGAACAGCACCATTGCGAGGGCGACGACCGCGAGCAGCGCAACGGCGTTGAGGACGCGGCTTCGTGTCAGGCGCGTCGCATCGGCCGGGTCGCTCCCGGGCCCGGACTGCCAGCGCCGCTCGATCTCGTCGACAACGGTGACGCTCACGATCAAGGCTACGGGGAGGAACGGCCAGGTCGCGGAATCGGCGCCCAGCCAGCGGGTCACCGGATACGCGACGGCGAGCGAAACGAGGAAGACGAGTGCCCGGCCGATGATGGTGAGTCGCGCCGGCATCCTTGACGGATCACGCGTGAGCAGCATCGCGTTCACCGTCGAAGTATCGGGGCCCGCCGCACCTGATGGACAAGGATTCGACCGCGTGCCGCGTCACACCGGAGCGCCCTGTCGGCTCGTACCTGCCGCCGCCGGTGCGTCACTGAGCATCGAGCTCCGCCAGACCTCCCAGCTCCGTGAAGATCTCAGGCGTGCACGGACAGACCCAGCTGACCAGCATGCCGTGAGGAACGGGCTCCAACGGGTGGTTATGCCTGGGGCAGGGCGGCCACTGGTCGGTTGTGATCTCGGCCACCATGTCCTGGAGCTGCTCGAGGTTGTCGACCAGCTGTGTCGCGAACTCTCCCTCGGTGAGGAACACGAGTGTGAGCCCGCTGCAACCATGGCGGACCGAGATCGCTGTCGAGAGCGGCTCGGGCACCGAGTACCCGGCGGCCGCTGCAGCCGCGCGCTGGATGTCGAAGTGGCTCCTGAGGTCGCCGAGCTCGACGACTTCGATCCGGAAGGGTTCGTCGGTGCTCCGAAGATCGGCCCGAAGGCCGCGTGCTACGGCGTGTACGCGTTCGGCGCGGGAGAGGTCGCGGCTCATTTGGAGGCGGACGAACCCGTCAGCCAGCTCCGGTTGCGTGGGGCTGCGCCAGCCCGTGAAGCCGTTGGCGATGAAGCCGGGCTCATCTCGGGCGAGGTCGAGTTCCGCAGCTTGGAGCAGCTCGTCCGTCAGCCGGGCGGCTCAGCCGCACGCCCGCCTCCTTCGCCAGGCTCGGCGCACGAGCCGGCCTGCAATGCCTGCCGCGACGCAGATCCCCAGCCAGAGCAGCCCGCCGGTGAGTGAGAACGAGCCGTCCGGCTCGACGAGCGCCATCCCTAGCCAGGAGAGCGCTATAAGCCAGGCGCCCGATCGCGAGACCGAGCCGCCTCAAGCGTCCTCCGAGCGTCCAACCCATCCGTTTCGCGGCGGTGCAGCCGCCGGCGCCTCGGTCCGGCGCGCTTCGTCGGCCCTCACGCGTCGCCGCATCAGCACGTCCAGTGCGAGCGATCCAGCGCCCGCGACCATGCCGCCGACGAACATCACTATGCCGAACGGAGGATCGGGCAGGCTGCCGGTAACGGCGGGATGACGCACGCGGCCCAGATGAACCACAGCGCCCACCTGCCGTCGGTCATGAGGACGAGTGAGCGAGGCGCATCCTCGGCCTGTGTCCGATCTGCGGCGTCGACGACGAACATCACCACGAATACCGCCGCCATTCCCCAGAAGATCGACGCCGGCAGACGGGCGCCGAGGAGAAATGCGCCTCCGCCACCGCCCGCCAACACTGCCGTCGCGAGCAGCACGCGGATGCCTTTCACAGGCGCCAAACCGTACGGCAGCTCCGGCGATGCCTGGCCGAATCTCCGATGATCGTGACGAGCGGAGAGCCCCAGCCCCGAGCCAGGCCCTCTGCTAGGCGCGTTGTGGCACTGGCCCTGCGTCGCGCACCGCCGGTGTCTTCGCCGGCTCAGGGCGCTTGACCGGCTCGGGCTCCTCGACCGGCTGCGGCCGCGGCAGCTCGATCGGCTCGACCCTGATCGTCTTGGAGGGACCGGAGAGCGTCATCCTTCCCACACTGTAGACCGCCGCAGAGGCGGGCTACGCGGGAGCAAGAACGCTGATGTCCTGCGCCCTGGCGATCTCGTGCATGCGGACGTCGTTTGACGAAGGCGGACGTGTCGATGTACAGCATCGCTGGTCAATGACGATCCGCCCGCAGCTCGTCGATGACCTGCTCACTCGGCGGACCGGGCGCGGAGAGCGGTGCTGGTAGATCCTCCGGGCGCATCGCGGCGGGCGTTGCACCAAGCTCGGTGACCAGGAACGACACCGCGTCGTCGTGGCCAGGAGTGGGCGCGAGCACCGCGAACTCGGCGTCGCCAAATGCCCCGCCGGCCTTGAAGCGAGTGAGGTAACGCCTGAGGCGTTGCCGCGATTGCCTGATGCCGACGCGCCGCACGTGTGTCAGCGGTAGCCCTGACTACACCCGCGCCCGCAACCAGTCAACGGTCTGCGCGACGCCCTCGCGCATGCCGATCCGCGCCTCCCACCCCAGGACGCGCCGCGCCTTCTCGACGCTCGGCCACCGGCGCTGCACGTCGACCTCGAACGTCGGCAGGTGCTCCAGCGCGAACGCGTCGGGGTCGCGGCCGCACTCCTCCCAGATGACCCGCGCGATCTCGGCGACGGTCATCTCCTCGCCGGCGGAGATGTTGAAGTCCTCGTTGACGGCATCCGGATGCGCGAGCGCCGCCGCGATCCCGTCGGCGATGTCGTCGACGTGCGTGATCGTGCGCGTCTGCTCCCCGGAGCCGAAGATCGGCAGCGGCGCGCCGTCGGGCAGCGCCAGGCACTTCTTGATGACGTCGGGGACCATGTGCGCGATGCCGGGCTCGTCCTCGGGCATCTCGCCCGGCCCGTAGGCGTTGAACGGACGGCAGATCGTGTACTCCAAGCCCTCCTCGTCGTGCGCCGCCCGCACCCACACCTCGCCCAGGAGCTTCGAGAACCCGTACGCGGAGCGAGGCCACGGGCACTCCCACACGTGCTCCTCGGTCGTCGGGAACTGCGTCGCCCGCTCGAACACCATGGACGACGACACATAGACGAACCGGGAGACCCCCTCCAGCACGGCCGCGCGCACCACGCCCCCGTAGAGCGCGCTGTTCACCTCGCTCAGCGTCAGCGGGAGCTTGTGGAAGTTCGCGATCCCGCCCACGATCGCCGCCAGGTGCACGACGTGGGTGCAGCCACGCGTCGCCGCGACCGCCTGATCCAACGACCGCAGGTCCCCCTCATGCACCTCGCACTCCGACTGCATCCACGCCGGCGCGGGACGCTGGTCGGACACGCGGACCTCCCAGTCGCCATCGCGCAGGAGACGGCGGACGACGGCGGCGCCGATGGTGCCTGCGCCTCCCGTGACGAGCACGCGGTTCATCGTCCCGGGACGCTAACCGTCAAGCCGTGGGCGCGAGCTGCGGCCTCCAGTCGCCCGTCGTAGGCGAACAGCACGCCACAGCGATCTCCGAGCGAGAGCGCGGTCGCGAGGTGGATGGCGTCGAGGGAGCGCAGGCCGACCAGCTCGCCCGCGTCGCGGCGCACGTCGGCGTCGACGTCGAGGAGCCACAGCGCGGACAACAGCCGTCGGGCGGAGTCGACCCGTCGCGGATCGCGTCGTCGGACCCCGAGCACCACTTCGACCTCGAGCAGCGCCGACGACGCCCACGCCCATTCCCTGACCGCCTCACGGAGCTCGATGGACTCTCGCTCCCCGAGGATCAGCTTCAGGAAGGCCGAGGCGTCGAGGTAGGCAAGCTCCCCGGCGGCCGTCATATCCGGTCTTCGCGAAGCTCCGCGAGGATCTCCTCGCTGGACGGCCCGTCCGGCGGGATGCTCGCGCGGATCTCGTCGGACAGCGCGAGCGCCTCCTCAGGCGAGATGGTCGGCCGCGTGACGCCGCCGCGCTCGTCGAGCCACCGGTCGAGCTCCGACCTCGGGTCCTGCTCGACGACCGCCTGCGCCCCGCGCAGGACGAGCTCACGGGCGAGCGCGGCTGTGGGCTTGGAGCGCCCGAGGATCGGCGCGGCGGCCTTCAGAGCGGCGTCGAGCTCGGGATCGCGGGTGAGCGCGATACGCGGGTGCTTCGTCGGCACGCCATCGAGTGTAACACCGGGTGTTACTCCAGGGCCGGAGTGAGCGCGACCACCTCGGCCGCGTAGCCGAAGACCTGCCCGGCGCCGAAGCAGTTCCACGGATCCACGACGAGCGGATCGCCCGCCGCCAGCTCGCTGATCCGCGCCAGCGGCCCGGGGCCGCGGAAGACGCTGTGGTTCGTCGCCACGACGACCGCGTCGGCGTCGCGCACCGCGTCGTCGAAGGACGACGTCGGCGTCGCCACCTGCGGATCGTGCACCGCGACGTCGGCCAGCTCGCGCTCCAGCAGCCGGATGAGCTTGTGGGCGAGCGAGTCGCGCTCGTCGTCGGTGTCCGCCTTGAACGCCAGCCCCAGCACGGCGACCTTGCGGCCCGACAACGGGCCCAGCCGCCGCTTGATGCCCTCGACGAGGAACAGCGGGACCGACTCGTTCACCCGCGAGACGGCCAGCAGCATCCCCGGCGCGGCCGAGCGCTCCTCGGAGAACGCGAAGTCCTTGCGCAGGCAGGTCCCGGCGGTGAGCCCCGGGGACGCGATCCCGCCGCGCGGGTAGTCGCGGTTGATGAGGTCGATGACCTCGAAGACGTTCGCCCCGTGCTGCTCGCAGTCCATCATCAGGAGGTTGGGCAGCGCGAACGTCGCGTAGCGAAGGATGTTGGTCCAGATCTTCGCCAGCTCGGCCTGCACCGGCGTCGTCTGGACGACGGGGGCGGAGAACACGTCGAACAGCCCCGCGGCGCGCTCGCCCGACAGCGCGCCGACGCCGCCGACGATGCACGGCAGGGTGTCGATCTCCTCGAAGAACCGCCCCGCCGCGATGCGCTCGGGCACGTGGGCGACGAAGACGTCCTCCCCGACCTCGAGGTCGAGGTGCTTGGCGATGTAGCCCGCGACGAACTCCGTCGTCCCCGGGGCGACGGTCGAGCGCAGCACGATCGTCTGCCCCGGCCGCAGGTGGGGGAGCAGGTCGTCGAGCGCCGCGCGGACGTCGCGGATGTCGATCTCGATGTGCGAGAAGGACGGCGTCCCCAGCGTGATGACGATGTTCTCGGCACGCGCGGCCTCCGCGACCGAGTCCGTCAGCTCCAGGCGCCCGGACGCCTGGACGCGTTCGAGGGCCTCCTGCGCGCCCGGCTCCTCGAACGGCATGCGCCCTGCGGCCACGGCGGCGAGCCGGTCCGGGTCGACGTCCACCCCGAGCACGTGCAGGCCGCGGTCGGCGAAGGAGAGCGCGAGCGGAAGCCCGATCCGCCCGATGCCGATGACGGAGACGTCGAAGCCCACGGCCGTCGAGGCTAGCGTCGCCCGCGCAGCAGCTGCCGGGCGAAGCCCGAGACGAAGCGCGGGTTGTAGCGCAGGTAGCGCTTCCAGAGGCGCCGCGGCTCCTGCGCGAGGCGGAACGCCCACTCCAGGCCCGCCGACTGCATCCAGGAGGGCGCCTGCGGCACGAGCCCGGCGTGGAAGTCGAACGCCGCGCCCACGCCGACGAGCACGGGCGCGCGCAGGCGGTGGCGCATCGCCGCCATCCACTTCTCCTGCTTCGGTACCCCGATGCCGACCCAGACGACGTCGGCGCCCGAGCGGTTGATCTCCGCAGCGATGTCGTCGAGCTCGTCATCGTCCAGATCCCGGAAGGGCGGTGAGACCCCGCCGACGACGCGCAGGCCGGGGAACTGCCGGCGCAGGTTCAGCGTGAGCTGGACCAGCGCGCCCTGATTCCGCCCGCCGTAGAGGAAGATGCGGGTGCCGTTCTCGGCGGCGCGCTCGCAGTGGCGCAGCATGAGGTCCGGGCCATAGACGCGATCCGGAAGCCGGCGGCCGAGCGCGCGCAGCGCCCAGACGAGCGGCTGGCCGTCGGGCACCACGAGGTCGGCGCCGAGGACCGCGTCCATCGTCGCGGCGTCCTCCTGGGCAACCATGACGGTGTGCGTCGCGGCGACGCAGACGTAGCCGGCGCCGCGGGCCGCGACGGTCCCATCCATCCAGTCCAGCGCGCCGTCGTAGTCGACGACGGAGACGGGGACGCCGAGCACCTCGACGGTCGCCGGAGCGGCGGGGGCGCGGGGGGTGCGGCCCTCACGGGGCTCGAGCGGCGCTGCCGGCGCGG